>Ga0079037_100000018_pt1 | contig 47805 bp, 73 predicted proteins | sample Mud3Dept4metaG_FD_71479 | JGI IMG/M metagenome (GOLD analysis project Ga0079037, IMG submission 71479) | Freshwater wetland microbial communities from Ohio, USA, analyzing the effect of biotic and abiotic controls - Mud 3 Core 4 Depth 4 metaG | ecosystem: Environmental > Aquatic > Freshwater >... | reverse complement strand
TCGCATGATAGCACATCCTGTCAAGCAGCGTGAAGGGGGGCGATGACGTGGGTTGCACCGTAAGCATCTCGGAACACGAGCGGCTGCTCGGCGCTACGGGGCACCTCCAGGAGGAGGTTCCCGCGGAGGTGGCGCCCGGCGTCCAGCAGGGTGGAGCGCATGAACGAGACCGCCGCGTACTCGACGCGGCGGACCCCGGAGACCTCATCGCCGGGGGAGCGGCGGACGTGGGCGCGCAGCTCCTTCACCGTGGTGGCCGTCTCCTGGATGGGGTCCTCGATGTGGTACTCGTGCCATCGCTCCGCGCTGGTGTCAGGCGCAGGCCAGAAGAATCCCGGGTCGATGGACCAGAACGTGACCGGCCCGAACGAGCAGGCGAACCCCGTCGGGGTGCGCCCCATGAGCAGAAGCTCGTCGGCGTCGTCCGCAGCGAGCGCGGCGATGGTCCGCAGCGCGGCGCCGGGCAGGTGCAACACCATCGGCTCGCCCAGCCAGGTGAGGTCGGACGGGAGGGGCTCGACCGCCACCTGGTAGGGCGTGGCGGCCACGATGTAGGGCGGCTCCACCCGGAGGCACCGCATCGACGGTCGTGAGTGCTCGGCCTGGGCGATGGAACCGAACCGGGCTATGAGCTCCTGGATGGTGCCCCTGGGGAGGGAGAGAGCAGGAACCCATAGCCCCGGTCCGGCCATCTCGGAGGCCGGGACCCCCGAGACCATCGTGACGTTCGGGTCGTTCACGAGCTCGGACCAGGTGAGGTGCGCCACCCCGCGGCCCAGCGGCGTGGGGACCGTGTAGCGCACGAGCGCCCAGGTGGTCCGGTCGAGCTTGGTCGAGAGGGACAGGAGGACCGACATCTCGCGGTCCTCGGCGAGGAGGTAGACGCCCGCCTCGGCGGGGACGGCACGCTTGCCCCCCAGCAACTCAGCGACGTGAGCGAAAGTAGTCATGCGACCCCTGACGGCACCGCCCCCATCGCGGCTTCACGGGTCTCAAAGAACTGGACCGGCCCGTGCAGGGCCTTCTCGGCCTCGCGGGCCCGACGGCGCTTGACGCCGACGACGATGGCGGGCCCCATCAAGATGACTTCCAGCACACGCTTCTGAACGAGCAGCAAACCCAGCCACCACAGGTCAGCGCCCTGGGCGACCAGCCAAATCCGGGACAGCGATACCATCCCTCCACTCCTCCTCGCCTCGGGAAACCGGGTTGTACCCGACGAGGACAGGCTACGCCTCGAACCTAGGTCCGTCAAGCAGTCTGGCCGGAAACGGGCCGAGAAGCCCGAAAAGGACGGGACTTCCCGAAAAGACCATTCCGAATGACTACCGGACATCACCCACCCCCCACTCGAACGCAACTGTCAATAGGTCTGACCAGCATCTTTGGGCCCGATTTCGTTGCCCTCTCGGCAACTCGAAACCGATGACCGCCGGTTGGGCATGACTCCCGGTTGGGCACGCCCAACCCGCAGTCAATGACCCGGGGACACATGGGAGATGCCTTGCACCAGAGACCATGACCGCCGAACAAACCGCGCCAGGAGGGCTGAACGGCGTTCAGTTTCTGAGAAGCGACCAGGGCAGATGCGCGGAAACCGCTCAGGAGCTCCGAAACGGGTCCTCCCCGATGCGCTCGGAAAATACTTGTCCGTTTTCGGCAGGCCCCTGACCTGCGCCGATGGAAGATGAACATTCGGTGAACTCTGTTCGCCCTGGTCAATCGGGTGGAGTACGGGCACGCTGCCCGGAACGCCGCACAAACACGTTTGTGCTGGTCAGAGGCTTGTATGCGCCGACGCGAAACCCCTCTGACCTGCGGTTTTGCTCCAGCGCGAAACCCCCAAATCGGCGGGTGACAGGGTGCTATGCTTTCACCGTGCGAGCAGGAGCGCGGGAGCTCCTGCCGGGAGCGAGGAGGAGGCGAGGACGATGGCGGCGACGAGGAAGGCGGCGCGGGCCCCGAAGAACAAGGCACGCGCGCGTAGGGCGCGTCCACTCGTTCGGGTGACCGGGGCGCTGGGGTCCAAGGACCTGGGCGCCGTAGCCCACAAGTCGCTGGACGCGATGGGCCACGAGGTCACCTACCTGGACGGCCGCGGCTACGGGAAGATGCTCGCCCGCCAGCTCGCGGAGACCTACCAGGACGCTGGGTTCCGGGTGACCGGCTCAAGCGCCCACGGGTACGTGGTCGAGGACCGCTACGGGGTGCGGGGACGCATCGACGTGGTGGACGAGGTTGGCCCGTTCGGCCCGGTGGTGTCATCATGACCGAGCGGTGCTATAATAGAAGGTGTCGGGAGGAGGTGAATCAGATGAAGGCGACGAGCGAGGAGGCGCTGCGGGAGCTGCTCGACAGCATCGCGCAGGAGCTCGCCGAGGCCTACGCCCTGGTTGCCGACGCCGCGCAGCTCATGGCACACGAGCTGCCGGACGAGCGGCCGGAGGACGTGACCGAGGAGACGACCGAGCGCGTGGCCGCGACCGCCGAGCGACTGACGCTCATGCACCTGGCCGCGACCGCCCCGACCCCCGCCCACCTGTTGCAGGCGCTGCTGGAGGCGGCTGAGAAGCAGGGCACGGTGAAGGTCGTGCACGCGGAGGCCGAGGTCGCATCGGCGCTGACCGAGCTGAAGGGCGGCAAGCCCACGGCGGAGGTCGGCCACCCGGGGATGTACCTGTGACCCGGGCCGTGGAGGCGGGGCCCCTACGGGGGCCCCAGGAGGAGGAGGAACCATGAAACCGCTGAAGGGAGCCGAGCTCTGGAAGGCCATCACCACGGTCTCGCCCTACGCCCGGCGCATCCTGCTGTACGGGCCCCCTGGAACGGGGAAGTCCTACCTGGCCCGCGTGGCCGGGGTCCAGGACTCCGAAAAGGTCTACCCGGTCGCGGTCCACTCGGACCTGGCGGCCGTGGAGCTCCGGGGCCACTTCATCCAAACGAAGGACGGGTTCCGGTGGGTGGACGGCCCGGCCACGACCGCGTGGCGCAACGGCGGGCGTCTCGTCCTGGACGAGATTGACCGCGCTGGTGACGACGCTCTTAGCTTCCTGCTCGGGGTCCTCGACGACCACGAGACGGCGAAGCTGGTGCTCGGAACCACGGGCGAAATCCTGACGCCCCACCCGGACTTCACCGTCTGGGCCACCATGAACGGTGAGCCCGACGACCTGCCCGAGGCCCTGGCCGACCGCTTCCCGGTCACCATGGAGCTGAAGGCGCCGAACCCGGAGGCCTTCAAGTCGCTGCCCGAGGACCTGCGGCGCATCGCGCAGGTCATGGCCGAGGTGCCCTACGGGGACGCGGGCCACGTTCCGCTCCGGTGCTTCCTGGAGTTTGCGCGGCTGCGCGAGCACGTCGAGCACGAGCTCGCCGCGCAGGTCTGTTTCGGCCTGCAAGCCGAGGAAATCCTGACGGCCGTGCGGCTGGCGAAGGAGGTGGACAAGCGGTGAGGACGGTCGGCGTGTTCCTGTGGGGTCTGGCCTGGGGGGCGTTCCTGAAGGGGATGCTCACCGGGTGGAGGTACGGGAGGAAGGAGGAGCGATGAAGCTGAAGCAGAAGAAGCCGACAAGGACGGGCTCGCTGAAGCTGCGGCGCCGCAAGGGGAAAACGGCCGTGCGGCCGGTGCCTGGAGCCATCCCGCTCCGGGGCCGGAACAGCATGAGGCCGTGGACCATCAAGCACGCGCCCCAGCCCGCGACGAGCCTGCACGAGCACATCATGCAGGCGGACCTGCGGCCGGGGCCGTGTCCGGCGTGCGGCGAGGACCACCCGCGCGCAACCAGGCTGCACGAGATGGGCCACGTCGTGTGGACCCCGCTCAACTGGGCCGACCGGGCCCAGGCCAAAGGCCTGGAGGAGATGGTCACGCAGGTCTGCGAGGACGCGCGCCTGAACAGGCGCCACATCGAAGCCGGGGAGCGCGTCGGGCAGCTCATGTGCGCCGAGCAAATCAAGCAGCTCCTGATGGTGGAAGCGCTCACGAGCGACATCAAAACCATGGGGATGGCGGCCGTCGCCAGCCTGTTCACGGGCGATGAGCAGACGGTCCGCGAGGGCTTGCAGGAGCTCGTCGCCACGGGGATGCTCCCGGCGGAAACGCGCCGCAAGGTGGAGAGCATCATGGGCACCGCGGGGTCCTATCTCGACAAGCCGACCCCGACGTTCGAGACCGAAACCCTGAACCTGGCGCAATGGCTCACGCGAGAGCTGGCCGAGGCCCAGGCGGAGCACGAGGCCACGCTCGCCCGGATGGGCGAGGAGGCCGAGGCCGCCCGCGAGGGCGACGACGAGGAGAGCGAGGAGGGCGAGTACCTGGTCGAGAAGGACGGCGACAAAATCACCGAGGTCCGCGACGGTGAAGGGCTCTGGGGGGTCATGACCATGGAGTACCCCCGGCTGAAGCACCCGAACAACCTGCTGGCCCGGCGCACGGTCCAGCGCGATGAGGGTGTGCTGCCGATGCGCCCGGACCGGGTACTGACCGACGGGCGGATGTTCACCCGCAAGGTCCACCGCGCAAAGCTCGCGGTGCTCGTGGACTGCTCGGGCAGCATGGGCTGGACGCCCGAAACGCTGCACGACTTCCTGAAAGCCCTCCCGGCCACCACGGTCGGGTACTACTCGGGGTCCTATGACAGCGGCGGGCCCGGAGTGCTGCGAGTGGTGGCGGACCGCGGCCGACGCTGCGACGACGAGTACGCGTGCCAGCCCCACGGCCACGGGAACGACGTGGACGGCCCGGCGCTGGCCTGGCTCGGAGCCCAAAAGGCCGACATGAAGCTCTGGGTCTCGGACGGTGGTGTGACCGGGGCCGGAAGCACCGCGGACCTGCGCCGCGAGACCAAGCGGCTCATGAAGGCGGGCCGCATCCAGATGGTGCCCGACAAGGAGACGGCGATGGCCGTCGCCCAGGGGAAGCGGGCGTTCGAGCCCGGACGAGGATTCCACGAGAGGTGAGAGGAGTGAAAAAGAGACGTAGCTGGAGGATGCTCACGACCGCGGAGCTGGCGCGGCTGAACGCCGATGCCCTGGCGCACGGCCGCCATGCCGCGCCGCCCGGCCTGTTTTCGGACATCGAACCCGGCGGGATGCACCTGGTCTACCAGGAGTTCCTGCGGACGGCCGACGACCCCCGTAGCACCTGGGTCTGGCTCGTGATGGTGAGCATGGTGGACGAGAGCGCCGCGAGCGTGGCGCTGGAGGTGGAGGAGGCGGACATCGGCACCGGGAAATGGGTCGCCATGGCCGCACTCCCCGAAATCGCACGGCGCGACCATCACCCGATGGTCCGCCGCGGAGGAGGTGGAGAACCATGAAGGCCGCGACCATGACCCGCCAGGACGCGGCGCTGCTGCTGGCGATGGAGCTGGAGGGCCTGCTATCGCGGGCCGAGGAGCTCCTGGCGGACCTGTTGGAGGTCGCCGAGGGGACGGGGCAGCCGCACACCAACGTCACCACCGGATTGAACCTGTGGGGCCGGGATGCCGACGGTTTCGGGCGTCAGGCCCGAATCCTGCTGGAATCGGTGTTCCCCGACCCGAACGTCCACGTCGCCCCGAGCTGCGAGGCCGATGAGGCCTGACGCGCCGGGCGGCGGAAACCAGGGCCGGGAAGCTCTCCCGCTGTTGCCTCCTCCGGCAACCCGGCCCTGGGCCTCTGTAAAGATGCAGGTCAGAGGCGTTGTCATTATGGCACAGGAGTGCTATAATATAGGTGGAGGGGGAGAGACCCCCAGAGGAGATGAGGACCATGAAGGCGAGGCGTCAGGACCGAGCGGCCGGGATGCGCCACACGGGCGCCGCGGTCAAGGGCCGCGGAGGAGCCATCGGCGACCTGGGCCCCCAGACGGTCCGCGAGTACCTGGCCGGTGAGTGGGTCGAGTACGTGCCCACCAGGTTCGAGGTTCGGCACCACCGCAAGGAGGGAGACCGATGAAGCAAGCCCTATGCCGGAAGTGCAACGGCCGCGCCGTGTACGTGGACCGCGACTGGGAGCTCCGAGGCAACGGGCGCTCCGGCTGGACGCGGGTTCCCGCGGCCCCCGGCTGGAGGCACATGGAGGACATCACGCCGCGCCACCGGGTGCGGCTGGAGGAGGGAGCACGATGACGCGCTACGGGGAGCTGTACCTGTGCAGCTACTGCCACGAGGAGGGCGTGGCCGGTGAGGACCTGGAGGAGCGGCACGACCGCTACGGAATCTACGCGGGCCTGTGGCACGAGAAGTGCTGGAAGCAGCACGGCTACGCCGGATTCACGTTCGACGAGGGCTACGCCGGGGAGACCCTGGAGGAGGAGGACTACTGATGCTACACGTCGTGGACCCGAAGCAGGCCGGGGAACGCCTGCGGGAGCAGAACAACGGACAGAGCTGGCGCGACTGCGTGGCCGCCGGGCTCGGGCACCTGTGGGTGCGGAGCCATGTGACCGAGGACGCAACCTACTGGCGGTGCCGCCGGTGCCCGGTGGACACCCGGACCGCCCATGGCCGCGACCCCAAGCCGCCGCGCACCCTGAGAGCGGCATGAGGAGGCGGCTGAGATGGCGTATGCGCGCCTGGTCGGAGGGGCCGAGGGCCCCGTGATGGATGTGAACGAGCTGTTCGGCCGCGACCCGGCGGGGATTCCCCGCTGGGTCCGGGTCCAGACCCGTAGCGGCGCCTGGGTGGCGGGCTACGTGGCCGAGTGGTTCGACTGGGAGGAAGGGGAGGAGGCGGCCTGATGCTGACCGCGTTTCAATGCGCCATCGGCGCATACCAGACCGAGGGCGGGGAGCTGCTCTGCGAGAGCTGCTTCCGAGGCGGGGACGCGTATGCGCGGCCCGTGAGCAACTACGCCCTGGACGAGTGGCAGGTCGAGAGCTCGCGCGACGAGTACCCGGACTGCGAGTGCCTGGAGGCGCTCCGGTGCGACGACTGCGGGGAGGAGCTGAACGAGGCGTACATCGACGAGGACTGCGACCACGGGGAGGAGCCGGACCCGCACGAGCTGGCCCGGCGCGAGGTGGAGGGAGCATGACCATGAAACGACCCTGGAGGCTGGAGGTGCTGGACCGCTACGGCAAGGTCCGCACCATGAGCTACACCAGCGAGGGCGCGGCCCGGAGAGCCGCGCACCTGGAGCACGACCTGGGCGCAAAGGCGACCCGGGTGTACCGCCGACTGGAGGAGGAGGACTACCGATGAAAACGATGAGGCTGACCGGCTACTGCACCATCCGGCTGGACGAGGTGGTCGAGGTCGAGGACGACTTCGATGACCTGGCCCGGGAGCAGGTTTTCAACGAGACGGTCGAGGACTACTGGAACCACGGGGACCTGGCCGACTACGAGTACAACTACGAGCTCCTGAGCGACTACCAGGACGAGGAGGAGGAGGAGGAGGAGGAATGAAACGCGCAGACCTGAAGCTGGGCGTCCGCTACATGAAGTCGGCGCCCCAGAACCGGAGCACCGTGGCGAACGGCGGCTACACCTGGCACATGGAGGTGGTCGAGGTCCTGGACCTGACGCCGGTGCGGGCCCAGTACGTCACATCGTGGGGGAGCCGCTCCCATGTGGAGGGCGACACCGACGAGGAGCGGGCCGCGAACCTGGTGAAGTCGCTCTCCGGCAAGGCCTACGGCGAGCCCGTGAGCTCGGTGGTCGTGCGGGCCTGGCGGGTCCAGGGCTACAAGGACGGCGCGCCCCTGGACGAGCCGCGCGTCGAGACCTGCCCGCTGTCCAACATCATCCCGATGACCTACGAGGAGTGGCTCGCCACGCGCGAGGAGCACCGCCGCGCGACCGAGCTGCGCCGCGCCGAGGCGGCGCGCCAGGCGGAGAAGAAGGAGGCCCGCGAGAGCGTGCTTCTCACCGCGCACACCGCGCGGGTGGACCGGCTGAAGGAGCTGGCCCCCGAGCTCGTCGGCAACGAGCTGCGGACCGAGCGGCCGGTGGTCATCCTGCCGCTGGAGGTGGCGGAACGACTGCTGCTTCACGATACCTCGTAAAATCCTGCCTCCCGCAGGGAAAAACGACTCGCGCCCTAGGGGCCCCGGTTTTCCGGGGCCCCTTTTTTTGTCTCCATCCATCCATCCATCCATGCAGGCCGGGGGCCTGTGCGATTTCACGAGGAGGGTTCCTCGTGCCAGGTACGCCCCCCGCGCGGGGTTGCGAACACCATCCGACCCCCGTACCCCCTTGCGACATCCATGCGACAGACCATGAACACAGGCCTCTGACCTGCACGTTTGTGTGCGCCCTGGTTGTGCAAGGACTAGGTGAGGTGGGTGCGTGATGAGTGCATGAAAATAGGCTTGACACCCCTGCCCCCAGAGTGCGCGCCCCATGCAGGGGAGTACCCTCCCCTTGCACCTAGAACCCTTGCAGTACAGCGCAAACTACAGTCTCGCTGTAGTTCTGTGTGACCAGAGGTGGAGGGGGACAGGGCGACTGAGCGTATGCACACCCTTCACTTCCTTCACTTCTTTCACATGAAGGGCGGCTCACACCCCGAGGGGCTTGGGCCCTGCGCCCAGGGCGCCGTAAGGGCCCATTCTTCTTCAGCGTGGGGGGAATGAGGAAAGAACATACGAGCAGCGTTGCTATGCAACGTCTGCGAGTTGAGGCACGCTGTTCTGTACACATAGAGCTGAATGTGTACCCCTAAGCTCGCTATGTGCGAGTTGTGCTACGAGTTCCTTGCTACCCCTTGCGTAGCAACGGCCCCAATAGGGGCCTGTTGCGTAGCAACGTCTTTGGGTACGTTCCTGTGAGGAACGAAGAACGCCCGGCCTGTGTAGGAGGGCTTCGGAGGGGGCTTCGGCTGGCGGGGCTTTTTTGCCCCGCCGCTCCGCCCCTGGGGGGGGGCGAGGCTCCCCGGTGCGGGGGGCCTGTCGGGCCCCCGAGGCAGCCCGAGTATGAACCCCCCTGTCAAGGCGAGCTACGGGAATGCCTGCGCTGCTTCATCAACAGGACCGAAATGGTCCATTGGCCCATTCCCCGGACCCGCAGGAAACCTGCGTCAGAGGAACCGGCGTTTTTCGCTCATCCCGCAGAACGGCAGGAATCCCGCGTCAGGTCATTCGACCCTTTCGGTCCATTCCGCAGAATGGCCGGGAACCTGCGTCAGACGATTTGGGCGTTTGGCCCCATCCCACGGAACCGCGTGAAAGTTGCGTCAGGGAGAACGCCCCAAGATGGCGGAATACCGCCATCCTCAGCCCTTTTCCCAGGAAGGCCGGAATCGGCAGAACGGCCTGAGAGCTGCGTCAGCCCATTCGCAGTTTCGCCCGATTCCGCAGAACCGCGCGAAAGCTGCGTCAGCCAGTTTGCGGTTTTGCCCCATTCGGCAGAACCGCAGGAAAGCTGCGTCTGCTCCACGGGCCAAGTTGCCCGTTTCCGCAGAACGGCGAAAAAGCTGCGTCAGTCCCCTGCCATGGGCCTGAGTACGGTGAAATCGGGCTGCTCCATGCTCGGAGGGGTTCCATGAGACCCCTCCGGCCAGACCTCTCTGATGAGGTCGTTTCCCTCTATGCGGATGGAGGCGTCGAGACGGTGGCTACGGCAGACCCTCTGGAGCTCGACCAGGAGCTCGGGCTTGTTTCCGGCCACCACGAGGGGAACCTTCACCACGGCGTGTGCGCCGCACTCACCACAGGCCTGCCAGGACATCTCCTGCTCCAAGGCGACCAGTTCAGCCCAGATGTGCTGGGTGACCCACTCTGCGGGAGCGTGTTCCAGGTGGCCGTTGGTGCTCTGTGACGAAGCCAGGAGCACGTTCACCTCGGCCAGGAGCTCCTGAGTGCCGTAGCCGTTCGCTACGGCCAGCGCGTCCACGATGCGGTACAGCTTGCTGGCAGACGGCTCCCGCTCGTCAGAGAGGTAAGCCCCTAGCGCGGTACGGCTCACACTCGCTGCCTCGGAAAGCTTCTCCGCGGTTAGGTCTGCCCGCACCATCAGCAGCCGGAGCGCCTCCCCGAGTGTGCGGGGGAGCAGCTTCTTCTGCGTCATTCCCGACCCTCCTTGTCCTCTTTCTGGGTACATCGTACCGTTCCCGCCCGCAAACCGTCAATACACAACTAACCGCTACCTACCGTGCAGTATGACCGGGGGACAACATTGTGTGCATAGGAAAACCGTTTGGCAGGGCCTTCCGTAGCACGCTCGGGTGATTTCAACCCCCGGGGGGACCATCCTACTTGCATCCCGTCCGGTTCCGGTCCATACTGCCGGAAGTGGACAGAGCGCCCGCATCCGAGCAGGGCGCCTAGACCTGGAGGGGTCATGGGACGTGCCGCTGGTGACAGCAACCACTACACCTTCGCTCTCGTCGGCCCCGACGGGAAACCCCGCAAGGAGACCATCGAGATGGTCTCCGTCACAACCGTCATCAAGGCGGTCCTGGGTGGACCGCCACCTGAGTGGGGCTTCAAGCTCGCGGTGGAAGGCGTGGCCGGTCTCCTCGCTCAGGGGGTGGCACTCTACGGCCTCACGCCGGACGAAATCAAGAGCCTCCTGAAAGAAGCCGACCAAACGCCCTGGGCCGTAAGGAACCTGGGCGGCATCCGCGGAACCAGGGTGCATGGGTTCCTGGAGGCGCTCGCCGCAGGGTCGCCCGCGCAGCCGGAGGACGGCTACGAGCGGGCGGTCTACGAGTGGTTCCACGAGCACGTCGCCGAAGTCGTTGCGTCGGAGCTGGTCGTGTGGTCCATGCGCTACGGCTACTGCGGCACGATGGACCTCCTCTACTACACCCCCGCTGGCCTCCTGGTCCAGACCGACCTCAAGACCCACAAGCCCAAGACGCTGAAGAAGCCCGCCAACGACGGGGACCTCTTGCAGCTAGGGGGCTACGAAATCGCCTACGAGGAAACCCATTCCGAGGCCATCGACCATTCGACGGTCCTCTGCGTGACCGAGGACGGTCGCGCCCTGGAGGACTTCCGTGGAGGGCAGCGTGAGGCGTTCCTCTCGCTGCTCGACCTGTACCGCCGCTTGCGCGGCCAGAGCGCCTGAGAGGGGGTGCAACATGGCAGAAATCCAGGACGGCTACACCATGACCGTCAAGCGGGGCCAGGACCTGCTCACCATCCAGGGCGTCACCTACGAGTCCTTCGTGAGCAACGTCAAGGCCTTCTTCGGCCCCCAGGCCGATGAGGTGCTGGCAGCGTGGCGGCCGATGGCTTTCGCTGAGAAGGTCCTCACCGAGCAGGAGTCCAACGGCGACCCCTACGCTCACGAGGGCCACAAGCCTCAGCCGAAGCCGCAGGCCAAGCCCAAGACCGAGAAGAAGCCGTTTTCCGGGGAGATGAAGAACCCGGATGACGCAGCCACCGAGAACCAAAAGGACTTCATCTGGAAGGTGGCGAAGGCCCAGGACCTCGGACGCGATGAGGTGCTTTCCATCGCAACGCAGGTCGCAGGGTTCGGCGTGAGCTCGCTGAACGAGCTCACCAAGCGTCAGGCCTCATCGGTCATCGACGCCATCAAGCAGGGGAAGTGACCATGCGGGTATTCCCGGGGCTCCATGAGGTAGGCACCCTCTCGAAGCTGTTGCGCGACAACGACTACGAGAAGATGTCCCGCGCTGAAACGCGGGACTGGCTCATCCGGTTCTGCGCCTACTACGACGCGGTGCTCGTGGTGCTCATGGAGCTCCAGACCGCAAAGGCGCTGGGCAACGCGCCTGGTGTCGTCAAGGTCCTGGACTCCCGTGTCCAGCCCCTCCTACGCGAAATCCTCATGGAGGACCCGTCATGACCAAAACAGCGTCCGAAGCTGTTGCGTCAGAAGTCTGGATGGACGAGGCCGCCTGCGCCTACGGCGTCAAGGCCGAGCTGTTCGGGCAGCGGGTCCTCGACGAGGACGGCAAGCCGGTGATGTCCTACGAGGAGTTCACCGTGTTCGTAGACCGCTTCTTCTTCGGCGGGCACGACGACAAACCCTCATCAGGGGATGAAACCCGACGCCTGTTGCGTGCGGTTCGTGAGTGCCTGACGTGCCCCGTGAGGAAGGAGTGCCTCCGCTACGCCGTCGCCGAGGACAACAGCCTGCGGAACGGCATCTACGGCGGAACGACGAAATGGGAGCGCCAGACGGTGCTCCTGAGTGCCCTTTTCTCCCACCTGAGCAAGGCCGAGCGGCTCCGCATCCTAGAGCGCCTGGTCGAAGCGAAGGCGCTGGGGTGGGCGCACCTTTCGGTCCCCTTGGACCACGCCGAGCGCGCTCTGCGCGCGTTCACGGATGAGGAGTGGGAGGCCTACGTCACCCGCTCCGAGCAGCTCGATGACGAGCTTGAGGAGGTGGCCTAGATGAGCACCGAGATGGTCGCGTCCTGCCTGTCAGAGCTGAACGTGACCCTGAAGGGCCTGCGCGAGCAGCTCCGGGAGCTGAACAAGCACCTGGACGACCTCGACCGCGCAACGACCGAGACCCAGCAGGAGCTGTGGAAGGACGGCATCGAGAGGACCCGGGCGGCCAGGGAACTGTTCGCTGAGGGGAAGAACAAGCCCGAAGGCCCCAGCGTGCGGTTCCCTGACCTCGCAGAGCGCCTGGCATCCCACGCGGCCAAGTTCCACATCGTGCCCGTGGACCCCAGGCACCTGACCGAGGAGGAACGGGACCGTATGCGCCGCCATGCCGAGGCGCATGGCCGGGAGGACTGGGGCGAGGCCGCATGAGCACCCCCCAGGCCCGCGCGAAGCAATGGGGCTACGAGGTCGAAAAGGCCTGCGAGAGAGAGCTCGGCAAGGTGTTCTGGGGCCTGAAGCGCATGGGCAGCGTGGCCTACAAGAAGGCCGCCGCTGACCTGGTGCGGCCCGGCGTGCCGCCCATCCTCTACATGGTCGTGACCAGGGACAAGCGCAACCCGCTCCTGGTGACCATGAGCGTGGAGGACTTCATGGACCTGCTCACCCGGTCCGACGCCATGAAGCGTTCCGTCGCAATCCAAGTCAAGGGCAGGGAGCGCACCTGGATTGGCACCCTGTACCACGAGCTCAGGAAGGCAAAACCATGACCGAGATGATGTTCGGCGCCATCGTCGCCCTGCTGGGCGTGTTCGTGGGCGGCGGGCTCGTGATGGCCGTTTTCGACCGCTTCCGCGAGGAGGACTGATGGAGGCCCTGCTCTTTGTGGCCCTCGCAGCCCTTGTGGTGTACGGGGTCTGGGAGAAGTACACGCCGAGGAGCTTCCGGCGGTGACTGCCTTGGAGCGCGTCCTCGACGCCCTGGAGAGCAGGGGCCTGGCCCGTGGACGGGCCTGGCGCTGCCCGGCGCACGACGACAGGGGCCCCTCCCTGTCGGTGCGCGAGGGGGAGGACACCGTGCTCCTGTATTGCCACGCGGGGTGCACGCTGCGGGAAATCCTTGCGGCGCTTGACCTCACGTTGGACGACCTGTACGAGGAGGGGGCCTGGCGCGGCGGGTCAGCCTCGGAAACGGCGCATGACGCCCCTTGGGCCCGGTATGTGCCACCCCCTCCTCCGTCTGGCTACATCGTCATCGACGGTGAGCGCACCTGGACCGACTGGCGCGACGTGGAGTACGAGCAGGAAACCCGCTACGTCGCATCGCCTTCGGTCACGATGGTGGAGAAGCTCTACCCCGAGCTGCGCTGGCTGACGCAGCACCCTCTCGACGTGCGGGCGTGGTTGTGCTCAGGAGCACACCTCGCCTGGCTCCAAAGACGATTCCCGGAGGTGCCCTCGTGGGCCTGGACGACCTTGCAGACGAGCTCGTAGCAGCCATCCCTGACGGCGGCTACCTGCGGCGCTACGTGGAGTACGGGTGGCGCTCGACGATGAGCCCTCCCGAGTTCCACCTGGCGTGCGGGCTGACCCAGATGGCCGTGCTCATGGGGAACAAGGTCCTCATCCGCGGCCCCGGGGCGAAGCTCTACCCGGCCCACCTGTGGGTGGCGATGGTCGGCCCCGCTGGGGCCGCCCGCAAGAGCTCCGGCATCAGCCTTGCCACCTCCATGCTCGACACCTCGATGGGCGACTCTCTGGCGTTCGCCGTGGACACCACGAGAGAGGCGCTATGGACTGCGCTGCAAGAGCGCCCCTACGGCTACATGGTGTGGAGCGAGTTCGCGGGCTTCCTGGCCCGCGCCAAGACCGAATACATGGGCGGCATCAAGGAGGACCTGTGCGAGTGGTGGGACAGCCCGCCGATGGCACGGCGGCGCCTCCAGAAAGCCGAGTACCTGGTGCGGCAGCCCGCCATGAGCGTCATGGCCGGTGCCGTGCCCGAGCGCCTGGTGGACCTCATCCAGGAGGCGGACCTCCACGGTGGGTTCTTCTCCCGGTTCCTGTTCATCACCCAGGTCACGCCCGTGCCCTACCGAGGGCTGGAGTGGGACCCAGGACGCCGCGCCGAGCTCTCGGAGGAGCTCGCCATGCTGGCGCGTCACCCCGAGCTCGCAGCTCCCCACGCCAGGGTTGAGGTGTGGCTCGGTGACGCCGAGCGGAAGGTCTGGGAGGCCTATGACCAGGCCCTCTGGGAGATGCCCGAGTCCAAGGACCCTCTGACCAGCGGCTTCATGAGCCGCTGCGGGGTCCAGGCCCTGAAGCTGTCGTTCTGCTACGCCCTCGCCAGGGGCTCGTTGCAGCCCGAGGAGCAGGACGTGGTGAACGCCATCGCCTTCACCGAGTTCTGCCGCAAGCACGCCATGACCCTGGTGGAGGAAGCCGATGCCAACGGGACCCGTGTGGGGCAGACCATCCGCCGGGTCCGGGACAACATCCGCTCCCTCGCGGCGCGCACGCCCGAGGGCTGGGTGAAGCAGTCAGACCTGTTGCGCCGCAGCCACTTGAAGGCGCGCGACCTGGAGGAGTACCTGGAGACGATGGTGGACGCTGGCTCCCTGGAGACCAGGGAGGTCGGAACGGCCGGAGCGCCTCGGCGTGAGGTCAGGTTGCTCTGAAAGGCGGTGAGTGCAAAATGACCACGCATCCCTGCAAGAAGCTGGGTCGTCAGGCCCGGCGAGCCATCGCCCGCCTGGAGCGCCGACAGCGCGACTACGACCAGCTCATGAAGGACCGTTATTTCAAGGGGAACCAGGCGGGTTTTCACCGGCCGGGTTCGCTGAAGGGCGGGTGGTGACGGTGAGGTTCCGCGTCTACATCGCTGGGCCCATCACGCTGGGCGACCGCGAGGAGAACGTGCGGAAAGCGGCCAACGCGGCCCGCAAGCTCATCGAGGTGGGTTGCTACGCACCGCTCGTGCCGCACGCGCTGGAAAAGGTCATCCCGTCCGAGGAGTACCCCTGGGACGTGTGGCTGGACGTGGACGAGTCGTGGGTGGAGGTCGCCGATGCGGTCCTCCGCCTGCCGGGGCGCTCCAAAGGCGCCTGCCGGGAGGAGCGGTTCGCCCGCTCCCTCAACATCCCGGTTTTCCGCTCCATCAAGCAGCTACGGCGCCATTTCGAGGGCGACTACAAGGCCTGGGAGGCAAGATGACAGGAGACCCACGGTTCCACGCGCTGCTCCGCCGTCTGGGCGAGCTCCACGACCGCAAGCAGGAGGATTACGGGCGGGAGGGCGACCCCTTCGCCAACGTCCGCGCCTCCGAGGACTTCGGCATCCCCGGCTGGATTGGGTGCCTCGTCCGCATGAACGACAAGATGCGGCGGCTCATGAAGGCCGCCCGTGGCGGCACCCTGGCGAACGAGTCCGTCGAGGACTCGTTCCTGGACCTGGCCGTGTACGCCATCATCGGCTACATCCTGTACCGAGAGTCGTTGCAGGAGAACGAGGCTGACGAGCAGGCGAAGCCTGAGCTGCCTGCCGTCCTGGAGCTCCGGGAGGCCATGGCCCGCGTGTTCAGCGGCACCGAGGTCGTCTACCTGGACGCCCAGGACGACGTGGAGGACCTGCTCTACGCCGCCTACCAGGACAGCCACCTCGACGACCCGGGAGGTCACTCATGACCATCACCGCAGCGGATTTCAAGTACGTCAAGGACAAGCTGGCGCACGACATCGACTGCTCCATCTGGTGCGTCGATGGGGGCACCATGGCGTCCAAGCACCCCTGTGACTGCGGGGTGTTCGAGGCCGAGTGCATCATCGACGCGCTCCAGATGGAGCGCGAGCGGCTCCTGAACGAGCTTGCCATCGCCAAGTCGCTTGCGCTGCAAGCAGAGGCCCGTGAGAGGGGGTGTTGCTGATGTTCGACGACCTCCCCCTGATGACGGTCCCCGAGGCCGCGCGGATTCTCCGCGTCGGCCGGGACTTCCTGTACCGCGAGGTGCGGAGCGGCAAGCTCCGCGTGGTCCGCGTGGGACGCAAAATCCTGGTCCCCCGGCGGTCCCTGGACGAGTGGGTTGAAAGCCACATGGAGGCACCATGGCCGGTTGGGTAGCACAGATGGGCTCCTACGTGGTCGAGCACAAGGAGATTCGGCGCCCTAGCGGCCAGGCCTACTACACCCTGGGGGCCAACCCGAGCTTCTGCATCCACACCACCGAGGGCAGCACGGTCTCGGGGGCGTGGAGCACGCTGGCCGGGAAGTTCGCTGCACCGCACTTCATCATCGGCGAGAACCGCATCGTGCAATGCCGCCCGCTGAACGTGCAGGGTGCAGCCCTGCGGTCGCACAACGACCGCTTCATCCAGGTCGAGATGGTGGGCCACTCCAGCCTGGCGCTCTGGTTCCCCGCCGAGGCCTCTGGTGGGCCCCTCGTGGCGCTCACCAAGTACCTGCATGACCACCTGGGGGTGCCGCTCTACCGGCCCCCGGAGTGGAGCGACAAGCTCGCGGGTTCGTACTGGGCCTACGACAACCCCCGGCGGAAGGACCGCTACGCGCTCACCCGCAGGGGGGTCTACGGGCACCTCGACGTGCCCGACCAGAGCCCGACCTGGCATTGGGACCCGGGCTCCCTCGACTACACAGAGCTGTTCAGGCGGGTCGGTGGCACCACGCCGCCCGCCCAGGAGGACGAGATGACCGAGGAACAGAAAGAGATGCTCCGAGAGGCGCTCCAGAAGGCCCGCGCGGCTGTGGACGCCGTAGCGACCCTGGAGGTGGGCTTCGCGGACTACCGGCAGGGCGTCAAGGACGGCCTCGACCCCACCATCGCGGCGGACGAGACCAAGCCCGCGGCCTATCGGCAGGGGTTCCGTCTGGCCCGTCGGGCCATCACCGAGCCCACCCCGGTCGCGGGGGCGCCTGCCCCTGCGGCGCCGCACTTCCACCGGCTCCTGGCCCAGATGACCACGGGTGCCGAGGAGGCGGTGACGGCCTGATGGAGAACGTCGTCCTCCTCCTCGCCACCTTCATCACGGCGCTGCCTGCGCTCATCGTGAGCATCGCCGGGTGGCGCCGGGCGAGGGCGGCGCACCGGGAGGTTCTGTCGGCGAACGGTTCTACCACGGGGGTCGTGGTCGAAAAGGTCTACGAGGCAATCATAGACCAGAGTTTCGCCATCGACCGGCTGACCCGCGCCGTGGAGGCCTCGCTACGCGACAAAACGCCCGGAAACGGTTAGGCTGCAAGCAAGCAGGCGGGGTGCGGGCCGGGTGCCGCCATAGCGGCCCTCCTCCCTCCTCCCTGGCCCCCCCGCCTTGCTCCGTAGGTGTTATGAAACGAGAGGGGAAGGTTCTATTATGGACCAGGGAGCAAGGAAGTACGGACTCGCCGCGCTGCTTGTCGGCGGCGCGGTGAGCGCGGGTGAGTGGCCCATCGCCATCGGGGCGTTCGTGGTCTACGTCCTCGCCAACGTCTACCTCGCCCGCAAGGGCGTCCGCGAGGCCGAGGACTTCTGATGGACGGCCACGCGGAGACCAAGCGGACCCAGGGCCCGCGTGACCCGAAGGACCCCGTGGAGGCTCTGGCGCAGCTCCTCTCCGCGTGGGCAGTCATCATCCGCAACGACGAGGGTTTCCAGGCGGTGCTGGCTTCCGTCCCGCGCAACACGCGGCGGGAGCTGGCCCGCCGGTTCGCCACCCTCGTGACCAACCTCAGAGAGGAGGCGTGATGGCGACCTCCGAGCAGGAGCTCATCGAGCGCGCCAACCTCATGAACGTGCTCCGCGAGGAGAAAATCCGGGCCGAAATCGCCCACATCAGGGCTGACGAGGAGCTCGTGAAGCTCCAGACCCGCGAGCTGGCGAAGGACCTGCTGGACGACGACGTTGAGCCTGTGGCGCAACGCATCCTGCCGTTCCTGGGCCCGGTGAACGAGAAGAACGTCATGGCCGCCATGTACCACCTGGTGAAGATGGCCGCCAAGAACCTCGACCCCATCACCATCTGGTTCAACAGCCCCGGCGGCTACGTCGTGGACGGCCTGGCCCTCTACGACTACATCGTCGCCATCCGCGACGGTCGTGGCATCCCCATCACCACGGTCGCCCTCGGCGAGGCCGCTTCGATGGCAGGCATCCTCCTCCAGGCCGGGACGACCCGCCTGGTGGCTCCCCACGCCAGCATCCTCATTCACGAGGTGTCTGGCGCCTCCATCGGCAAGACCTCCGAGCTGGAGGACGAGCTGGCCTACACCAAGCGCCTCCAGAAGCGGCTGCTCAACATCCTCGCAGCCCGTAGCACCCTCTCCATGGCCCAAATCTCCCGTCGGTGGAAGAAAACCGACTGGTGGCTGGAGGCAGAGGAGGCTATCGAGCTCGGGTTCGCCGACGGCGTGTACCTGGGGTGCTGAGATGAACCAGCCCGCGCTCCGCTCCTGCCCCATCTGCGGGTCGGACTACGACCCGGAGAGGCTGGGGCTTCGGGACTACTCCTGGCTCACGGACACCCTGCCCGGCGCGAGCGACATCGACTTCGTGCTGGAGCAGAAAACCACCGGCCGGGTGCTCATCTGCGAGTTCAAGTCCGCCGGGGAGCACCTGCCCCTGGGCCAGAGGTTGCTCCTGAAAACCATGGTCCGCAAGGGTTGTGACGTGTGGGTGGTCTGGCAGCGCAAGGACCACAAGGTCCAGCGCGCCGCGATGAACGGGGCCGGAGGGCTCGGCCCCGTGGCAAGCCTTACAAGGCAACAGTTCTCACGTCAGGTGCAGGCCTGGTGGGACTCAGGACAGGTGGAGGAAGCCGCATGACCAAGATGACCCCGTTGGAGGCCTGGAAGGCCAAGTCTCGCCGCACCATCAAGCTCCGCTCCGGCGTGACCGTGACCGTCGAGCTCACGACCATCCGCGACGAGCTCCTGGCGGGGCATTTTCAGGGCCCCGTCATGGTCATGGCCCGGCAGATGGAGTCCAACACCTACGACGCCAACCACGACCTCACCGACGACGAGCTGAAGGCGTTTACCGAGCTCAGGGCGGTCATCATCGCCGCCACCGTGAAAGCGGTGGAAGGCGAGCCGGTTGAGCTCACCCTGGCCGACGTGCAGGAGCTGCCCCAGGACGACCAGGACGAGCTCTGGCTGTACGCCATGCGTCTGAAGCCGCTCCCAAAAGCCACGGCCTGACGCTCCTTGACGTAGCTCGTTTCGTCGCAAGCGACGACGCCGTGACGTATGCGGCACTCTGTCAGGAGTGGAACCTCGACCCCGCAGCGGAAATCGAGGACCCATGGCTCGCCATGCAGCTCCGCCTGGGCCTCTCCGACCGCCTGCAACGCAGGCGCCAGGAGCTCCAGGAGGACCCGGAGCAGCAGGAGACCATCAAGCGACAGGAGTACGCGGACCGGCTGGAACGGGCGCGACGGCAGCTAGGGGCGAAGGGCTGAAGTGGCAGGACTAGGCGGCGTCATCGGTTCATTCATGGGTGGTGGCGGCGCCATGGGCGGCGTCATCGGCCAGGTCATCGTCCGGCTGGGCCTCGACAACAGCCCCCTCCTCGCCGGTCTAGCGCAGTCCAAGACCGCGACGACCTCCACCGCAGCCCAGATGGAGGGCGCTGCGGCGACCTCCTCGAAGGCTATGACCTCCCTGTGGGTCGGCGCCGCGCTCGCCGCGGGCGCCGCCCTGGGAGCCTTTGCGCTGAAGGGGATGCAGTACGCCTCGGACCTGAACGAGTCCATGAACAAGGTCCGCAACGTGTTCGGGTCCGCAGCGGACTCCGTAATCGACTTCGCCAACGAGAGCGCCGTTTCCCTCGGCCAAACCCGGGGCGAGGCCCTGGACGCCGCTGGTTCCTTCGGCGCCATGCTCACCGCGATGGGGACGGCCGAGGACAAGGCCGCCTCCATGAGCGTCACGCTGGTGCAACTGGCCTCTGACCTGGGCTCTTTCTACAACATCGACCCGGCCTCCATGCTGGAGCGCCTGCGGTCCGGCCTGGCCGGTGAGATGGAGGCCCTGCGCCGCTTCGGAATCGTGTTGAGCGCCACCCGCGTGGAGGCGAAGGCCGTAGAGATGGGCCTGGCCGACATGGGGGACGAGCTCACCGATGAGCAGAAGCTCACCGCCCGGTTCGCTCTCATCATGCAGGACTCCCAGGCCGCGGCCAACGACTTCAGCGAGACGTTGGGCTCGTCCCTGCCGAACCAGATGCGTGTGGCCCGCGCGCAGGTCGTGGAGCTCTCCATGGCCCTGGGCGAGGGCCTGCTGCCCATCGCTCTCGACGTGCTGAAGGCCGCCAACGGCCTCATGGTCATCCTGAAGCCCGTAGCGCAGAACGCTGACACCCTGTTCAAGGTCCTCGTGGCCTACATGGCCCTGAAGTTCCTTCCCTCCCTGATGTTCACGACGGCCATGGGGCTGGAGCGCATCGGCCTGACGAGTGTGGCGGCGGCCGTGGGCACCGGGCGGTTCAACGTGGCCCTCGCCAGCATGGGCACGCTCGCCCGGACCGGCCTCGCTGCGGCCATCCTCGCAGCTTTCACCATCCTGCCCCAGGTCCTCAGCGCCGCAACGACTTCTGCGAGGGAGCTGGCGTCGGAGCTCAAGGTTCCCTTGCAGCTCATCGAGGACATCGAGGATGTCATGGGCAACGTCGGGCCGGTCTCGACATACCCCGGGTGGGGGGAGTACCTGGGCGACATCGCCTCTCTCGACATCAAGACGACCGAGGAGGCCATCAAGGAAATCATCCCCGTCTACCAGGAGTGGGAGGCCCGTATGCGGGCCGCCGGGGTCGAGCAGTACGCCATCCACCAGGTCCTGAAGCGAGGGCTCCTGGTCTGGGGGCAGAGCGGCAACAGCGTAGAGGCCTTCATCGAGGAGATGGACTACTGGGCCAACGGCTCCATGGCGCAGGCCGAGGAGCAGATAGAGGACACCACCGACGCGCTTCGGCAGTTGGTGGTCAAGAACAGAGGCCCGCTCCAGGACTTCCTGAAATACACCGGCCAGGACTTCGATGAGTGGTCCGCCAAGCTGATGGAGACCTTCAAGGCCGAGGAGCCAAGAAAGGCCTTCCTGGCCTTCCTCAAGGAGCAGGAGAAGGCCTACCAGCAGTTCGCCAGCGGTGTCGAGCAGCAAATGAACTTCGTTGCAAACAGTTTCAGCGAGCTTGCCTCCCAGGAGAACGTCACTCTCAACAAGCTCATCGGGGGGATGCAGAAAACCCTCAAGGCCCAGCGGGAGATGGGCAACGACCTCGTGACCATCCAGAAGCGCGCCAAGCAGCTCGGGGTGAACCTGGACGCCCTCACGATGTCCCTCGTGGGGATGGGCGAGGACGGCGTGAAGGCAGCCGACCTCGTGGCGAACGCCAACGACGAGAAGTTCAAGAAAATCGCGGGCATCTGGCAGAAAGCAGAGGGAGACGCCAAGAGCACCGGCAACGCCATCGCCGACGCCATCATCGGGCCCCTGGAGAGCATCGAGGCCCTCCTCCGGCGGATTGCTCACACCTGGATTCCCACAATCAAGCTCCAGGGCGACATAGAAGCGGCGGAGCGGCTCAACTACCTGGCAGACCAGCTCGCCCAAATCGAGGGCACCCACCACGTCAGCATCAACGTGTCCACCACGGGCGACAGCACGCTGGGCGGCATCCCCATCGCGCAGGGCGGCGTCATCGCGGGGGCCAGCGGGTTCGTGACCCGCGGGCCCACCTACCTCGTCGGCGAGGGGCTCGGCGCTACGCGCTTCGGGCGCGGGGCTGAGGCCGTGCTGCCCCTGAGCGCCTCCATGCTCTCCCGCCTCGGCAAGGCCATCGTGGATGCCTCCCCGCGCCAGGGGGGCGGAGGGGCCACCGTGGTCATCCAGGGGGACATCTACGGGATGCCTGACTTCGAGCGCAAGGTCGAGCGGGCCCTTGCCAAGGCCCTGACGAGGAACCGATGACAACTACCCTGCAAATCGTGAACCCCGGGGACCTCACCTCGGTTCTGTTCGACTTCAACGACTCCACCGGGGCGAACAACCCAGGCGGGCTGAAAACCTGGCTCGCGGTGGGCGGAGCCCTCAGCCTCGGAGCGCCTGACGCTCGGGTCGAGCAGGGGGCGAGCGACGAGGCCGACGGCGAGCTCCTCATCGAGCACGACACCATCGTGGAGATGGACTTCCGCATGGCCGTGGACGGCACGACCGTAGCGGACCTCCGCACCGGATTCGGTGCGCTGCAACGCTACCTGTACCGCGGGGGGGTCATCAAGTACGTCCCCCACGGCGGTGCTGGCCCCGAGACCCGGTACATCGACTTCTACCCCTCGCCCATCCCCGCCCTGCTCCAGGGCGAGGACAGCGAGCTGCTGTTCCTGTCGCAGGCCCAGCAGCGAGAGGGCATCCAACTGACCATCCTCCGGCGCGCAGCCATGCGCGGGGCGAAAATCACCTCCGCCGACAACCTGCTGAAGAACGCCACCTGCCTGCGGGACAGCGACGACGACGGCGACCCGGACCTCTGGGGCCACAACGCAACGGACTGGGGCTCCTTGACCATCTCGGGGACCGCGGAGGCCTGGCAGCTCACGAAGATTGCGACCGGCACCATCTACATCGTCAATCAGGCGACCGCCGCTGGCAGCGTCGTCGAAGGCGACGTGGTGACGGGCTCCATAGACTTCCGCATGAGCTCGGGGACCCCCACGGGGGACACGTTCCGAGCCTCGATGAACTTCAGGAACTCGGGCGGGGGCGTACTCCAGACCACCAACGGCGCCACCGTGAACCCGGTCGTCGGCCGGTGGTATCGGCTCACCGTGACCGGCACCGCGCCCGCCAACACCTCCGATGTCATGTTCTTCCTGGACATCCCCACGTCCTCGGGGACCGGGGAAGTCATCCAGGTGCGGAACGCGAAGGTCGAAAAGGCCTCCAGCGCAACGCCTTTCAGCGTCGGTGAGGACACCATCAGTCAGGACCCCTCCTACGCAGGGCTCTCGCGGATTGCGCCGTTCTGGAACGCGGGCGACGTGCGCGCCCCGGTCCGCTTCACCCCGAAGCTCCTGAGCTCGGGGGTGAAGGCCACGCAGATGATGACCGCCCTGAACACGAACAACGGCGTGGTGGGGCGCAGGGTCCTCGCCACGCTCCTGAACAAGGACACCTACTGGGTGGACCTGTCCGCCACCGCGAACGGCTGGACCCGGACCCTCTACTCGGAGGCGACCCAGCAGACCCGGACCGGGTGCTGGGGCGGCAACGCCGTCCAAGTCACCCACGCGACCTACTACGGCTCGGACGAGCTGGTCAGGCGCGTGCGGGTCCACAGGACCGGCTCCATGACCACCCTCCGGGGCTCCTGGCACGTCTACGGCATCTACTCGGGGGGCAGCGAGGACGGGCGCGGGAAGGTCCAGCTCCGGTGGTCGCCGACTACCGCCGAGCCGTGTGTGCACGTCGAGAAGCGCGTAGCGTTCCGAGACGCGGGGACCGGCCGGTCCTACCTCTACCTCGGCAAAATCCAGGTGCCTGAGCCGACCGACGTGACGCCCCAGGGCCTCGCCCTGGAGCTCTGGGAGACGTACAGCGTCCAGAACACCAACATCTACTGGGACGGACTGGTTCTCATCCCCGGAGAGGACCACCAGCCGCGTTCGGCCATGGTCGTCCGCGACGGGGCAGAGGACACCTACACCCCCAGCCTCATGACCACCCCCTGCTACAAGCTGACCGCCGACCCCACCTGGACGGCGGGGACCACGGCGGGCGGGCCGATGTACCTCAACGACGAGTACGACGCCGCGGGCATCGGGTCGAACGCCGGGACCACTTACGGTGCAGGGCATTGGAAGTTCAAGGTGAAGGTCGGGTACTTCGACGACGGCTACTCCGGGTGCAAGTTCAAGGTCCGCGTCGTCACGGTCGGAGGCGCGGGCGCAGGCTCTGTGATTGCCTCTCAGACCCTGACGACCACGGGGACGAGTGAGTGGACCGAGGAGGTCGTAGCTCTCAGGTTCGACGCCAGCGGCACGGACGCCTACCAGGTCCAGGTCTGTTTCACCGAGAACCTGACCCACACCTCCGTCTACGGCGGAGTCATTGCGCTGGAGAGCTTCTTCCAGCCGGTCGTCACGCAGAACGCTTACTTCCTCTCCGACCCCGAGAGCGGGCAGGCCTGGTCGCTGGACACCGGCGGGGAGTTCGCGCAGGACGTGGACCTTGAGGGGCCAGGCTCCTTCAGGGCCGACCCGGGGCTCAACCTCGTCCACGCCGTCCTCCTGGAGGCCCCGGTCGCCGGGGCGGAGGATGACCAGGAGGTCTACGACCGCACCTGGACCATGGGGTACAGCTACTACCCGAGGTACTTGTCGTGAGCAGCCTCCTCCCGCACGAGCGTGAGCGGTCGAGCATCGAGAGAATCACCTGGGTGGTGGACGGCCGGGCCGTCCCCGTGACCCCTGAGACCCGCTGGACGGCCACCGCGCTGGCCTACGGGGGCTACGACAGGTTCACCATGGAGGTGCCAGCCAAGGCGGTTCGCCACGCGGGGCAGGGCGCCCCGGTCGTGGGCTACCGCGCGAACGGGGACGTGCTCTGGCGGGGCCGCCTCTCCACCGACCCTGTGCTGGAGGACTCCGGGGCGGTCACGCTCAGGGCGACCGGCCCAAGAGCGTTGCTGGACAACAACTATGGGCAACTGTTCTACTGCGAGCTCGGCGCGAGTGAGTGGGTCGTCGCCGATTCCGACCCGTTCCACTACAACGTGAGCGTGAAGATGGAAACGCAGACCAAGGGCTCCCGGATGGGGTGGGTCCTCGACAAGAACCAGACCTACGCCAACGGGAACGTCAGCTCATTCGTCAGGTGGATTCCGGGGCAGGACATCCAGAAAATCTCCTTCACCGTGCGGAAGTCCGGGACGCTGAACAACTGGGAGTACGTCCTGTGGGTAGGGGAGGGGCCCAACCCCGCCACGGAGGAGCGGACCTGGACCGTGAGCTCCCACTCGGACGGCGAGGTCATCACCGACAACCTCTCCACGCCATACGATTGCGTCCGGCTCGGCTTGCGCTGCACCCAGGACGCCACGACCCACGCCCAGAACGAGAAAATCTGGGTCCAGGACCTCCAGCTCTGGGGGCTGGGAATCAAGGCCCCTACGACCGGCCTGGTAGCCGCCCGCGTAGCGGCCGACCTCAACCTGGATGGCACCGACATCGCGGGCCACTCCACGGTGGAGCTCGACGGTTTCCATTGGCAGGACGGCTCCTACGCCGACCTGATGGACTACCTGAGCATGATTGAGGACTGGCGCTGGTCGGTTCTGAACCCGACCGTCCGCAGGGGCGATGAGCGGCTCGTGTTCGAGCCGTGGGGCCACAGGCCCCTCCGTGTCGTGGTGGGCGAGGGGAACCTCGACACCCAGGAGTTTTTCAACCGGGTGGTCGTCAGGTACGAGTCATCCCGCGGGGTTCCCGTGGATGTGGTCGTGAACGCCCCGCCCCAGCACGACCCGCTGGCCCGCTACGGCGTCGTGAACAGCCTCTACTACGACCTGGGCTCCGACGTGCGCCCGGACCAGAAGCTCGCCCGCCTGGTCGCAGCGCGCCTGCTGGAGCAGGCTCTCACCCCGAGGGCGACGGGAAGCATTGCGGCGCAGTCGGTCGTGTCCTCCCACGGCCCGCAATCGCCCTACGGTCTCTGCGCGGGGGATGTCGTGAAGCTCACGACCCGCTACGACCTGGCGCCCCAGCGCGTGATGGGGATTGCCTACACCGAGGAGGGCGTCGAGCTGGAAATCGGCGAGGAGCTGGACGTGACTCGCCTGCTCGCCCGGCGGGCCATGAAGGTGGCCTCGCGGGGCAGGGCCTAGCCCACCAGCCGGTAGCTGAAGTGCCAGGGCTCTTTCCACGCGTTGAACTGCTGCCATCCGTGCAGGTACAGGAGCCGCCTGATTTCATCGGTGACTCTGCTCACGTCGATGGCGAGGCCCTTCTCGTGGAGCGAGTGCCCCGGAGGGGCTACGAGCCAAGGCTTCTGGGCATAGGCCGCCGCCTGCTGGGCGTGGGAACGCCAGCAGGAGCTGAAGGAGATGTGGTAGCCGAGCGAGGCCTCAACGTGGGCCATCGACGCGGCGGCGCCGCTGTCGAGGCGGCAGGAGCCGCGAAAAGCCACGACGTGCCCGCTGATGGGGGGCCAGTCGGCCTTGCCCGCGATTTTCTCGAAGCGCGGGTAGGGCTTCGGGGGACGGTAGATGGTCTCTGTGACCACCTTGGTGAAGATGCGGCCGAGGGTGCTTCCTGGCGTGGCATCGTGGACAACCCTTGTAGCCCAACGTACCTGCTCTGAGGAGGGGGCCGTGATGCGCCCGGTGAGGACACCGAGAGCCAGGAGGAGGACTGCCAGGACGCTGGCAATCTGCCTCCGGTTCATCACACGTCCACGACCTTGACGTAGCCGTAGACGACCGTTTCTTTCTTGCCGCTCTTGGTCACGTCGATGTGGAAAAAGAGCTGCCCGGCGGTCGCCAGGTCCGCCGCGGCCATCTGGACGGAGAACACCCCGCCAGGACCATCGACGATGGTGATTTTCGCGTTCTCGGTGGTGTACTGGGCCGACGGGTCCGCGACGGCCGGGGCCGCCTTCAGGAACATGGCGATGGTGGAGCCGGTCAGGACGTAGGGGTCGGTCGTTCCGGCGTAGCGGAGGGTGAACTGGAGCGCAGGGTCGTTGCCCTGGAACACGGTCAGGTTGGTGAGAGCTGGGGTTGCCATGAGCCCATGGGACGCCCCTGGTCAAGGCGGCTACCGGATGTGCTCTGGGTCCTCCAGCAGTACGTCGAGCTCGTGCGGGTCCACGGTGACCCCGTAGCGGCCCAGCACCTCCACGAGGAGCTCGCGGGGGTCCACCACCACGTCATAGGCCTGACGCAGAACCTCGGCCGTGAGGAAAACGGTGGCCGTGAACGGCCCCTCCAGCAGCTTCTCCAGGGTGTCGGCCGCGGCGATAGCCTCGGCCAGGCTGCGCCCGAAGTGCCTGGTGAGAGAGTCTGCGACGGAAGCGGTGTCGAGCTGGGTCCGGGCGTAGTCCCGGAGCAGGTTGTCAGCGAGGGCCCCAGCCTCCGTGACCAGGAAGGCGAAGCCCCGCGCCACGGACTCGCTCACCGCGCCCGTGTCGGCCACGCTGCGGGCCCAGGCCCCAGCGCGGGCCAGGGAGTCGTCGACCGCGGCGTCCTCCGTCTGGGTGAAGCCCTGAGCCCGTAGCAGGGTCTCAGCCAGACCTCCGGTGTCGTCCTGTGTTCGGGCCCATGCAGCTACCCTGGAGGCGCTGTCGCCCAGCGCCCCGAGGTCAGTCACGGTCTTGAGCCACTCGCCTCCGCCCCAGAGCTCATGCGTGGCATCATCGAGCAGGCCCAGGGACTCTGCCGTGAGGACCCTAGACCAGCTCCGGGAGAGGCTATCCGAGGCGCTGAGAGCCTCTGTAAGGCTCCGGGCCATCTCCCGGGAGGATGTGTCGTCCACGGGCGCTGCGTCCGTCCTGGCGCGAACGGTGCCACGGGCGAGGGCTTCCACGGCGTCGGACACGTCGGAGACTGTGCGAACCATGTCGGCAACCCTCGTGGCGGCCTCGGAGGCGGCCACGTTGTCCGTAGCGAGGGCCCGAGCGTGGGCGCGGAAGATGCTCTCGGTCAGGGCCGAGGCCTCGGTCGAGGTCCTGGCGAAGGCGACGACGCGGGAGAGGGGGTCAGAAAGAGCCCCGAGGTCCGTGGCAGACCTGGCGAACGCTACGGCCCTGGAGAGCGGGTCGGCCAGGCCACCGAGGTCGGTGACGGTCTTGGTCCACTCGTTCCCTCCCGAGAGGACGTGTTCCACCGCGTCTATCAGAGCGTTCGGGTCGGTCAGGAGGCGCTGGAACGCAGCCGTGCGTGCCGCGGCCTCTTGCAGCGCCGCGGGGTCGGTCGTGGCTCGGGCGAACGCCGCCGTCCTGGAGACCGCCTCGGCGAGGGCGCCGAGGTCCGTGAGCTCGCGGTTCGCCGAGAGGGCGCGCGTTGGGGTGTCACCCAGCGCGCCCAAGTCTGTTGCGCCGCGGGCCATCGCGGCGGCACGGGAGATAACCTCTTGCAGCGCCGCGAGGTCAGCCACGGCCCGTGCGAAGTCCACCACCCTGGTGGTCGCCTCGACGATGGCGCCGAGGTCTGTGGGGGAGCGGGTTGCCGCGAGGGCGCGCGTTGGGGTGTCACCCAGCGCGCCCAGGTCGGTTGCGCTGCGGGCTATCCCGAGGCCGTGGGTCAGGGCGTCGTCCAGGGCGGCCAGGTCTGTTGCGCTGCGGGCCATCGCGGCGGCGCGGTCGATGGCCTCAGCGATTGCCGTCAGGTCGATGGGGCTCCGCGCCGCGTCGTAGGCGCGAGAGTGGTTGTCCTGCAAGGCAGACGTTTCAGTCGCGGTCCTCCCGATGACGAGCACGCGGGCCAGGTCCTCGGCGAGGGCCGCCAGGTCGGTCGCCCCGCGGGCCGCCGCGAAGGCGCGCGTCGGGGTGTCGCCGAGCGCGCCCAGGTCGGTCGGCGTCCGCACGGCGGCGTAGACCCGGGAGAGGGCCTCCCCGATGGCTGCGAGGTCGGTCGGGGTCTTGGAGTGCGCCGTGCCGGAGGAGAACTCCAGGACGAAGGGGAGCCCGCTGGCGTTGGGTGTCCAGGTCCCGTCGTTCAGGGAGTAGCCCTCGCTCCAGTCCCCGTAGAAGGAGAGGTACACACTCTGGCCGCTCAGGGAGTAGCGGTTGGAGTCGTTCAGGGAGCCTGTTCTCTCGACGCGGAGGTAGTAGGTCGTGGATGCCGACAGGCTGACGGCGCTGCTGAAGGCGAAGTAGGTCCACTCCTCGCCGTAGATGTCCAGGGAGGACCCGGTGATGTCCCCGTACCCCAGGTAGCTTCCGTCGAAGCTGCCGCTGGCGATGCCCACCCGGAGGGAGTCCGTCGGGGTCCCGTACTTGGTAGCCCTGACCCAGACCCCGCCGACGGACTTGGCCGAGCCGAGCGAGAACGACGCCGCCCACTTCTCGTAGGTGGTACTCCCCATCTGGAAGGTCGTCACCGTGGCGATGCAGGCTCCGCCCGAGTAGCCGCTGCCCCCGTACACCGCCAGCCATTTCAGGGCCCCCTCCTCGGAGGCGGCCAGCGTGTGCCCGTCGGCGCCTGTGGGGTGTTCGAGGGGGACCGTGGTGTTGCTCGTGTACGCCCGCGAGGCAACCTGCACCATCGTGGTGCCCGAGCCGGTCGTGGACTTACAGAGGTCCTCCTCCGTGTAGTTGGTCGGCCCCCACCCAGTTGTGTTGTCGTCGTCATCGGTGCCGAGGCCGCTGAGAATCAGCAGGTCGTCAGAGTCCCCTAGGGGGTACACGCCCGCGATGCTGCCGGAGGGGAACTGCGTGCCCGAGCCGGTCGCGTTCGGCGCGAGGAACAGCGGGGCGGGGGTGCCCCCGAGCCAAGTGTTCCCCGTGATGCGGTAAGCCACCCAGGCGCCCTGCTCGCTCGCGCTGATGGTGAAGTTCACGGAGCTCCCCTCGGAGCCCGTCCCCCGGTGGACGACGATGGACGTGGTGGAGGCGCCTGAAGTGAGATACCAGTTGAGGTACTCGAACCCGGTGGGGAAGGAGGAGATGCTGACGCCATCACCATCGAAGGAAGCGAAGATGAGGATGAGGTCGTCTGCCGCGATGCTCGCGGGCAGGTTCACCGAGTGGGTCGTGGTGTTCGACCCGATGGAAGTCGTTGCCCTGGAGGCGATGACGGGGGCTGCCATTCAGCCCCCCGTTAGCCGGTGCACCAGACGCCGATGATGGGGTAGGCGTCAGGAGTCAGGGCGTTCCCCTCCTCATCGGTGCGGAAGTCGAACCGCCGGGCGACCCCGGCGGGCACGGCGTACTCGTTGTACCCCGCGGGGACGTTGGAGACCCGCTGAAACCCCTTGCCGTCCGGGGTTCGGATTTCCCACGCAACCTCGGTCTTGGTCCCCGGGTTGTCGCAGGTAGCCCGGGTCGGGCGCCCAGTCGTGTCCTCGTAGAAGATGGCGAAATGGATGCCGCCGCTCCACACTTCGCAGCCAATCACTTCAGCCATGCGTTGCCTCGCAAGCTCTTACAGCCAGGCCGCCCCCCGTTCCTGCGGGTGACGGCCATGGCTTGCGTCCTTCGGGTTTTACAGGGTCCCGAGGTCGTGGTTCCAGGTGATTGCCAGCGAGTCGCCGGAGCCCTTGTTCACCGGGGAGGTGGTGTCGATGGCCCGCGAGATGGTGTTCGCGGCCGTCCCGGCAACGTCGGTGATGGGGGTCTCGTTCGTGACGACCCACTCGTCGATGCCGTTCTGGGTCACATCGCCTGCGTCCCAGGTGCACTTGTAGGTGATGCGCCGGAGACCCGAGCTCAGGGAGCTCTGCGGGTACGACGCGTCGTGGGCCTCTTGGGAGCCCGAGATGTAGGTGACGATGGCGGCGCCAGCGCCGGTCTTGGAGGCCGCGGTCTCGCCGCCGGTCCCCAGCCGCATCCCGGTGGCGTAGTTGTTGGAGCCGATGTTGGCCCCACGCTCTCCGTACACCTGGTCGCCCACCTCGGTGACCTTGTTGTGGAACACCGAGAGGTGCTTCACGCGGCCGTCCTCGCCGCGGAGCTCCACGAAGCCCGAGCCGGTGACGAAGGAGTGGTCCTGGTCAGGGCGGAGGTAGTGCGCCTCACGGGCCGCAGCATCGGCCAAGGCCTCGCCGTCGATGAACTGGCCGGACCCCAGGGCATCCTCGATGAGCTCCTTGATGAAGCGGCGGATGTCGTACAGCGTGGTCATGTTTCCCTTCCTTATGCGGTGTAGGCGGTAGAGACGGCGTTCTTCAGGACGACGGTGACGACCGAGCCAGCCGCAGGCACGACGGCCATGCCGTCGATGGCGACCTTGAACGGGGCGCCACCGGGGTCAGCGGCGGGCGGCTCGGGCACGAGCAGCGCGACGTTCGGGACCTGCACCTGGAGGGAGTGGTTCACGTTCCCGTTGCAGGCGAAGGTGAAGTCGATGGAGCCCATCACGATGGTCGAGGAAGCGGTGGTGCCGCCGGTCGAGCCGAAGTAGGTCGCGCGGTAGGCATCGAAGTCCTGCCACACGGTGTCCAGGGCCACGCCAACCTCGTAGCGGCCACGGGAGACGAGGCCGGGGGTCAGCGCCTCAGCGGTGTGCACGAGGTCGGTCTGGCGGGCGATGCGGATGGTGCCGCCCACGATGTTCACCTTGGCCGTGGCCGCCGGGGTGGTGTCCTCGTCCAGCTTCAGGGACCCGCCGACCGGGGTGAAATACTCGCCCGTGGAGGTGTACTTCTCGGTGGTCGTTGCGGTGTAAGCGCTTCCGAGCGCCGAGGGGGTCTTGCCCAGGAACCGGAGGCCGAGCTTCAGGGGCTCGTCCGCCGTCATCTCGAAGCGCATCTCAGCCAGGAGGCCGTCCACGAACTTCTCGTAGAGGTCGCCGGGGCGCCGGGAGAACAGGGTCTGCCACACGTCGTTGCCCGCAGGCGTGAACGTGTGGGTGTAGGGGTCGGCCGCGCCGGTCTTGGTGTCGGTCGGGAGAATCCCCACGATGAAGGCACCGGCCGAGGCGGGGAAGGCCGGGACCACAAGGTCTGCCTCCCAATGGATGTCGGTCTTGACCAGACCCGGGTAGGTGTTGGCGGTGTCGGTGACGTTGAACCTAGTCACCGCCTGCGTAGGCCCCGGCAGACCAGAGTAGACCGGGAGCGCGTAGACGGGGTTGGAGGCCCCTGTGCCCTCGGAAGCCTGCTTGCCGATTGCCACCTCAGCTACGGCAGCACTCTGAACGATGGTCACTTGCGGGGTCCTTCCTTCTTGTGGGGTTCACGGACGATGCCGACCAGACCGTCGAGAACCGATGCGAGGTAGACATCCTCGACATCGGCGCAGCCCGCCTCGTCGAACTCGACCACGAGGGCACGGCCCTGCTTGTCCGGGGTGGCGACGATGGTTCCTGGCGCGGCGTGGAAGTGCACGGGTTTTCTCATCTCGTGACTGAGCCTGCGATGCAGGTCAAGGCGTTTTACGCGGTGTACGGAACCGGAACCCAGACGACGAGCTCTGCTACCCACCAGCGGACCAGGCCGCCGGTCTGCGCCCCGCCGATGCCGACCTCGGCGCCCACCCAGTCCATGCGCCCTCCCTGCTGGGTGCGGAAGGCGTCGCTCATGAAGATGGCGCGCACGTCCTCCAGCATCTCGTACAGGGCATAGGCAGCGTCCTCGCTGGCCTGGTGGTCGTCGCCCTCCTCGTCGGGCTCCCAGTAGGCGAGGCCTAGGGAGTAGCGGACCAGGCAGTTGCCGGTGGTGTGGGGCACGGTCTCCTCGCCGCCCTCGCCCGCTGCCCAGCAAGCGATGTGGGGCTCCCCGTCAGCGACCAGGTTCTCGATAGACCGGGGGGTGTACCGATGGACCTGGATTCCAGACAGGGCGGGGACCAGGGCGATAACTTCCGCCAGGATTGTGTCGCACAGCTCTGAGTAGATGCTCACTACGAACCTCCGAAACCTGGGCTAAGACCGGCGCCCATACGCTTCCGTAGTTCGACGGCGTAAAGCCCCTTCCAGGCCCATGCCGCGAAGCGCATGAAGCCCTGTCCACCGAACGTCGGTCCTTGAACCGGCCCGCGGACAGGCCCGAAGTTTTGCCGCATGGAGCGGCGCCCCGGGATGACGTAGACCGTCGGCTTGTTCTTGGGGGCACGCGAGGCCAGGATTTGCCCCGGCGCTCCAATGGTGTACGAGGCATGGACTCCGTACTCTTGCGCCGCAGCGTGTTTGGCTTGGGCCATGAGGGCACCGGCGAATCCCACACCGACCATCGGACGGATGGACCGTCTGAGCTCACCACTACGGATGGGCGCACGCATCCGAGCCACACCGGCTGCCTTGGCAACCGAAGGGGGGAAGGCCGCCGCGACTCGACCCAGCAGCACATCTGGCCTCCAGATGACGACGGGCACTAGAAAATCCTCGAAGGGACGCGGAAGTGCTTGATGATGCGGTCCACCTCGGGGATGCCGGTCTGGCTGTCAGGGTCCGTCTCGTAGTCCACGTCGGGCGTGCTCCACCGGACCGCGTGATGGCGGCCCTTGTTGCCCTTGATGGACTCGTAGACCATGAGGGCCACGGCACGCTTGACCTGGTAGGGGAGGGCCGCCCAGCCATGGGAGGTCCCCGTCAGCGCCACGGTGTCCTGTGTGCGCCAGACGCCGCCGTCGAGGCGCTCCAGGCCGAACTTCCGCACCCGGAACGCGGTGCTCTCCAGGGTGGTCACCGAGCCGTCAGGCGCGGTGGTGGTCACCGTGGTCACCGCGGTGAGGCGGTAGCCGGGGGTCAGGAGCAGCGCCATGCCTGAGCCCACGAAGGTCAGGTTCACGCCCGTCTCCGGCGCGAAGTGGTCGCGGGTCAGTCGGTCGAACTCGTCTTGCTGTGCAGCGATTTCCGAGGTGATGCGGGCGTCAGCGGCGTTCTGCGCCGAGAGCACGATGTCGGGCCAGAGCGCGGTGCCTTCACGGAAATCTGCGAAGGTGAGGTAGGCAGTCATAGCACCTGGAGGGTGCCTCGCCTGTCACGGCGGGTATGACGAAGGCCCCCTCGGCAAAGGGGGCCTGCGTCCTTGATGTTGCCTTCAGCGCAACGGATTAGGTGGCGCTGTTCTTGCCGATGGCAACGGAGTCGGTCCGAACGAGGTCAGCGCCGTACCGCACGAAGATGCGGAAACCGACCTGGCCGCTCGCCGAGTACAGCTCGTTCAGACGCTGCATCGAGATGGCCGGACGCCGGATGACCCAGTAGGGGCTGAAGTCACCGAACACCAGGGACTTGGCGCTCGCAGCCATGGCCGCCACGTCAGGGTTGATGACGATGGGGTAGCCGAGCAGCGTGCCAGGGTCCGCCCCGGTCAGGCCCGGCTGCCAGAGGTACTGGTTCCAGGTCTCACCGGAAACGACGGTCTGCCTGATGAGGGCGATGATTTTCAGCGTGGAGTCCGCGAACATCCAGCGGCACGCGGAGGTCCGGTACTGCGCCGGGACCTTGAACTTCACGTCGTGAAGGTGGTCCACGGTGCCGATGCCGGTAGCTCCACCCGTCGCCTGCGTGACCGTCATGCCCGCCGCAGCGGCGGTGACGATACCGTAGGGCTGGGCCGAGCCGGTGCCGACGGTGAGGGCGGTGTTGAGCAGGACGCCCAGGGAGCGGCCGAACTCGCCCGCCATCCAGGAGTCGAGGTCGAAGTAGGCGTCCGCGAGGAGCTCCTCGGACACCTTGCTCAGGCGCGTGGCCTTGTAGACCGTGATGCTCTTGGTGCCGAACGCAGCGTCGGAGTCGTTGAACGCGACTTCCTCAGCGGTCCACGCGGCGCTCCCGTGGGAGGCAACCGTGGGGATTTCGACGGCGTTGGTGTTCACGTCGATGACGGTCGCAAGACCGAGCATCGGGGCAGCAGCAGCGAGGGAGTCCACGAGCCGGGCCAGGAACTCCGGGGGCACGATGTAGCCACCCTCAGAGTCGGTGCCCTCTTGCAGGGCCTTGACCTGGTGCAGGGTCTCCTTGACCTCGCCGGTGCGGAGGTAGTGGCCGAAGTCCTTGGTGTAGGCGTCGGTCGCCACCAGCGCCTTGCGGGACGGGCGCTCTGTCGCAAGCGTGGGGCGCTGGTTCTCAAGGCCCAGCACCTCCATGACCTTGGACATACGGGCCTCGCGGTCCGCCGCCTTCATGAGCTCCTCGCCATCTGCGATGGCGCGGTCGATGAAAGCCTGGTCCTCAGCCGACAGCTCCCCATCCTTGGCCGCGTCCACCTTGGCGCGGGCCTCGTTGAGTGCCTTCCAGGCATCAACGCGGAGGGTCTTGATGTCCATTTGTTCCTCTCTTGGACAACAGGGTGAGTGTGTTTCTCTGACCAGCTACGGGGCTCACGGCGGGCCCCATGCCTGGGGCGCACCATGGCGCGGTGGCTTGCGACTGCTAGTGAAGGGCGCAGGTCAAGGCGTTTTGCAGAAAACCTCTGCAACCCAGACGGTATCGCCGTCCTTGACCACTCCCAGGCCCACGGACCCGTAGGGGCCGAGCACGTTGGCACGGTGGGCGGGGGACGCCATGAACGCACGGTGAACCGAGCGCAGAGTCGGCCCGAGGCCGACGTTCTCGGCCCACGCCGAGCAGCGGGGGGGCACGACGCCGGAGTGCTCCAGGAGGCCGTTCGCGGCCATGACACGGGCCTGCTCCTCCGCGATGTCGCGGAGCCGGGCGGCCCTGACCAGCGGCTTCAGGCCGTGGTCGGACCGCGCTGCGTTGGTGAAGCCCAGGAGCTTCGCCTCCGGCTTGGGGAGCGCGGCTGAGGCGCTGCCCGCTGAGAACAGCAGCAGCGCAAGGAGTCCTACGATGAAGCGATGAGGAAGTGGTAGCCGAGCCATGCGATGAGACCTCCTGCAATCCAGTAGAGGGGCTGTCCGCGGTCCTTGAGGCGGAACAGGTTGCGGAGGTGGTAGGTCAGGGGCTGAAAACCGTCGTGCGCGTTCCAGATGGCGTACCCCTCGGCCACGAAGAAAGCGAGACCGATTGCAGCCCAAACGATGATGTCTGCCATGCGTCACCTCCAGGCTGGCGAGGTGCGGCCCAGCCGCCACCTGGGGCTAGAGCGGCGGTCTTTTCGCACCATCATTCGCCAGGCCTATCCGGTGCGGGTGGGGCTCACCACGCACCCAAACCTCCAGGCCGCGGTGGTCTATGACCACGCGGCACACGGTCCCCGGGTCGTACCCGAGGGACGCCAACAGCCGAGCAACCTCCGAAGGCATAGCCCTCGTCACGCTCTGAGTAGAGACTCGATGCGGTCCAGCATCTCCGTGATGCGGGAGCGGGTCGCTTGCAGCGCAGCGGAGATGGTGGGGTCCTCCGAAGCCTCGTCGCTAGTGGCCTCGGCTGCGGCGTCCTCGGCGCCATCCTCGGCCGCCTCGTCGTCCTTTTTCCGGCGACGGTTCAGGCCGTGGCACTTCTCGCACGCCTCGTCCTCGCAGGGCTCGTGCTCCTCGTCGGCGCTCTTGACAGCCACGAGGCGAGTCTTGGGGTTGTCGCCCAGAAGAACGGGGGACACCTCGTACACGGTGCCCTTCAACAGGTCGCGCCCGCCGTACTCGTTCGGGCGCCACTCCTGGACGGAGTAGCCGAAGCTGAACTCCTGGTCCTCCGGGGCGAACTTGAAGTCTGAGTAGACCTCACGGGCGAGCTGCTTCTCCATGTTGAACGCGACGGTGACCTCCAGGCCCTCGTCGGTCTCATGAGCCTCCAGCACCTTGCCCAGCCGGTGCGTGACCTCCCACTTGTGGTCGGCCACGAACTTGGGCTTGCGAATCTGGAGGGACTCCTGGAAGAAGCCCTTGAACACACGGTCCTTGGAGCTGTCCACGTTGCCGAACACGGACGCCACGAACGTGGCAGTCCCCTCAGCCTCGTTGAGCTCCTTGACCTGAACGGGGGCGGTGAATCGCTTGGTCTCCATAGCCACCCGACCATCCCCCTGTGGTCAAGGCGCTGACTGTCCGCCGCTCGCCAGGAACCGGAGAGCGTCCTGGTTCAGCGGGTCTACGATGTCCTTGCCGTAGACCTCTACGTAGTCGATTCCCCTGGAGAGCCCCGCTCCATCGAACAGAGCGTTCTCGAACGCCGTCCTCAACGACGCCGCCGTCGGAGCATCCCCTATCATCTGGTAGCCCACGGTGGTCATCGGTGCGGCTGCGTCCAGGACTTTCGTGAAGGGGCCTCCGGGGCTGGTGTTCGCACTCAGGGCGTTGCTCTGGAGCCCCGCCCGAGGAGTGAGTGAGAGAGCGATGTCCACCACCGGCTGCATCACGTTCGTCGGCCAGGTCTTAGCAGGGTAGAAGGGGTGTCCGATGTTCAGGACGATGAGCTTCGAGGGGAAGGCGCTCCTGAACTTTGTGAGCACCGCCCCCCACGCCCTGATGAGCTTCGCATCGGTGTACCCCGCAGCAACCCACTTAGGAACGTCGTTCGGCAGCGACATCTCACCCTGGTGCCCGCACCCTGCTGTCTGGATTGCCACCACGCTAGGGTTCGACCCGTATCGAGCTGCGAACTGGGTGATAAATGCCTTCCAGTAAGACAGGTACTTCCAATGCCAGACCACAGGGACGTTCGCCGAAGGGATGCCCCATCCGTAGAGGTACTCAGTCGTGAAGGTGAGGTAGGGGACCTCCGCCAGGACCCAGGCAGGAGTCATCGCTCCTGCATTGACCCTCAAGATGACGGGCTTCCCGTAGCTCTGGGCTAGGGCGAGCTTCTTGTCGATGACAGACCAGTCGAACGAGGTTTTCGTGGGTTGAACGACCTTCCATCCGACCCCGATGCTCAAGCCGGTCACGTAAGGGTTCGACAGTATCGCCGGGATGTCGGCATCCCTGTACCACACGCCGTAGATGCCGACCGGCCAATCGGTAGGCTCTGTGTCGCCAGGGACGGTCATAGCAGCGGTGCAGAGCGACGTTGCTAGGAGCGCTGCTATCAGGCCGATGAGTCCGCGCTTCATCCGCCCGACCATCCCCCTGCGGTCAAGGCGCTACGATGTGGGGGTGAAGTGCGATTTCTGCTCAGATGTCCCGGTCGCCACACACTACGAGGTGCCGGGCTTCAGGGTGGACCTAGACGACCCCGGCGTGATTGCATACTCCGAGGGGCCCTGGGCGGCGTGTGCCGAGTGTGCTGCGCTCATCGACAAAGGCGACCGTCGCGGGCTCGCCGAGCGCGCGGCCCGCCGCCTGGGTCCCCTCTACGGCATCCCCAAGGGCCCTGCCCTGCAACAGGTGAGGAGGTTCCATGACCACTTCTGGGAACGGAAGATGCCCTAGCTGCGGGGAGGAGCTCCGCTACCGCGGCCAGTACCCGGCCGTGAGCAGGACGGACAACGAGACCGAGGTGTGCTCGTTCTGCGGGCAGGCAGAGGCGTTCGCCGACTTCTACGGCATCCCGTACCCGGAGTGGCCCATCGAGGGGCGGGCGGCCTACGCGGCCTACCTCCTCGACCATGGGGCACAGGTGAACGTGCTGGAGCTGGAGGAAAAGGTCGCCGATTTTGTGGAGCGCGGGGGAGTCGAACCCCCGTCCCCGGCGTCCTAGCCACCGGGTCGAAACCGGAGCGCCCCCCTACTCGCCGCCCTTTTGGATGTAGTCCTTCACGAACTCCTCGGCGTTCTCCTCAAGCACCTCGTCGATGTCATCGAGGAGCTCGTCCAGCTCGGACTTGAGCTTCTCCGTCCTGGGGTCAGCGTGGACCTGCCCGGCGTCACCGTCGGCGGCAGCAGGCGGGGCCTGCTTCTGAACCTGCACCTGCTCTGCCATCATGACTCCTTGCCGTGCAACAGCTCCCAGAGCAGCTCCGCGGCGCGCTCCGGGTCGTCCTTCGGGAGGCCCACGACCTCAACCGTGGGCTCCTTCTCAGCCTTCTTCTCGGTGGTCATGTTCGCCCCCTTGTCGATGTAGATGGTGGTCTTGTTCGCCAGGTCGAAGATGGCCCTCTGCCCGCTCTGCTTCCCGAACGCCGTAGCGGCGCTCTGTGAGGAAAATACGCGCGAGGTGTCCAGGAACAGCGTACCGTCGGCCTTGTCGAGCCAGCCACCAAAATGGTTCCCACGGACGGCCAGGAGCTCGGCGTGGTCGTCCGCATACTTCTGGCACGTCTTGGCAAGGCTTGCCTTGGAGAGCTTCCCAGCGTTCGTGATTTTGACCTCCGCCCCGGGGATGGCAACGCCGAACCCCTTGGTGGGCATGAAGCCATCGCCCACGCGGATGGTGAACCCATTTTCGCAGCGGTCGCTCAGGGCGCGGCCTGCGGCAGCGCCACCGAGCCCGCCGGAAGCGAACCGACCATCGGGTCCGTGGTAGGGGTTGAACTTGGCCTCGTCCAGGACCGCGCTCATGGGGTAGCGCAACGACTCTGCTACGCCCCTGAGCCACGCCTGGGCGTCGGGGCACTCGGCGGCGCGGTAGCCCCGCCACTCGCCCTCGATTTTGAGCGGGACCTTGTAGCCGTACTTCGGGTGGAGGAGCCAGGCCATCCGAGGCTCGTCGGAGACCACCTTGCCGTCCTGCACCCACAGGGTGCCGACGTAGACCTTGACACCCGTTGCGGCGGAGTAGATTCGGAGTCTCATGACATCATCCCATGGTGATGGCCTCGTCCATCGTGGGGAGGCGCAGGTTCGTGAGGAGGAAATCGAGGCGCTCCTCCATCAAGTCTAGGGCGGAGCCCTCCAGGCCCAAACCCTCCAGGTCCGCACGGGCCTCAGCCATGCGGTTCTTGAGCTTGGACAGAGCCGCGATGGTGTCGTCGTCCAGGTCGAGCATCCCGGGGTTGAGGCCGCTCATGTCCTCAACCACGGTCATCGGCATCGCGTTGAACCACTCGCCGTTCCCCACATCCTCGGAGCTGACGGTGGGGAAGGTCAGGTTGTGGTCGATGGGGACGTAGTGGGTGATGCCTGTCGAGGGGTCCTGCTGCACGAAGATGTTGCCGCCGTGGCGGTCCTGGTTGCCGATGAGGAAGTCGAGCACCGCGGTCCGGTGGAACGAGTGGTCGGTCCAGTCGATGTCGGCAGACGAGAACCACGGCGAGACGATGCTTCCCACGGTGCCGTCGCCGGGGACCATCCGCATGATGACCGAGAGCTCGGGGCCGTTGCCCGCGTCGGCCATGCCGATGAGGGTCTCGGGCACCTCGAAGAAGTGGTCCATGTAGCGGTCGAGCAGGTAGACGCTCCGCTCTCGGGCCGCTGAGGACTCGAAACTCCCCTGGGGGATGTTGTCTCGCCAGCAGGATTTCCAGCCGCTCCCGGGCTTGATGACCACATCGTCGGCGTAGCCGGGCAGGGTGCCCCGCAGCACGTCGTTCACATGGGCGTTGCCGAGGGGCGTCGTGCCCACGGGGGAGCCGCCCGAGGAGCTCAGGTGCGCCTCCAGGCTCTCGTCGTACCACTCGGAGGGCTGGACCGCCGGGACGGGCGGAGCCGTCGTACCCGCAGGTGCCGCCTCCATCGGGTGATGGTTCACGTTCTCCGCGTCCAGGGGGATGAGGCAGCAGGTGCAGTTGGGGTGCGCGGGGGGCTGCTGGATGATGCCCATGAAGTCGCCCGCGGGCTCCGGGAAGGGGCCGAACCCTGCGGCTGCGTGCTCCTCCATCGCAACCACTTTGCCGTCCAGGTGGAAGCAGATGCCCGATGTGCAGGGACCCCCGCCGAAGCTCCACCCCAGGGCCTCTACCCCCGACTCGCGGAACGCCACGTAGGCGCTGCGCTCGTAGGCCCAGGCGGCCTCGGTGCGCGCTACGCCCTCGGCCCTGGTGTAGGCGGTCGCGTAGAGGTCGCGGATGGCCTCCTGAAGGCCACGCTGGTCGATGCGCTCGTAGGCCAGGTCGCTGAACAGGCTCTCCATATCGGAGGGGAAACTGCGGCGAATCCAGGCCATCGCCTCGGGGACGTGGCCGGTCGCCAGGGCGCGCACCTCGTGGATGACCTCGTAGGGGTCCACCTTGGCCCCCCAGGCGCTGTTGGCAAGGTCCACCCCGGCCTCCGAGATGTGCCTGAAGAACCGCGTGAGCTCCACGCTGATGTCATAGTCGGTCCTGCCGATGAGGGCGTGCAGGTCGAACACCGGCCCAGCAACGGCGGCGCCGCCCTCGGCGAGCACGGCGCCGGGATGAAGGCCCCACTCGTCCAGGATGTCAGCCTGCCCGAACAGCAGCCATGTCGGTGGCCGCGGGGGCTTGTCGGCCTTGCTACGCAACGCTTCTGGGAACGCCTTGCCACCATCCTTGCGGATGGCGGTCAGGAGCACCTTCAGCTCGCCGCGCAGGTGGCCCTTCAGCCTGTCGGCGAGGGCCTTGGTCTGCCGCGCTACGAGCTCGTCGCGGGCGAGCTTGTAGTCTCGTACCCGTTCAGGAGTGCTCTCCAAAAGTCCTTCGGAGACAGCGATTTTGGAGCCCCCTTCGCGTTGCCAGAGCCGGTGGAGGGACCGTCCTGGTCGTTGTCGCCGCCCATGCCTCCGGTGGAGTCCTTGTCAGGCTGGGGCTGCGCCGTCGGGATGGGCTTGCCGTCGGGCCCGACCATCACCATGTTCATGGGGATGTAGGTGGGGCCTGCCGTGGGCGGGATGTCCTCCAGGCGCTTCACATACTCCGGCGGGAGCCACCCACCGTAGATGCCCTCCTTGTAGGCCCCGTACCGCTCGGCGATGTTGGGGTCGAGGATGTGGCGCATCTGGAACTGGGGGAAGGCCTCGCCCGGAAAATCGGGCATGAGCTGGAGCTCCATGGTCTCCTCCATGAGCACCGTCCAGACCTGCACCGCGTCGGCGTAGAGACCCTTCCGAATCTCGTCCGGCGTGGCCCGCGCGGAGTAGTCGTCGCTCAGGGGGTAGCCGTAGGCGTTGGCGAACCGACGCCGGGTAATCTGAGCGGTCTCGATGAACTCAGCGTCCTTCGGGCTCAGAGCCGTTGCCTTGTAGGTGATGCCCTCCTCCAGGATGGGGGTGCGGTAGCGCCCTCCCTTCCCGGCGAGCGCCTTGAACTGAGCCGACAGCCTCTCGATGGCCTCGTCGGTCATCGGCAGCGGGGACTCCAGGACCCCGTTGAGCCGGGCCCCCTGGACCCAAAAATCGACCGCTGCGCTCTCGGCGTCACGGCCGAGCTCGACCTGGTAGCGCATCGCCGTGAGCGGGCTGATGCCCAGCAGGTCGTCGAGGGGGTTGTAGTTGCGGAAGTGAACGATGTCCTCGGGCAGGTAGGGCTGCTCCTTGTTCCCGACCGTGTAGACCCAGCCGAGGAGGCGGCCGGAGTCAGGGTCGGGGACGGCCCGCATCCGCTCTGGGCGTAGCCGCCAGAGCTCCGCGGGCACCTCGGTCTGGGAGCGGACCTTGAGCCAGAAAGCGTTGCCGTGCAGGCACAGGTCGCCCACGGTGGACGAGATGAGCAGGGCCCTCGGCACCGTCGCGCTCGGCTTGCGGAGCAGCCGGGACGCGGGGTGGTCGGTGGCCTCCAGGTGGACCCCTCCGGGGCCCAGCTCCATGACCTTGATGGGCAGAGTGCTTGCAGCAGAGGAGATGCGACTGACGACCTCGTAGACAAAGTGCACGTCGGCGTAGGCCTTGCCCATGCTGCGGACACCGTTGTACGCCAGGTAGCTGGAGGGAACGTCGCCGCCCCCGTACCACCCAGCAGGTGCCACCATCACCTTTTGCATCGGCGGCTCAGATGGCGTGCGCCGCAGCCATTTCATCAGGCCCATTCGAGTACCTGCAACCCTCTCGTTTCGTAGACCGACCGCCCGCCCTGGGCGAGGCTCGCCGCCATGGCGAGGGCCCAGAAGCGGTCGAAGTGGAAGTTGCGCTCAGAGCCAGACTGGACGACCTTGCCGCCCGGCTGGCGCTTCGTGCGATTCAGCTCGTAGTCCTGGCGGCGGTCGCGGAGCAACGCGAGCTCGCCGTCCTCCAGCATCCGCTTGAGACCTTGGACCATCTCCGACTTGGAGGCTTCGGTGAACGTGATGGCGCGGGCCCTCCCTGGGCCCCACCGCTTCACGAGGTTCTCTGACATCTGCTGCCCCAACCCGAGGTGGTCGATGCCGAGTCGCAGGCCGGGGAGGCTGGTGAGCAGTCCATGGAGGCGCTCCTCCTGGTCTGCGAGCTTCTCGCCCCGCAGCTCAACGATTGACCGCTGCTCCCACCTGTCGCCCCTGCGCTCCAGGATTGTGAGCACGGCCGGGTGGCGACTCCCACCGGGGTCGTACCCTGCTAGGTACATACCATCGGGGTCCAGGCTAAGGTCGCTGGTGTTATCCCCTTCGTGCCAACACTTCCTGATGAGGTCCTGGCTGAAGGCGCTGTCGCCGCTGCCACCGCGGTTGCACTCGTACTCCTGGGCGAAATCCTCGGAGGGCATATTGCGGCGCTGGGCGTTGATGTTCTCCAGCACCTCGGAGCTCTCGGAGACCCACCATGGGAGGCGGAACTTGAGGAAGTCGGGGTAGGCGCCGGGCGCCATGACCTTGGCGAGCACGGTGTCCTCGCCGAAAACCGAGCTCCCCATCGTGAGGCGGCGTCTGCTACGGGTGACCCGGCCCATCGAGCCGGTGAACGTCTCGTTGTCCTGTCCGGGGCGGTAGTGGTCAATCTCGTCCAGGTAGACGTGCCCCGCAAGGCCTCTCAGGCCGGAGGTCGCGGGCTTCGTGATGAGGCGCGCCGGGCGCTCGCGCGGCCCGAACCAGAGCTCCTCGGAGGAGTCCCTGCTCAGGGGCACGAACCGGCGCAGCATCGGGTCGATGCCGTGGTAGAGCTTCAGGGCGTAGAGGATTTTCTCGCGGGCGTCAGACTCGTTGATGGAGATGAAGGCGCTCGTCTCGTCCTCGAAAACGAACGCCATCCAGAGTGCCTCCATCGCGCAGACGAACGAGTAGCCAATCTGGACCGACTTCTCCAGGGCGCGAAAGCGGTTGCGGCGCCGCATGAAAGCGACCTGCCACCCCTCCAGGCGGATGGGCTCACCCTCGTAGGTGACGTACATCTGGATGAACGAGGGGCCGTCAAGCAGCGTGCCCAGGGCGGGCTGCTCCACCTTGGAAAATACCGGCCGGATGTGGCCGGGGGTCCAGAGAGGGAGGTGAGACCCCCGCGGGACCGCGAGGTGGCGGTCAGGCATCGGGCGGCCCCGACGGGGAGGTCTCGTCCATGTTCATCTGGGCGAGGCGGCGCGAGAGCGCGTCGAAGAACTGCCGGGCAGCCTCGGCCTCACCCTTGGCCTCGCGGTACGCGGCCAGGCTGTCGGTGAGCTGCCGGTACTCGCGGAGCCGGTCAGTCACCGCTCGGTCCGGCGTGCCGCCGGTACGGGCCTCGTCCTTGAGGAGCTTCAGGATGTGCCGCGTCATGGCGACGTGCATCTCGTCGTATGCGGCGTAGGGGTCCTTGACGGCCAGCTCTACCAGGGCGTTCTGTTCCTCACGCACCTTGGCGGCAGCAGCCGCCCCCTTCGCCTGCGCCTCGGGGGTGATGCCCCCACGTTTCAACCCATCGGTGTTGCGCTTCGGCTGTGTCACGCCCCCCAGCGTGAGCCCCCGCGCAAGGCGGTAGACCGCCTGGGCGGGAGGTGCTATGATGCGAGCATGAAGGTATATCGCATCATCGAGCTCTCGGACAACGCACCGAGCCTCCCACGGGACACCTGGGTGAGGACCAAGGACGCCGCCGCCTGGATGGGCGTCTCCAACTTCTCCATCCTGCGCTTCGCCGAGGAGGGTAAACTCGCCGCCATCGACGAACCTTCGGCCGGGCGCTACGGCAAGCGCGTCTACGTCTGGTCGAACGACCTGATGCGGTTGAAAGCGCAACGCGCCTGACGCAAATCTGTCGGAAAGGCGTGGCAGACGGGCCGGGATGAGACGGGATGAGATGACAGAAACCAGGGGCCCCCAGGTTCAGGCCCCTGCCATTTCTACCATCACACTTGCTTCTACAACGACCGACGCCCGCTAGTGCAGCGCAAGGCATCTCGCCGGGCCTTGTCGAAAATCGGTCGCAAACGCTCCAGCGCAACGGCTAGAAGTTGGTGGTGGAAATGACACACCATCAGGCCGTGCGCCGGTAGGAGCGGTAGACCTCCACCTCGCCGTGCTCGGCGCAGGTCCACGCCTCCCCGGCCGGGGGGAGCTCCTCGCGGTAGTAGTCCTGGATGATGGGGATTTCGCACCCGCAGCGGAGCACCACGGCGCCCACCATCTTCATCCTCGGGAGCTTGGTCGCGGTGGTCACGCTGCCTCCCTTCGGGCGAGACACCCGCACGTCCAGATGACGTGCTGGGCGAGGCGGACCAGGGCCCTGACGGCCGCCGAGTCGAGCGGGCCGGGGGCGGCCTTCAGGCCCTCCTCCTGGATGCGCTCCAGCGCGTCGTGGTGCCGCTGGAGCTCGGCGTGCAGGAACTCGATGTAGCGGCGCTGGTGCTCCACCTCGTTCCTGAGCAGGATGAGCTGGCTGACTTCTTTCATAGCACTTTCACCTCACAGTCAAGAGGAGCTGCGGTGCAAGGCTTCATGAGCACGCCGGGGGCGTGGCAGTCGCATCCCCGGCAGTAGAAGCAGTAGGTGCCGGTTGAGTCCATGACGTGCGTGGAGTCGTACCCGAAATGCCAGGCGTCGGGCTGGCCCTGGGCCTTGCAGGCCTCCAGGTACAGGTTCGGCGTCCAGGACCCGCAGCGAGGGCACGACTTCCCCATGCGCGACGGCTCGTACTGGTACTCGTAGGCGGTCGGCGGGGTCCGCCACCCGGTGTTCATGCCGCCGCCTCCTCCCTCTCACGCGACAGGGCGTAGCTGACCAGGACCCTGACCACATCCTCGGTCAGGCCGCGGGCCGGGTCGGTCTTGACGAGGCAGAGGTCGGGGCGACCGAGGGCCCAATACTGGGCGTCCTCGTACAGGTCGTCGTCCACCCAGGCCACGTCCCGACCATCGCCGTGCTCCTCCAGCCAGACCCGCACATCGTTCAGCTTCCAGGTCGGGCCCGACCCCGCGTACCAGGAGATGTAGGGGCAGTCGGCGAGGTAGGCCCCCAGGTACTTGGAGAGCACCCGCGGAGCGTTGTCCTCCCAGGCGGTGCACCACACGATGTCGTAGTGCTCGGCCAGGCGGGCCAGGCGGGCCGTCGTCCCCAGGGGGATGCGGATGGGCCAGAGCTCGAACCAGAACTCGTACTCCAGGGCCTGCCCTGGCGGGCGGTTGCCGAACACGTTGAGCACACCGTCCACGTCGAGGAGGAGGATGGGCTTCATCGGCCACCCACCACCAGGTACTTCACGGCCGCGGCCACGATGGCCGCGAACCCCGCCAGGACGGGCAGACTCAGCAGGCCGAAAAACTCTCCGAACGTCATCGGTCCTCTCCTCCTCTCATCAGGTCCCCGAAAGCCTCAACGCGGCGGTGCTTCTTGCGCCCCAAGGCTTTCTGGTACATATCCATCGTCACCGAGCTCCGGGAGTGGCCCATGAGCTCCTTCAGGTCGTTGATGTCCGCCCCGCTCTCGCCCATGAGGGTGGCGTAGGCGTGGCGCAAATCGTGGAAGCGCAACGCCAGGCGGTGCGCTCTGCGGAAGTTTTCCCAGCGGTTCCAGAGCGAGCGCGGGTGCAGCGGGGCGCCGGTCTGGCTCGGGTACACGAGGTCGTGGTCACTCCACCGGGGGCCCATGAACAGACGCAGCTTCCGTTGCTCTGCACGGTGTCTCAGCAGGGACTCCACCACGAAGTCCGGCATCGGCACGGCGCGGCGCCCGGCCGCGGTCTTGGGCCCGCCGAACGTGCCGTCCGGGCGGACCGTCTGGCGGACGTGGAGCTCCTCGGTCTCGAAATCCACGTCGGCCCAGCGCAGGCCCAGCACCTCGCCGCGGCGGAGGCCGCAGCCGAGGGCCAGAGCTACGGGCACCTCGACCATCGTGTTCCTGGAGAACCCAAGCAGCGCAACGGCATCCTCGGGCTCCAGCGGTGGGGCCACGCTACGGTCACCATCGCGGGGGCCCAGGCCCGCCGCGGGATTGAAGGTGACCAGGCGCAGGCGCATCGCGTGGGTGAACACGCCGGACAGGCGGTTCAGCCGGAGCCGGACGGTGCTCGGCGCCAGCCCGGCGCCGACCATCTCGCGCACCCAGCGCGACACCATGGCCGGGGTGACCGACCCGATGGGGGCGTTCACCAGCCAGTCGGGGACGTAGCCCAGCAGGCGCCGGTACTCCTTCACCGAGGACAGGCCCTCGGCCTGCTTGTACGGGAGGTACTCATCCTCGATGAAGGTCCACAGGCGCAGGTGGCGAGGGTTCGCGTCCAGGCCGAAGCCGAGCTCGGCCTCGCGCACCATCGCGGCGAGCCGCTCGTCGGCCTCGCGCGACGTGCCGTGGTAGGTCTCGGTCCGCTTGCGGTAGCGGGAGGTCCGGGCGTCGAAACCCGTGGACACCTCCAGCAACCAGGCGTCCCCGCGCCGCCGCTTGTAGCCCTTCATGCCGCCGCCCCCTGGAGCCAGGCCTGGAGCTCGGCGGCGTAGGACTCGTCGCCCTCGCGGTCAGCTTCGGGCAGGGCGCGCGGGCGCCCGGTCTTGACGTGGTGCTTGGTCTGGACCTGGCGCCTGCGTTCGGTCTCCATGACCAGAACGCCCTTCGCCAGCAGGCGCTCCACGACGGTGAGCCCCGAGAGGTCGTCGTCGAAGGCGCCATCCAGGTAGGCCCGTTCCAGGGCAAGCAGCATGGGGCCGAGCACCTTGCCGACCTCATCCTCCTCGGCCTTGGACGGGTGAACCTCCACCTCGTCTACTTCCCACTCGGTCGTGGAGGTGCGGATGGGGCCGCCGGTCAGGAGCTTCAGGCGAAGCGCGTCGGCCAGGGCGTCACGGGGTCCGAACGGACCCCGGCCCCGGCGGACCTTCAGGGTCACGGTGATTTCCACGCCCTTCCTCCCTTCATGGAACCTCACTCGCATGATAGCACATCCTGTCAAGCA
>Ga0079037_100000017_pt1 | contig 48008 bp, 60 predicted proteins | sample Mud3Dept4metaG_FD_71479 | JGI IMG/M metagenome (GOLD analysis project Ga0079037, IMG submission 71479) | Freshwater wetland microbial communities from Ohio, USA, analyzing the effect of biotic and abiotic controls - Mud 3 Core 4 Depth 4 metaG | ecosystem: Environmental > Aquatic > Freshwater >... | reverse complement strand
CACGCCGAATCCGGAAGGGCTGACCGCAGGCGACCCCTACAAGCCTCCCGGTGGTGGGGGCGCACTGGGCTACGACGGCCCGCGCACTCGCGTGAAAGAGTGGACCCGTTACTGGGTGCGCTACGAGATGGCGCGGCCTGCATCCGACCCCATCTGGGCCGACTGGAAGGCGCAGAACTCCATCGACGCGCTGGGGCGGTCGAGCGCGAACCTTAGCGGGACGTGGATGGCGTTCTCGCTGTGGATGGCGCAGGAGTCGCTGCCGCCCACGCGGTTGTGGTGGCGCGTGCCGGTCGACGCCGTCGATTCGACGGGCGCACCCGTGCGGATCAGCTCGTTCGAGTACGAGTTCAACACGTCGACGTCTGGCATGGCGCTGACGGGACCGCTCATCGGCTACGGGCGCAACGTCGTCGTGCTGCGGAACTACCCGCTCCCGGCGCGGCCGGAAGACGACACGACGGTCTTTGTGGCCCCGAGGTGATCCATGGCATGGCTCACGCTCCTGATCCTGCTGCTCAGCACCTCAGGGTCGGCGCAGACCGTGACGTTGGGGGGCGCCTACCGCACCCCCCGGACGCTCACATATCAGCTGCTTGATGCCCAGGGGGTGCCCACGGGGGTGCTCGAAGACACCACCCTCGTGCGGGTGTCGTCGACGGCGATCGTGCTCCAACGGGTCTATCACCGGGGTGCGACCTGCCCGACCACCTGCCCGCGCATCGAGGATCGGTTCGAATGGCGCGGCTCAGAGCTGCTCTACCATTCCACCCGGGACTACTACAGCGGGCACGCCACGGACTACCCAGAAGGGCACTGGTGGCTGACCGACCCGGAAACGCTGGGGCTGGCGACGCACCGGGCGACGACACGCGTGTTCAGGTCGCTGCCGGTCGGCCAGTGTGACGCTGCACCCGGCCCGATCACGTGGACCGGCACCGCTGAGATCTGGCATGCGGTGTACGCCGTGATCACCCACTCCCCGTATTACGGATCGCGGAAGGGCTGGCGGCTGGACGAGGTCACGCTGTTCGAAGGGAATTCCGCCGACGTCTGGCGCGAGGAGTGGTTCTTCGTCAAGGATGCCGCGCTCGGGATGATTCCCGTGGGCTCGGCGGGCTATCGGCAAACCCCGGGCGGGACGCTGCAATGGCTGTGGCGTCAGGTCCTCATCGGGATCCGCGTATGATCGTCGTGTTCGTGTGCGGACCGTATCGGGGGGAGCCACGAGTGCAGATCCGGCACATCGCCCGGGCCCGCGAAGCCGCCCGGTGGCTCTGGGGCCAAGGCTACGCGGTGATCTGCCCCCATACCAACAGTGGCTGGTTTGACAACGCCGCCCCGGAGGAGGTGTTTCTCTATGGCTATCGAGAGCTGGTTGGTCGATCCGACATGGTCGTGGTCGTCGACGGATGGGAGCGATCCCCAGGAGCGCTGGGCGAGCTCAAACTCGCTACCACCGGCGGGATCCCGCTCTGCCGCTTCGACCCCGGCGACGACCAGCGGCAACCCTGCCTACGACCGCTTTCTCCAGCGGATGCAGCAGCTGCATACGAGCAAAAATCACGACTACGCGAAGCCGGGGAGTCCGTATAGCAATTTTGAGATCGCCGCGGAACTCAGCGCCGGGTTCACTGACCCAATGGACCGGGTGTTTGCCACGCTGATCGGGGTGAAGCTGGCCCGCCTGCAGGAACTCACCTCCGGGAAGCGTCCGAACCACGAATCGATCCTCGACACTCGTCGGGATCTCGCCAACTACGCGTGTTTGTGGGGGAGTTACTTCGACCATGTCCCTGTCAGCGAGCGTGAAGAAGGAACTGGACCGGATCAACCAGCAGCCGGGGTCGTCCGTGGCCCTCGCGGCTGAGCGCACGACCGGGGGCACTGCCGCCCTCAGCGTGGAGGTGGACTGGACGAAGGGACCCTGGGAGGTCGGGGCCTACGCCCGGTATTACGCGGATCAGTCATGGGAGGCGGTTGCCCGCGTGCGCCGTCGGTTGGGATGACCGGCGGCATCTGCTGGGTGAGCAAGGAGACTGGACCATGATCGAATTCCTGGCGCTGATCGTCGTCGCCGGAGTGGTGCTGTACCTGACTTACATTCCGTTGTCGCCTCCAATGAAGGATTTGATCCGCGAGCGCGATGAGGCGCGGGCTGAGGCTGAGCGCCTTCGTGCGCTACTTGCAGCGGCGTTGGGAGAACGATGAATGACCGCTGCCTTATGACGGGAAATCTCGTTGACACCGACACGCGACCACCCGGCGAGTGGTGTCAATGCTCAGTCTGTCGGCTGACCCAAGAGCGCGACGACACGTTACTCGCAGAGATTTGGGTGGCACTGGAGGAGCGATGAGTGCAGACAGAACCGCGACGTGTCCTGCTTGCCATCAATATGGCTTGAAGCAGTATTTCGACTTCACCTACATGACGGTGCCGCATAACCCACCGGACGTGCAGGCATTTCACGTCAGCTACAAGGCCATGTGCCCTGAATGCGGGTGGGTGCATGAAGCCAGCACGGTGACGTCAGCCGTGGTGCCCGTGAGGGAAGGCGCTGAAACCAGCGCCCATCAATGACCGGCGGCGAGTGGGTGGTCGTGGTGCTGGTGGCCGTCATGGTCGGCAGCATCTGCTGGGTGTTCCAAGGAGACTGACATGATCGAATTACTGGTGCTGCTCGTCGTCGTCGGCCTCGTGCTTTACCTTGTGGAAAATTACGTCCCGTTGTCACCGCCGATCAAGGTCGTGATTCGCGTCGTGGTGGTGCTGCTGCTGTGCGTGTGGCTCCTGCGCGCGTTCGGCGTGGTGGATATTCCGCTGCGTCTGCGATGATCGAATTCCTGATCGGCCTAGCGGTCGGGATTGTGCTCCTGTTGAACTGGTTCGATATGCGGGTGCGCCTACGACGATGAGCGACTACCAAGGAGCGTGTGATGACATTACCAAGTCCGCGAGAGATCGCCGTGATCGGCAGCATGAATGCCCCGGATGTGCTGGCATGGCCGGTGACAGCCCGGATGAGTGACCTCACCCGGTATGACGGGGATGGCAAGATCTGGATGCAGCACAGCAAAACGGGGCAATGGCCCCGAGTCCCAATCGCTGATGACGGGACGCTCTCCGAAGGGAACCTCTGGGGGATCGCGCTGTACCAGGGGCGCTGGTATGCCCGGACGCTGCATCACATCCGCCCGGGGCAGACCGAGAAGACCTACCCCATCAACGAATGGGGACAGGAGAGAGAACCGCTCGTCTGGGGCACAGAGGGACCACCGCTGGCAGTGGCATCGGTCGTGGGGCTCTTCTGCTCGACCCGCGCTCGTTACGGACGGGCTCCCGTGCAGGAGCGCACTGACATCGTCTGGCTGAGGATTGGCGGGGGCATCCTGGCGCGCGAGGCTGTCGGAGAGGAGCCGCCTCCTCCACCGCCGGATGAACCGCCGCCGGGACCGGATGACCCGGAGGGGCCAATCGTCATTGAGCTGCCGCAGCTGACGGAGATCCTCGAGGCCTTGGCGCCTCTCCGCGCGCAGATCGAGGCGCTCACCGCAGTGGCGCGGGATCTTCAACAGAACGGGATTAAGATCCGTTGGCGCTAGGCGCCCGGACCTTCTTCGCTCTGCGTAGATAAATCCCGTAAATTACGCGCATCTCTTCCTCGGTGAGGCGGTGGAACACGCGGGACGTGAACCGCTTCACCGTAGTTTCGCCCCATTCCGGGCGGAGCGCATGCAAACACTCGTGGATCACGGTATCCACGACCGCCGGAACGGGATTGATCTCCACAATCCCGTCTGACAGGTATTGCCCGTAGACGATTTCCCCGGCGGCGTCCCCGGGGATGAACCGCTCTTTAACGCGAACCTCGCCTAACTTCGCAAGGATTTCCAAGAGCAGTTTCTGGGGCTTCCGGGCGGGCATTTCAGCCCTTGTAGACCTTGCCGTTCGCGGCAAACCGGTTCTTCACAATGAAGGTCAGGTAATCCGAGAAAGACCCGTCTGGAAAGATGTAGCCCCAGATAAAACCCAGGGACCATTGGTTCGGGGTGCCCCGTCCGTAGGTCGGGTCTCTCCGGCACAGCGCAGGCACGGCCATCCCCGTTCGAATGTCTGTCGCATCGAGGGCAGAAATCTTCGTATGTAGCTGGGCCCTGTGGAAATGCCCAAACCGGATCGACCGTTCATACGTGTCTACGGCCCACTTGGCGGGATGCATTGAGCTGCGGATCTGGTCGCCATGCGTGAAATGCAGCTTCCCCACCTTGCTGATGGCTCCCTGTTCTTCCACCTTCCAGAGGGGGTAGCGCAGCTCCAGCCCCTTGGAGATCTCGACCAACCCTTCGACTCCCGGGTTCTCATCAAGGAACTGGTCAATCCAGGCTTCATGGTTGCCGATATGGTAGATATGCCTTGTTGCGCCTAACGCCTGGATCGGGCCGATCAGGTCTTTCTTTGCGCGATCGAAATCCTGGAGCAGTCTCAGTCCGTCCTGTTTCCTCGGCTTGCCTTTTAAATGATGGCTCACCGCGCCGCAATCGAGGATATCCCCGCCGAGCACAATCTGGTGAGGGCGGAAATCCTTCGCGAACTCCAGCATCGCCGCGAAAGCCTTCGGATCGTGTAGCTCAACCTGTTTCCCATGACGCCGTTCGTTGCCGAAATGCAAATCAAAAAAAGCAATGAAGCGTTGCTCGCTCATTAGCGCCTTTGGATTTCTTCGACCGCGAGCGCCAACTGGCGCCCACGGCGCAAGTAGCCCATCTCCTGATTCCACAGATCCCGAATGAGCTTGATCCGTTCGGCTGGGGAGTAGGCCGGGTCATTGATCACGCGGTCCCGCGTTTGGCTGATGGTAGAGAGTTCCTGGCTAATCTTCGTCGCTTCGTGATTGAGGGAGGCCAGCTCCTTCATCTTCGGGGTCATGAACTGCTTTGCGAGCGGGTCCAGCGACCGCCCTTCGTAGTTCACGCTCTTGATGGCTTCAGCCGTGAGATCCCGGGCTCGAATGAAGCGTCCCATGAGATCCGATCGTTCCTGGCTCTGCGTGCCGGGATCCGCGAAGACCCGGCCGAGCGGCCCGATCACCGGGCGGTGGAGTGATTGTTCCGTGGGGCTTTGGATGCCCGCCGTGGACTGCGGCGAGGGCGGCACGAACGGACGAGCCACTCCCACCAGCGACTCGCCCATCCCCGGCAGCACCGTGTTGTAAAGATGCTGGAGCTTGTCCGGGCTTGTGAGGATCTGCGGGGCTTGACCTCCCGTGACCTTGTGGATTCCTTGGGCCGCGGCGATGAACGTGGGATCCGTGTAGTACGTGAACTCAAAGGGGGAGATGAGGCCTTCCCGACGGGTGCCTGACAAGGGCGCTCCCGTGAGGATGTTCGTGTCGGAGAGCTGCTCATAAATGCCCCTGGGAATCGGGTTGCCGCCAGAGGCCACCCGTCGCCCGATGCTCCCAACCAGCCCGGAGACCCCTTTCTTCCCTTCCAGGCTCGCGCCTCCAGGAATCCAGTTCTCCAGGGAGTCGGCAACCGCCTGCAGGGCCGGATAGTCCTGGTCTTCCATGAGGAATTTCAAGCTCATCACCGGGGTGAGCCAGCTAATCGCCTCATATGCCTTCGGGATCATGATGGTCTTGTGGCGGATTTCCCCAGACGACACCTGTTCCTTTTCCGGTGTGAGGATCACGAAGTTGTTCATCCGCTTTTTCCGGTCGGTCTTTGTGATCGCCGGAAGCCCCTCCTCCGTGCGGAACTGGCTATTCCATTCCTCAATGGCGAAGTCGACTGCCGCGACGGCCAGGAGGAACTCCAGGAAGCTCTCCGGATGGCGCTTCATGGCCTTCGCCGCACGGTTGATCGACTGCACGGCCGGGCCAATGAACATCAGGTGGTCACGCATGGCCTTCGTGAACCAGCCCCATTTGTTCCAATCCGGGGATCCGCCGTACTCCCGGGTTTCCGCCGCGGATTCCCTCGCGCCGTAGCCCGCCTTTTTCAGCCCACTGTAGACCGCCTTTTTAATGGCGAGTTCATTCGGTTCCAGGATGTTCTTCTGGAGCCCCTCCACGGCATAGCCGAAGCCCTTCGCCGCAAGCGTTTTCTTGCTCCGCCCTCCGCGCAGCTCCGCCTGCTTGAACCCGACCGCATCCTGATACAACGAGCCTCTGGGGCCCAGGGGCTGCGAGGCGGCGCCATACCACATGAACCCGGAATCCTGGAGATCCTTCTGATACCGCTGGTAGATCCCGTCTGCCCAGGCTGAGAGCCCGGGCACTCCCATCTCCCGGGCAATCCGCGCCGGGTAGAGCGCGAACATCCCCTTGAAATACTCTGGGAGGAACTTCGTGGCGACGTTCCGCCAATGCTTGTTATCGCGCTTGCCCCAGTCCGGGAGGAAGACTCCGGCGGCGAAGTCGATCCCGGAGAGCTGCCTGAGCATGAAGCGGAGGTTGCCCCCCGCCGCAGCCCCGTGATAAACCTGTCGGGCGGTAGTGTAGAGCTTCAGGGATTGGATGGCCTCAGGCAGTTCCAGCGCTTGGAGCACGTTCGCCAGATCCTGGTTCACCTCTTTGTAAACCGGGACTCCCTGCTGCAGATAGGGAACCTTGGTGAATCCTGGAGGAGATGGCAGATCCGCGGTGGTGTCCTGCACGAAGAGCTGCTTCTGAGGATCGACTTTATCCTGGTACTTCTGGAAGAAGTCCAGAATTTCTGTGACTGCCCGGTTCCGCTGACCATCGTTGACCAAGCCCTCGATGACGTTCACCGCCCCCCGGATGGGATGGCGATTGATCCGCGCGGACCCCCGGATCTCCGGGTCCAGCATGGTGAAATCCGCCATGCCGAGCCGCACCCGTGCGGCCCTCCCCGATCGGTCGCCCATCAGGTATTGCGGGAGGAGCCGCCGATTCAGCTCCTCATCGTAGTCTTCCATCAGCCGGTGGAGGGGGACATAGCCGGGGCCCCTCGCAGAGAAGAGCATGTCCTGCTGAGGGGTGATGACGCTGCCTTCGTCGCGCGCGAACGCCAGCGCCTGCTGCATCGCGGTTTTCGTGCGGCTTGCTGCGATCTCCGCCCACTGCAGCTCTTCCGGAGAAAGACGGGCGCGTTCCTCTTCCAGCACCCTGAGGATGGTTTCTTCATCCCATCCGTGCGGGGTGACGGTCTTTTCTTCGATGTTCCGACGAAGATCCCCCGCTTCCAGATATGCCCGTTCTGCCCCTTCCCGATCTCCCGCATGGGCTAGCGCCGCAGCCTTGGCTTCCGCCTGGGCCAGCTTTTCCTTAACGATCTGCCATTCCCAGAGCCACCCATCCAGGTTGAGATACGTGGTAGTCGCATCGAAGATCGACGAGGGCATATCCTCGTAGACCTCCGCCAGCGGGGCAATCATGTGCTCTGCCGGGCCAAGACCTCCTCGTACCCGGGTGGCTAAGACGTTATCCGGCGCAATCTCCTCGTCGATGGGGCCGACAGCCTTTCGGACGTCGTCCGTCGCTGAGTTGATGTAGTGATACATGTCGATCGCGGCGGTGGCGGCACGAGTCTTCAAGGTCTGCGTGTGGAGCCCTTCCTCTGGGGCCAGCTGCTCTTCCAGCGTTTTGACCATCTCCGGGTTGGCTCCCAGATTCCTGAACCGTGCCGGAAGATCCGTGACGCCTTTAATCCACGACCGGACTCCAGCTTCCGCTTCCTGCGGTTCATCCCCTGGGACAGCCCCCGTGAGCAGCCCGGCGCCTGCCGTGCCGATCAGCGCGGCGAGGTGCTTTCCGGGGAGCTTGGGCTTTCGCTGAGGAATTTCCGTGGGCGTCCCGGCGGTTCCGGTGCCTGGGTAAATTGGGCTCGTCTTCGGAAGACGCCCGCTGCGTACGGCCGCGATCGTCGTCTGCAGTGCGGGATCATCCCGTGGGACGGCGAGCCGCTGCTTCAGTTCCTTCAGCTCGTCAACGGCGCTCCGCGAAGCGCCCAGCTCCGGAGGCAGCTCTGCGAGGTCACTCTGGGCCTTGGCTACCGCCGACTCCGGGAGCTGCAGTCCCTTCGGGAGGAGACGATTGACTGGGAGCTGCCCAGCCGCCATCCGCCGCACGTCGTCAAGCGTGCTCCATTCCTCGTCGGAGACCCCACGAGCCAGCCCGGCCAGCCCCTCCACCTCATCAATGAGGTCCTGTTCCTCCGGCGTGAACTGGCGGATCTGCGCTTTGGCTTCCGCCACGGGGAGCTGCCCACCCAGGGGCACGTCGCCTTCGGTGACAGGCGCTTGCGCCGTGGCCACGCGCGTGAGCTGGCGCTGGTCAACGCGAATGGTCTCCCCGGAATCTAGCTCAACGGCGGCGATTCGCGGAATCGTCGGATCCGGCTTGATCACCGTCGGGTTCACCGACAGATTCGCGGAGATCTGCGTGGGATCTTCTGGGAGTTCCGGATATTCGATGCGATCGCTGGGCGTCACGGCGACGAGCGTGCCTTCCCGTCCGTCACGGAGTTTGACCCGATCTCCGATAGAGCCGACGGGAGGCGGTACGGCCGCGAAGGGCCGCTCGCCTTCGACGGTCACGCGACGCGGGAGCAGTCCTACGTCTCCGAGCTGGTATTCCGGCGGGGCAATCATCCGCTCCCGGTAGGGCTCGCCTCGCTTGCTGATTCTCTGGTAGCGCTTCGCTCGCTGGGCATTCGCCCACTGCAGCTGTTTGCCGAGATCCCAGCGACGGGGGTTGGCCAGCGTGTTCGCCCCCGTGAGATCCCCGTAGGTGGCGATGCTGCCGATGGGCGGGGCTCCTGGCGTCACAGGCGGTCTAACCACTTCATTCGTCTGCGGGTCGATCACGCCCTCGTCCTGGCTGCGCATCCCCGTGGCAAGCCGAGCATTGATAGCATCCTGCACTTCACCGAAGGCCGTGCGGAAGCCGCTCGTTGTCGCGGGCACTGACGGATCGAGATCCGCCGCTTCCCACATGATCGGGATATCGGGATATTTTTCTTGTAGCCGCGCGTATTCCTCGAAGATCTCCTGAATCTCCTGCGCGAGTTCTCTCCGGTCTTCCGGCCATGACCGATGAATGGCGTAGGACTTATACCGGTCTTTCAGCGCGGTCGCCAGCTCCGGGACATCCGAGAAGACCCGGTTAATCGAGCTGAACACATCGCGATCCCAGGGAGGGGCGGTGGCATCGTCGTACTTCCGCGCCAGGAGCGGCTGGATCCGGTTCCGCGCCTGCTCCTGCTGAATCGTTTCGTTGAGAATCTGTCCAGCTACGGGACGCGCCTTGTTCTGCGCGTAGACCCGGCCCCGTTCCTCCTCCATGATCCGCGGGACCACGCTGCTCAGCTCGATATCCGTCATCCTCGCGCCCGGATGGAGCTTTTGCTCCAGCCACGCCTCGGTATTCCGGATGACCGGCGCATGCGTAGCTTCCCGCCCGCCCTGCCCTTCCTGCAACCGTGCCTGCAGCCGTTGCCAGGCTTCCTGTTCCCTCGGTGTAAGCTGGAACTCCTGTTGCCGCGCCTGCAGCCTCGCGAGTTCCGCGGCTTCCGTCGGCGTCAGCGGGCGGTTCAGCGAAGAGAGCTGTTCGAACGTCGTCTGCTGTGCCCGTTTCTGCTCAATCCGTGCGATCAGGGCCCGGGCCTTCTTGGTATTGATGGCCTTCCCAGTGGCCAGCTGCGCGTCGCTGGGAAGCGGGCTCTTAAACGTTCCTGTGAACTTTGGAAGCCCTTCCTTTTCCCTCTGCATCTGCTCCCGCACTTCCGTGCGTTCGCGTTCACCGATCACGGAAGAGCGGGCGCGGAGATCCTTCTGATCGACGACCAGCTCTTCTTCTGAGGGAAGGCGGAACCTGTTGGCTCCGCCCGAATACGGGATGTATTGTTCGAAGGAAAGACCGGGTTCCGGCGGCTCGACGTCGGCAACTGGCTTCCAGAGCGTCCGGAGCGCCCGGACTTCAGCAGGCGAGAACTGTCCGGGAGGCACAGGCCGCTCCACAACCGGGCTCCCCTGAATCCGCATTCCCGGATGGGACAGCCCCGTCTGCGGGTCGCGTGGATACAGGTTGGGCTGAATGGAAGAGCCCAGCGGTTCGAACGGAGGAAGCGCAGGGATTTCCGGCTCCGGCTCTGCCAACGGTTGGACCCTCTGGTATGGACGGCCCATCCCTGGGAGCAGGAACTGGATGGCTGGAGGAATTTCCGGCGTCGCTTCCGGAGGATTCGGGTCTACAAGCATCCGCGAGGGCGGCGGTTGCTGCGGCTGAACCGGCCGGAGATCCACGAAGGGATCTTCCAAGGCAGTCGGTCGCGTTGTCTCAGACGCCTGGATTGCCAGTTCGTGAAGCGGACGAAGCGGCTTAGGCTGCGGCTCCTCCATGAGATCCTGGATGACCCGGAGGATCTCATCCTCCACGGTGGGCTGGATCCGTGGGGGCAGCGGATGGACCTGCCGCAGGAGCCGCGGCAGGAGCTGCGGAACGCGGATGGGGGTGCGAGGACCCGCCATTACCGCTTCCCCTGTTGCAGGATCGCCTTGGCCTGCTCCTCCGTCATTTTCTTAATCTCCTGTACGGAAAAGCCCATTTCCTGTAGCCGCTTGGCCGCGCCCTTGGTCAGCCGCCATTTGGGGCCTCCCGTGCCTGCCCGTTGCTTGGCAATGAACTCCGCCGCTTCCCTAGGATCGAGATACGGCTGGGGTTCTGTCGGCGCGGAGGGGGCTTTCGGGGCTACTCCCTTCCGCTTCTGCGCCATCTTCATCGAGGCTTCAGCGGCAGCGGCCCTGGTGTCCACTTGGCGAGGATACGGTTGCTGCTTCGCGGGCGGAGCGGCTTTCGGCGCTGGAGCCGCCTTCGGCGCTGGCGCTGGTGCGGCAGCTTTCGGGGGCGCCTTCCGCGGTGCAGCCTTCAGCGAGACGCCCTCCAGCTCATTCAACAGCTGCTTGGCGTCAATCAGCTCTTCTTCCGTGGGCATCGGGGCGGCAGCGGCTGGGGGCGGGCGCCGTGGCGGCGGAGCTGGCGCCGGAGCTGGCGCTCCTGCCGCAGGAGGCGGATTCGGATTCTTCTTCGTCGGACGAGGCTTCTGCTGGGCAGGCACGACCTGTTGCTTCCGCGACGTCGCCACATGCACGGCAGGCGTGACCCCGGTCGAGCCTTCCCTGGCTTGGAGATCCCGCTGGCGATTCCACTGGTCTACTTGAAGGGCGTAGGCTCTTGCCACGGTTGGCGGGAATGTCGCCCGTCGCCACGTGCCCGTGATCGGGTCGGGATACATGACAATGACCTTGCCATGCCGATCGGTGCCGTACGCCGCGCCTTGGATCGTCTCTGCCAGCGGTTCCTTCGTGTCTCCTCGCCTGACCACGATCGGCTGGGCGACGCCCTGCTTCCCCCAGAGCCGCCGGTCTACAACGTCCCCGGGCAGGAACGACATCACCGTGCCGGTTTCCGGCACCGTGAACGACCGCGGATATCCGCGCAGTTCATCATCGTTCACGCGCCGCCAGCCCACGAACTCCCCCGCCTCATTCATCAGCCCCAGGAGGTGGCGTCCCTGCGTCGGCGGGAACAGCTCGTAGCTGATGATGTCTTCTGGCAGCTCGCCCAGATACGCTGCGCGGGTCGCGCCGACAGACTTCGCCACCGGGTCCGTCGCGAGATCCACGTCTCCTTGGACTCGACTGTTCCACGCGATGTTGCTCACGGCCGTGGCCAGCCGCTCCTGCGGGATCTGGGCGGTGAGCCCCGCCCGGAAAGATTCCAAGAGCCCTGGATCGCTTGTGGCCCGGACCTTCAAGCCCTCGCGGATCTGCGGGGAGATGGGCTTGGCCGCGATCGCCGGGTCGTTCACGAGCCCTGTGGCCTGTGCGGCAGCAACGGTTGGCTTGGCTTCCGGCTTTGGATAGACCTTCTGCTTTAATGGGTCAGCTTGCGGCTCTGCCATCCGCTGGGCAGATTCATAAGAGCCCTTCAGCCCTCCGCCGATCGTGCCCTGCATCGCCACCTGGGCAGCCAGCGGGGCCAGCATCATCTCCGGCTGTTCGCGGAGAATCTTCGTGAGTGGAACGTCTTCCGCCTGGCTCACGACGTTCAGGCTCGCGAGCGCATCCGCCGTGTTGCTGACCGCCTGCGGAGCTTCAATCCCGATCGCTGTGGCCAGCCGCTTACCCACTTCCTTCCCTAGCACCTTCTTCCCAACCAGCGCCTTCGCAACGGGGAAGCCCATCCGTGGAATAACAGCTCCACCCAGCGGATAGCTGACGGCATTGATCCCGGCTTGAGCCAGCTTCGCCATCTCCCCGGATGCGGGCGACCGTTGCTGGACGGAAGGCAGCTGTTGCTGGTAGTACTTGGCGTAGACCCCGCCTGGCTTCTCCAGGGCTGTTCGAAGCGCGGCTTTCTCCCGATCGACGAGATCCTGACGGCTCCGCTCTCCAGCATAGCCAAGGCCCCCACCGACGAGTGCCAGCGCCGGAATCGCGGCTCCCCCTGATACAAGCCCGGCTAGCCCGGCAGCCAGTGGCGGTCCTGCCCCTCCGATCAAGTTCCCGGCGAGATTCCCCGCCCCTTGGAGGTTCCAGGTATTCCAGTCTGTCAGCGAGAATTCTGTCTCCTGTGGGGTGTATGGACGCTGGCGCATCCCCACGGCCCCACCAGAGAAGCCCTTGAGGGCATTCCCCATCGATCCGAAGAAGCCCATCCCCGGCGCCTGCTCATACATCCCGCGCTGCTTCTGGCGGATCTCCTGGAGATCCTGCTTCTCTTCCGGGGTCCACTTCCAGGCTTCCTGTGCGGCCTCCAGCTCCTGCGTCAGCTCATACAGGCGCTTCGCCCGGAAATCCGGGTCCGGAATGTCTTTCAGCAGCTGGCCGAGCACCCGTCCGACCCGCCGTTGCTGGCGGTAATCCGGCTCCCACTGGGTGGGATCCTCCGAATATTGGATGAAGAAGTCTGCAACACCTTGCGGGGTGGACGGCTTCGTGATTTCAGGAAGGTTTTCAGCCATCTTCGGAGGCGCTTTCGCGAGAATCGTTCGAACGTAGTTCTGGGTTTCCTTGAACGGAGGCACGCCTCCATACTGTTCGACCGCTCTTGGCCCTGCGTTGTATGCAGCCAGGGCCAGTTCCTCATTCCCCTCGAACCGATCCAGCATCTTCTTCAGATACTTCGTCCCCCCGTGGACGTTCTGAATCGGATGCATGGGGTCTTCCACGCCCAGTTCCTTCGCGGTTCCAGGCATCAGCTGCATCAGCCCCTGGGCCCGTTCTCCAGAGCGCGTGCGCGGCCCAATGGCTTCCGGCTTCCCTCCGCTCTCCTGCATCACCAGCGCACGCAGGAGATTGGGGTCTACCCCCTGACGCTGCGCCTCATCCTGGATGATCTGCTCGATCGTCAGGGAATCCCAGGTCGCTGGGGGGCTCAGCGTGATGTCCTGCGTCCGTTGCGGCATTGCCTCTTACCAACCGCCGAGGTATCCCGGCTTCCGGTATTGCTGGGCAGGCTGAGAAGGCGGCTGCGGCGCGGGTATCGGCTGGCCGTACGGCGGGCCTCCTTGCGGGGGAGGCTGTTGCCCACCTTGCAGGGGGATGCGACGTCCTTGGCTCTGCAAGGCGCTGTTGGTCAACGTCTCCTCAATGGTCCGTCGTACGTCAGGGAATTTCTGAATGAATTCCTGAATGAGGCGCATGCGCTCGCCTTGGTTGAACGGGCTATCCGGCGTGCTCTTGATCGCGAGGTTGAGCAAGGCAAGCCCCAGCGGATCCAGCCCGAACAACGCGGCTTCTTCAGCGCTCGCGCCTCCTCCCCTACCCATCATGTTCTGCGCGGCTTCATTGGGCACCAGTGCAGCCCGCTCGAGAATCTTCGCGAGCATGCTCTGCCCTTGCGCACTGAGATTGTCGATATACGACTGGTCCTTCGGGCTCGTGCGGTTCGGGACGATCCCTTCCTCATCCGGTTCCCAGTACTTCCGCCACGGATCCGGGAAGCCTGAGAAGAATCCCTCTGGAGCAGGCTTGCCTTGCAGGCCTTCCGCTGCCTGGTTCAGCACGTTGATCTGCTCTCGGCCTTCCTGACTCCACGCGCGCTGATCCGCAGACTGGGCGAGCGCCTGCCTCAAGGCCTCTGTTTCATATTGCTGCTCGTCGAACTTCCCCTGATGCATGGCTCCGGGGATGCCTGCCAGCCCTTGAAAGGCTGCGGCCCACATGTTCGAGTTGGTGCCGCCTTGCGGCGCGTACTTCCAGTTCATTGCGGGCCCCCAGATCCGTAATCCATCATGACCGGATAGTTCTTCCACCACGGAGCGAACGGGTTGTACTGCCCGTTCGTCAGTGGCCACTGGGGCGGATAGAACCCGCCGTTAGGCGGGAAGTAGGGCGGCGTCCCGGGCCAGCCACCATAGCCACCCGGATACCCGTATCCGCCTCCGCCGCCGCCTCCGAAGGGCGTGCTCATGAAGTTCCCTGTGAAGAGGTTCTTCAGCCCGGTCATGCCCTTGGCATTCGCCCCACTGCCGATCCCTGGAACATTGGTGATGCCCGGAATCGGGAGCGAGCTGACCCCGCCCAGCGCTCCACCGATAAACGCCCCCTTCTTTCCACCTGCCAGGGCCCCGCTCGCCGCACCCAGTCCTATCCGGCCCAACGCCGCCAGTGCCGTTCCCCCTGGAATGAACATTGATCCGATCGTGCCTGCAATGCCCAGGGCCTTCTTCCACCATGGCGTGCCCTTCTTCTTCTCTGGCTGCAACGCCTGCTGCACGGCTTGTTGCTGCGGGCTGAGCAAGGCCTTGATCTCCATCTCCTGCCGGGCCTTCTCGTTCGCGTCCCGCCACAACGATTGATTCACCGCGTACTGGGCCATCGACGCCGGTTGCGAGGAATACCCCGCTGCCTGGAATCCCGGCCCGACCTTTCCTCCCGTCAGCGCACTGATCGACTGCCAGTAGGGCACCTCCGAGGCCAGCATCGCTTCGTCAGAGAAGAAGGGCTTCGCTGAGTCGAACCGCGGCAGACTCGGCAGATAGGCATTCATGTAGCCTTGGGGGCGGATGTACTGGGGCCCGCCTCCAGGACCGTCGAAGAGGAAGCTCCGCTTTTTCGCGAAGTCCGCGCGCTGCAGGGCGTGACCCAGGGGCGCCCCGATGGAATCGAGTGCCGCGGCATACCCCGGCGTTTGCTGCCCGTAGTACCCCGCCAGGGTGTTCGCCTGCCCGGTGCCGACGTTCGCCATCTGAATCTCACGATTCGCGGCGGCATCGTCCCCGGAGCCCTTGGCCCCCATGATTAGGCCAGGGATTTGGATCCCCGCCTGCCAGAGCAACATCTTGGTGAGGTCATTCATGATCAGACTCGCTTAGCCCAGGGCCAGTGCGCTGTTGAGTGCGCCATACCGGAAGCCCAGGTCCTCATTGAACTGCCGCTGTTTCTCCATGTATTCCAGCGCGGCCAGGAAGTGCGCCAGGTCGAACTCCCGCTGCTGTTCCGCGAAAGTGCCCTGTTGGTAGCGCCGTCCGAACTGCCCGCCCAACGCCTGATCCAGCGCCCCTGACGTGGAGAGCAAGTAATTCGCGTTTTGCTCTCTGGTCGCCAGATCAATATCGCGATACGCCGCGAGGATCTGCGACATGGTCTCGGAATCAATGTCGCCTAGCGCCGCTTGCCGTGCGCCACTGGGCACTCGATTCATCGCGGCAAAGCGCTGATTGACGTCACCGCCCATCTGCTCCGCCATGGAGAGCGCTTGTTCCTTCTGGATCTCCTTCATCCCCGCGACGTTCTCCGGGGTCCACATGCCCTCTGTAAGAGCCTTCCTCAAGGCAGCGAGCTGCTCGCCCTCTGCTTCATACATTCCCGGAGGGATTTGGATTGTCGGCTTCCAATCATAGGAAGAGCTGAAGGGCGTCAGCGGCGAGGCGCCTGACGGGACATACGGGGCAATCTGCCCCGTGGAGGTCACGGGAGAAGGATTCGATGGAGCAGAGGTTGGCGGAGGCGCGGTAGAGCCCGTGGATCCGCCTGCCCCGGTGGATGGCCGGGTCGGCTGATCCAGCATCTCCTTATCGACGTACCCGGCGTCGTAGGCCTCTTCCACGGTCTGCGTGGAATCATTCGGGGCCTGCCCTGGTCCCACGCCATACCAGCGGCTGCCGCCGATCCGCTTAACTGCGCCACCCCAGTCTGCCATGGCTAAAACCTCATGTTCATCGGATTATCCCAAAGGACCCGATTCAATGCGAGCCGACTCATCACCATCCGGAGGAGATCGTTAGGAGACTGGCCTGCCCAGTTGTAGCCTTCCGGGAGGAGCGCGGAGACCTGGCCACCGCCTGCGGCAGACGTCGCCGCTGCCTGTGCCTGTTCCTTGTCAATATCGTTCAGATCCATCCATTGCCAGACGTCGTAGCCAGAGGGCGTGCCTTGCGCCCCTCTGAGGACGTCGATCCGCTCACCCGTCTGGGGAAACGTGATCACATCGCCATTGACCTGCACATCCAGTCCGTACAGTTCCTTCATCCGCTGGGCGACGGCCTGTGCGGCTCCCGGCTGGGTCGGATCGATGGTCTCCGCGGCCCGGGCGAACAGATATTTCATGGCTGTGTCGCCGGTATTGTCCATCCGGTCGTACATCCAGCCTTGGCCCATGTACTGGCCGCGGGTCGGCGCGGGCGCGTAGGAATAATTCGCTGGGAGCGAGAAATCGAAGGTCTTCTTCTGGCCCTCCGGGCTCCACCCCCACCCGGACGAGGTGGACGTGGCGACTTTGCCCTGAGCTGCGGCTTGCGTCGGGGTGAGCGGGGTGGCCCCCTGACCCTCACGCGTGTAGCGCATGTTCACAGGGTCCCAGATCAACCGGCCTTTGCGGGGGGCGGACAGCGCCTCTTCTACCGCGGCCTGCTCCTGCGGGGCCCCTGCCTGCGTCTGCTCGTCCTCCTGCCACTGACGGTAGGGATCTTCATACCGCGGCATCAGAATCCTCCTCCTCCGAGACCCAGGCGGGGCCGTCGACGGGGGCGCAGCGCCTGCCCCAGCGCTTCCTGTTCCTTCGGTGCCGCGGCTTGCGAGAACTGCCGACTCTGCCGGGTGAAGAAATCGCTTTCACCGCCCCCGAATCCTCCGCCGACCTGCGAGCCGAACTGGGCGGGACCTCCGCGGGAAGGCCCTCCGCCGAACGGCGTAAACGGGTCCTGCCCCTCCGGGGCCAGCTGCCCATACTGCATGAGATTCTGAACCTGTGGGGAGCCCTGAGGGAGCCTGTTGACGTAGGAAGCCCAAGGATTCTGCATTGGTAGTGCCTTCTTTCGTTGGAAGAGCCCAGGAGGCACGGCCTGGCCAATGCCCTGAGGAGATGGCTGTTGTGGAGACTGATAGGTTAAGCCCTGAGGCATCCGCCCAGTGCTCGCCAGCGATCGGACGGCTTCCATGAAGGTCGGCTTCCGCGGAAGACCCTGGACTTTCTCCTGAATGCGATCCCACCAGCTCTGCTTCTTCTGCGGAGGGGTGCTGGAGCCCAGGGCCGTTTCGAGCGCCGGACCCTGCGCAACCTGCAGATCCGGCTGCCGCGGAAGCTGTGGAATCGGCAGTGGAGCGGCCTCGTCTTCTGGGGGCCTCGGCGGATTCGGAAACGGGTTCCAAGGCTCTTTCGGCGGCAGCCCCTTGAGGTATTCCTGCTGCTTGGCCCATTCCTCCGGCGTAAACTGCCCTTGGATGATGTAGTCCGAATAGCTGAACGGGTCTTCCGGCGTCGGGTCTGAGTCAGGACCCCATCCGGGCTTCGGCTTGATGGGCAGGATAGACATTGGTTATTCCTTGTTCTGTGGCTGGAGCATCTCAAGCCAGCCCAATTCATCCCAACAGCGGAAGTACTCTGGATCTCTCAGGATCTTCGAATGGCCGATCCCGGGGAGCTGGTCGTTGACATCCGCAAAGGGCTGCCTCCGCTGCACCCCAACGGAGCCGTCAAACCACTCTCCGAACCATTGCATCCGATCGGACCAGTCAGACGCGATGTGAAGCCAGAACTTGATTTGGGGGCGAGCGGCGCGGTAAATCGGGCGCATGTCATGCCGCACGGGGCTGCCAATGGTGACGAGATTGTTGATGTGCAGCCCGCGGAACGCCGCGGCATAGGCGACAACCTGCCCGGCATGGCTATGGGCGATGATGTTCCGGTCTTCCAGGGGGACTTCCGCCGGGCCATACCGGGAAGTCCCAAGATAGTAACAAAGGGCCGCGCCGCCTGCCTGCCAATCGGTATGGTTCTTCGCCCAGAAGAGGCTTCCATTGACCTGGGTAGACCAGATGAATGGCTCTGCCGGGCAGACATGCTCGAATCCGCGGTCGCCCAGGAACTTCATGAAGGGATTCCGTGGATGCCACCATTCCCCACTGTGGTCTTCCAGCTCACCCTTCCAACTCCACGTCCCGCCAATCGGCAGAATCTTCATCGGCGCCCGTCCGTCTCCAGCCAGTAGATCAACGCGAACTCATCCTCAGGATCGGCACAGATGAAGTGCCATCCCACCTTCGCCCAGAACGGAACCTCCTCCATGACGACGAGCTTGGTCCTCACATCACGTCCGTTGACCTTGGCGATCACGACCTTCACGCGCGGCGGTGAGCCGTTCATACCGATCGACCACTCGACGGGCGTACGCTTGAGGGAACGAGCGGAACACCCCGCCCACGCCCCCGTTGTACGCGGCTAACGCCTTTTCAATGTCTCCATCCATTCGCTTGATCAAATCCGCGAGAATCTGACAACCTATCGCTAGGTTTCTGGGAATGTGGAAGAGCCCTTCCGGAGGCCCTGCATACCCGTAATCCAGCGCCGTGGGATACATAATCTGCATCAGCCCGTAGGAACTGGCGATCCTCCGGGGATCCTCGTCTCTCCACTTCGCGCGTTCCTTGCAATACCGCTCCCAGTAGCCCGGCTCGAAGCGGAAGGCATCCGCGTGCCCGGCAGATTCCTGCCACACCACGGACTCCACAAGCAGCGGATCGAGCTGATACCGCGCTGCGGCCACTTCGATCTCTTCGCGGTAGGGGGACTTCATGGGGCGAGCCTGGCGAAGAGCCGCGGAAGCATCTCAATGAGCGTCGTGGCGATGATGGCCCCGAGGCTGCCCGCGGCCATCACGTGGCTACGCGGGAGCTTGACGTAATCCCGGGCGTTCTCCGTGGGGTTGCCGTTCTTGTCAAACGGGCAGCGGGCCCGATGATCGATGAAATCCGTGGCCATTTGGGAAAGATCCTGCGCCGTTTGTTGCACCGCCGTGGCGTTGAGATCCATCGCCGTTTCTAAGACCGCGATCTGCTTGCCTTGTTCCTGCACCGTCCCGTTGATCCGATCAAGCCTCGATGTCACGCGGTCAAAGCCCGCGTTCATCTCCTTGTGGATCAGCGCAAGGAGCATTTCCATTGGGTGGGCGGTTGGGTCTTCCATACGTCCTCACCCGATGGTGTACCACGCCGTGCCATCACAGATGATGAGGGCCTGAGTCGTGGTGGCCACAGTCTTCGTGGAAGAGCCATCAATCTGTTCTGATCCATCCGGATCCACGGTGGTATCGTTCGCGCCCAGGTCCTTGATGATCAGGACCTTTCCGGTGTTCCCGCTACATTGGTAGAGGTTCAACGTGAATGCGCTCGCGGAGTTCGCGATGATCACCACGTTGGCCGTGGCCGCAGTCTGCGGGGACGTCGTTTCTGTCCGGATGGGCAGCACCAGGGGACCCGCACTGAGGGTCAACCCGCCCGCAGAGACGGTGACGCCGCCAGTCGTCACGGTCAATCCGCTCGATGCCGTCGCCACTCCGGAAAGCGTTGACGTCCCCGTGACGGCGAGCGTGCCCCCAATGGAGGCGTTCGACGCCGTCAACGAGAGTCCCGTTCCAGAGCCCTTGGAAATCGTGAGGGTATCCGCGAAAGAGCCTGTGCCAGAGCCGATGAAGCCCCCGCTCACGGTCAGCGTGCCTGCCGCCGTGACATTGTCGGAGAACGTAAAGGCCGCGCCGGAGCCCGTGGCGTTGAGGGAAACCGCTCCTGTGCTGCTGACGGAAAGGTCGAGCTTGTTCGATCCGTCGTAGCCCACCGTGAACTGCGGAGGGGCAGTTGAAATGGCAGAGAGCGCCCCTCCGACAGACCCGACTGAGCCGACGACGTAGATATTTCGCCACCTCAGCAGCGTGGTTCCCAGGTCATACGTATTGTCTGCAGCCGGAACGATAGCTCTGGCTGTCAGGTCCCCCGTCATCGATCCACCCGTGCGGTCTAACGCATCGGAGTAGATCCGGGAGAAGTTCGTATTCACCTCTGAGGAAGAGATGGTCGTGCCGGGAACAAAGATATAAGGGGCGGCACCGGAGTTGACCTGGGCCAGTGCGACGGGGCCCCAGAGGGCGGTGCGCAGGACCAGCGCGGCAATCCCGAGGACGAAGGCTTTTCTCATCGGATGGGCTCCACAAAGAGCATCAAGCGGGCTTGCGCACTCGCCACGTTGCATCGGAGGATGATGTAACCAGCGCCCCACAGCTTCCGGGTTGCCGACGTATCCTTATAGATAAACACTGCGTCCAACGGCAGGGAGGGAAATCTCCACTCCACGGGGATGGCTCTGACCTGCTCCGGATCACGGATCCCCGTCATGGAATGGCGGATTTCCGTATCGCCATTCGCTGTGGCGTTGAACGTCACATCGACATATTCATACTGGGCAGTGGGAACGCTCTTGGAGATCGTCTGGGCGAGCGCCTTCAGCTCCTGAAGAAGAGCCGACGTGTTAATCCGCTCGCTTTGCCGCTGTCGCTGGTAATCCACGCCTACCTCTTATCCGTCAGCAGCTCCCCACGCATCCCCGCCTTGTGGAGCATCAATGGGCGGTTGGGTTCGTGGTGGCGGAGCCTGACTCGCCAAACTCTCCCCGTTCGCCCCATCCGAACCCGCTTGTTCGTAGGAACCGTGGCCGTCCACGTTGCCACGTCCCACAAGGACTCGTCCCACACCGCTGCCGAACCTCCGCCAGCGAGCGCGAAGATCCGCGTATCCAGCGTAATCTCATCGAAATTATACGCGAAGTCCGCGTAGAGATCAGAGGTTCCAGGCGTTTTCGTCTGGAGGTAGAAATACTCGTACCGTTTCTTCCAGAATGGGCGTCCCTCGTCGAACCATTTGCAGTCCACCTGGAAATCAGGAGATCCGATATAGACGTACAGTGTCTGTCCTACTTCAATCCCCACGAGTGCGCTTGTGAGGGTGAAATCCACCGCCGTATTGCTCGCAATCCTGTAACGTCCCAGATATTCCCCCGTGATCACGTCCACGAACACGGCGTAGAGCCCTTCGAGGCCGACCGTGGTGTCCAAGCTGACAATCGGAATGGTGAGCATCGTCGTGGCTGAGGCCACAAACACACTCTTCGTCGTGCCGGAATAGACTCCGTCCGTGTCGGCGTCCCATAACCGGTAGACCCTCCCGTTGTAGCCGCCCAGATAAACCCAGGGCGTGCCGTTGGTGTCATCCGCAACGACCATCGAGGCAATGTCGAAGGGGTCCCAGATGCCCTCCCAGCGTTCCAGCCGGAAGTGATAGGGGTAGAGCAGATTCGCTTGGGAATGCCCGACCCCTGGCACGGCCCAGACGATCCGCTCTTGCTGAGCATCCACCGCCGCGTGGATCAGTCCTAGCTTCGCGTAGTTCAGCGCGTCAGCCGTGAGATCCGCGGCAATCAGGGGCGTGCCAAAGGGCTCTGGGTCTAACTGGCCATCCCAGGTGATGGGGCCACGTTCGCTCCACCAGTACGTACGGCCATCTGCGGAGACCACGGATTTCTGGGCGACGCATCCGATTGAGTTTGAGATCAACCGGATCACCCAGTCATTGGGGCCATCCCCGATAAGGGCGTAGGTTGAGTTCTCTTTGAGGAGAATCAACACGTCATGGGCGACGAACAGCCCCGTGATGCGCTGACCATCATCCGGGTTGATCAGCTCATAAGACTCGGGATCGAACCCTTCCGGAAGGGCAATCTGCGAGTAGTACAGCGTGGAGTCGTCGGCAACGAACAGTCTCCCCCTATGCCAGGCAAGGAACTTGATTCCGGAAGGAGGCGGGTCATTATCGTTCGTATCCGGCGACAGGATGATCAACGCATTGTATTCATCGTTATTGATGTCAATCGTGGTTGAGTACGTGCCTATCGGGATTTCCGCCGCTTGGTAGAAATTGATGGAGATCGTGTTTTTCCGGAGCTGGATCCGGACGTGCGTAACTTGCGGGTCAGGCGGGGGTGCCCACGAGACGAGAATACTTTGCGAGGCAACGGTGACCGTGACCGCGTCGCTTCGCGAGCTTTCATGGCCCGTGTCTTCGTTGTAGTACGTGAGGGCAACGTCGTACTCCCCGGTCATCTCTCCGGAGCCGCTAGCAGACGCCGTTGGCACGTCCGGGCGGAGAATCCCAATCCGCGTCCAGGTAGAGCCGTCGAACTTGACGCCCGAATACGATTGAATCCCCTGGAGAATGTCTGACCCGTTGATCAGAAAGGCCAGGTTATTCGCCGTGAGGAGCATCGGGTCGCCCGGAGAGAGCGTCACCCCTGCATACGTCGTGATATTCCCGCCCTGGAGCAGCCCCACCAGCCCGGTTTCCCCTACAACAAGGTGGTAAGAGGTGTAAACCCCAGACTCTTCCAGTCTCCGAAACCAGTGTTGGGCGATGATCGCTCCGCCTTCCCAGGCGGTGGTGTTCATCACCCGTGAGCCGCGACGCTTCCGGATCACTGCCGTGGAGTCCCCAATCGACTGCCACGCGGCGTTCCGCGCCCGCTTCAGCGCATCATCCGGGATCAGATCCCCTTCTGCCGAGGTGTGAACGCCCTCCCGGAAGAAGGGCACGATCGTTTCGAAGTCCTTACCCCAGCCCGCCATCACCACGCCCACTGCGAACGCATGGACCGTCCCCGATCGTCGATATAGCGCACATACGTGGGGACAGCCTCCAGGGTCTGTCCTTCCGTGCCGTACGCCTGATACAACGAAAGCTGCGCTTCCATCTGTTTCTGGCGCCAGATCCCCAGCGTCTGGGGATTGGTCTCCGTGAGATACGCGCTCATGTGCACGAGCGCGTCATACACCATCAGCTGGGTATGGGGGAACGGGATATCCGGCACGTCATAGTCATTCACGAGGACCATCGGCTGCCGATAGAACCGGTATTCAATCTCGTCAAGGCCTGTGGACGTCGGATTCTCATTGATGAAAATCCCGCGATACGGCCTCCCCAGCTCGCAGTCGAGTAGGGAATAGAGCACGTCCCCCGTCGTCGTATCTGTGACCGTCATCGTGCCATTCCAGGCACCCGCCTTGGTAATGCTGAGGATCGTCCGATACGTATTCACCGTGACGACCGGGGTTACCCCGTTGGGAGTAATCTTCTCAGCCGTGACGTAGCCCAGCCCACCGGATGGCCCCACCACCTCTCCCTTCACCACCACGTCATACGTCGTGGTGTTGTCGAGCGGGCTAGAGCTGACGAAGGTGAGGGTGGTGGGGCTAGCTGGTTGCCTGATGGTCGGCCCGGGATACCAGAAGTAGAAATGCCTGGCATGCCCGAAGTCTTCCGTGACCCCCGTCCACCTGTTCCCCGTCTGCGGGATAGCCCTGAAGGGCACCTCCTGAAGGTATTCCCCCGTTGTCTTATTCAGGAAGTACAACGGCCTGTGAAACTCTGGATGCAGGATGTACACGTGCTGATCCAGAATCGTCGAGAACGTCATTTCCTGGGGCCACAGCATGAAGGGCCAGGGGAACTCCCCACCCCGCTGCTGATGCGACTGGTTCAGGAAATCCTTGATGAGGATCTTCGTGGTCGTGCTTTCTGAGGCAGGCGTATTCGCCTCATCCAGAATCCTCGACACCTCATCCCTGAGCCCCTTAAACGTAATCACGCTCATACCGACACCCCAGCGGTGGTCGCAGTCCCACCAAATCCAAGCGATCCTGAGGAGAACTGCTCTCCGATCGCGAGAGGGAAACAATCCCGGAAGGGAAGGAGTTCCGCTCCGGTACAGAGTACCAGCTCTCCAATGGGAACGCGATAGGCACACGGTCCATCGGCGAACGCCAGGATCCCCGTGGATCCACTGCCGCCCACCACCCATCCTCCCGTCGCGATCTGCACATAGTGATCGGGTTGGGCCACCCCCTCCCCACCGACCACCCATCCCCCGGTCCCCGTGACCGCCCCGGTCTGGCCAGTGGTCCCCGCGCCCCCGATCTGCCACCCACCGCTGCCCGTCGCCCCGCCGGCCACCGTGACCGCCGGCGCCGTGAGCGTCACGCCACTGGCCAGGAACGGCAGCCCCACGGCCACTGCCCCCGGGGTGACCGTGGGTGCCGTGAGCACGGCTCCGGACGCGATGAACGCCCCGCTGACCGCGCCCTCGCCCGTGAGCGTGGGCGGGTAGAGCACGGCCGTGGACGCGCGGTGGGTCCCACCCACCGCCGAGGCCCCCACCGCCACCGTCGGGGGGTAGAGGGCAGAGCCTGCCGCGATCGTCGCGCCCTGCACCCGGGCCGTGAGGGAAGGCGCATAGAGGGCGGATCCGCTGGGGAGGAACGCGCCCTGGACTCGTCCGCGCAGCGTCGGGGCGTAGAGGGCGGATCCACTGCTGATCGTGGCCCCGGTCACCTGGGCGCGGAGGCTCGGTGCGGTGAGCACCGATCCACTGCTGATCGTGGCGCCCTGCAGCTGATAGCGCAGCGTAGGCGCGAAGAGCGCCGATCCCGAGGCGATCGTCGACGCCCCGATCGTGCCCTGCGTGGTGATACTCGGCCCGTAGAGGGCGGATCCGCTCGGAATCGTCGGGAGCTGGACCCGATAGCGGAGGGTCGGGGCTGTCAGCGCGGATCCGCTCGGGATCACCGTCCCGGCGATCCGATGCTGCAGCGACGGCGCGGTGATCTGCGCAGTTGACCCGATCGTGGCGCCGCTTACCACCACCCGGGTGGTGATGCTGGGCGCCGTGAGCGCGGATCCGCTGGGAATCAGCGCCGTGAGGATCTGGGCGCGTAGCGTCGGGGCCGTGAGTGTGGCCCCGCTGCTGATCGTGGCGCCTTGGACCCGATAGCGCAGCGCAGGGGCGGTGAGGGCCGATCCGCTGGGGAGGCTCGCCCCGGACACGGACACCACCCCCCGAAGGGTCGGGGCCGTCAGCGCCGATCCACTGTTGATCGTCGCCCCTTGGACCCCCGCGCGCAGCGTGGGCGCGGTGAGCGTGGACGCCGAGGCGATCGTGGCCCCCTGCACCACCGCGCGTAGGGTTGGCGCCGTCAGCGTGGCCCCAGCGGCGATCGTGGCGCCCGTGACGTTCTGCGCCGCTCCCGTGCTCAGGCCATACCCAATCCCCAGGAATGCCCAGCCGCTGAGTGGGATGGGAATCAGCCGGGCCTTGTTCGTCACGAGGGCCACGGTCGGGCCGCTGAGCGTCGCCCCTGACGCGATCGTCGCCCCCACCACCTGCGCCGTGAGGGTGGGGGCCGTGAGCACCGCCCCACTGCTGATCGTGGCGCCGGCCACGTTGGCGCTGAGCGTGGGCGCCGTGAGGGCGCTCCCACTGCCGATCGTCGCGCCTTCCGCGCGGTACCGCAGCGTCGGCGCGTAGATCGCGGTGACCGCCGCGACGTCGTACTCCGCACACTGGTCAAACGTGCAGACCGCGGTGGTCCCGACGTTCGCGTTGTACCACCCGACCCCGAGACCATCAATGCTTTGGATGGTTCCGGACGTCGTATCCGTGTAGCTGTAGCTATTGGCGCCGTAGTGCAGCGTCCACTGGGGATTCGCCCCCGTGGTGTCGCGAATGACTCGCACGCGGGTCCAGTCCGTCGGCGGATCCCCGAGATCGCTCTGGAGGACATATCCCCCCGTGCCGTCCCGCAGCCGGATCGTCCACTGGACCTTGCCCGTCGTGCCCAGCCGCACGGCAAAGTGCGTGGTCGACAGCGACTCGATCCGCCCCGTGATGAACGGGGAGTTCCCCGTAACGCTCCCGGGGACCGTCGTGAACTTCACCCAGCACTCGCCCTCCCAATACCCGGTGGCGCTGGCGTTGTTATTGTTCCAGAGGGCGGCGTAGGCCGTCGCGCTGCCTGTCGTGGTCGAGACGAGCCGATAGGTGCCGGCGTAGGCCTCGGAGTTGCTGTAGGACTTCGTTCCGCTGGCCTGATCCAGCCCCGTGTCCCAGGCGGATCCGCTCCCGGATTCGAACCCATCCGTGAACAGCGTGTGCCCAGTGGACGCGGTGATCGTTCCCGCCGTGATCCGCTGGGGAACGGACGCCGGATAGAGCGTCGATCCGCTTGGAATCGTCGCCCCACCGACCGTGACCGCGCCCACGGTGATCGCCGCCGCAAACAGCGCGGCCGTGGAGGTGAGGACGCTCCCGCCTACCTCCTGATCCGGGATGGAGGCCTCGATTGTGGGGGCCGTCAGCGTCGATCCGGCGCTGATCGTCGCGCCCGTGGCGGCATAGCGTAGCGTCGGCTCATACCGCGCGCCCGTGGTGATCGTCGCCCCAGCCACGGCTTGACTGAGATCATCACTGAGGGCCAGGGCGGCGAGCGCGACGTCATCCGTCCCCGTGAACGTGTAGCCGATCGTGAAATCGCTGGTCCCAGCCGTGGTCTGCCGGTCGACTCGCTGGATCTCCTGCCCCGAGTCGTTGCTGTCGACCGTCGAACAGTTCGCCGTCAGCGTGTAGTCCCCGACCGCGGCCAGGCCCCCGGCAAACGCACACACGGCCATCGCGGACTTGCCGCCATACCGCAGCGCGCATTGGGCCGAGCTCGTCTGGTCATTCGACACACTATCGCTGTGCACCACCATGCACGGGCCATTCCCCGTGAATGTCATGCCGATGAACACGATGTCGTCGGCGGTCGCCGATGCCAGATCGACCCACCAGCTCTGGTTCCCCGTCGGCACGTCCGACGCGCCGTAGAACCACAGCGACACATGCGTGGCCTCGCCCGTGGAGTCCGACGCCGTAACGATTTGCGTGAGGCTGACGCCACCAGTCCCGTCGGCCGTCCCGTACTTGACCGTGCTGACTTGGTTGGTGTTGCTCGTGTAGTTGATGCACGCCAACACGACGGCGCGCGTCGTCCCTGAGGCCGTATGCGACCAGGTATACGGATCGGTCGTTGCCGTCCGAACGGCTTTCGACGATGACCCGAAGCCAACGGCCACTGGAGTCCTCCTACGAGGCGCCGCTCATCGAATCAATCGGATCCCGTCCAGTGGCTGTGGTCACCGTCCTGGAGTATTTCAGGGTCGTGCCGTCGCTCTTGTACACATCCAGATTCCCGGTGGAATCATTGATATCCGTCTTGTGGACACCCTGCATGACCGCCCCGCCGAGGGACTTCGCGGGGGCGTCGGTTTCCCACGCGCTCGTCGGCCGCGTGAAGATCACGTCCGCGACCGTGGAGGTCACCGCGGTCGTCACCTCCGCCGTCGCCACATCGAGGTAATCCGTGCCGCTGACCAGCGAGTCGTAGACGTTGGCCGTCACCACGATGAACTCCCGCCACACGGGCAGGTGCACGGTGGACTGCGTGGATTCCAGGACCAACGGCCCGGCATCGCTGGTGTCGGTGGTGTTCAGGGGGACGGCGTACCAGCCGTTAGCGTCGTGGGCCGCGCTCGTCCCGGAGCTGCGCGCCGCAAACGCCGCATGGTTCTTCGAGACCTGGACGGTCGGGGTCAGCCCGGTTTCCGGCGTCACGCCATCCGTGGCATCGAGAAAGGGGCCCAGGCGCACCGTGACGTTCGTGGATTTCTTCAACAGCGTCGCCATGGGTTACTGGCTCCTTCTCAAGGCGTAGGCATGCTGCTTACGAGGCACGATGGATCCGCCGGCCACGGCCTGGGGCATCACCCACCACTTCGCCCCCTGCCACAGATCCCAGCGGGTCGCCGGGAGGAACATCGCCCGTTCCAGGGCGCAGGGCAGCCCATAGTTCTGGATCGCGTCCGACGTGAAGTAGTACAACCGGACGTCGGCGACCACCGTGTCGATCGTGGAGTGCACCGTGGACGCGTAGTCGCTCCCGCCGATCGTGGTCGATCCGTTCACGGTCCAGGCCGAGGCCGAGTTCGACCCTGGCTGGAGTTCCTGTCCGTTGCACACCCCAACGCCCAGGGTCGCGTTGCTGGCATTCGCCCGGGCCCCGTGGAGCACATGAATCCAGCGGCCCCCGCGAATCCCGGTCAACCCGGTATACCCGGACGCCGAGAAAAACCGCGCGATGGTCCCAGAGCTATAGTGCAGAGTCAGGCGCCCAGGATTCACCGACGCGGTGCGCGGGCCCGGCGACGACCACGGGGTTGTTGACGCCTGTGACGTCTGCGTGGTGATGTACAGCCAGTACGACAACAGCAGCTGCTTCGACCCGCTGATCGTGAAATCCTGCGGGTGCTGGGCCTGCACCAACGCCTCGGTCACGCGATGCCCAGTCAACTGCATCCCCGCGTCGTTGTCATACCCCGATCCAATCGTCCCGAGTTTTCCGATGGCCGTGGTGGGGATAAACGCCGATCCGCCGCCGTTGTCTACCGTCACGGCAAAATCCGGAACAGCGGGGAAAAATGAATGCTTCCCATCCGGCCACCACCCGATCAGGCCATTCGCCTGCTCCGAGTTGTGGTTCACCCCCCGTGGCCACGGGAACGGGGGTCCGCTCACCGGGGAGGGGGTGTAACAGGTCAGCATTACGCCACCGTCTGGTAGATCCCCTTGATCGTCACCTGGTTGTCGGTCGTTTCCAGCGTCGTGCCCGTGCTCTGCGTGATGAAGACGACGAACTTCGCGGGGCAGACCCCGCCGAACAACGCTGCCACGCTGAACGGCGCCATGTAGTACACCTGGCTCGCGGTGGTGTCGGTGGGGATCAGGGCGCCGAGCCGCGTGCCACTGTTCGTGCCACCTTCATCGTCGAGCGGCGTGGTCTCCGCGCTCTCCGTCCCATCAAATCCTCCGGGCCACGTGGAATCATCGAGCATCGCTACGATCCGCACCCGGATATCCCCCGCGGACAACCCCGTGGATTCCACGGTGAACTTCCCACTGATGAGATAGTCCAGATACTTGTTCGTGGTGTTGTCGATCGCGTCCGATTCCCAGCCCGTGACGTGGGTGGTGGAAGCCGCCAGCCCATGGAGGTTCGTCACCGTGAGATTGCTCGACGCCGCATACGCGAGTTTCACGTCAGCCATGGATCACCGCCCCCAGGCCCGCAGGACATCGGCGTAGGCCAGGTCCCCCTCGGCACCGAGTGTGGCCGGCACCGCCGTCGACCCTTCACCCGTGGAGAACAGCTGCTCTGCCACAGTCGCCCGACGCTTCCCAATGGCTGCGATGTGCGTCCGTTGCGCCGGCGCGTTGTTCTGCGCCCCCGAAAAGATATCTGCGATGGCCTGGCGCACGTTCGGCTTCGCCGCGTCGATCTCACCCCGGGAGAACAACCGGGCCCAGCCATCGCGTTCCCCCTGCGAGCGGGCAATGAAGGCGCTCCAATTCCACGTGGTGCCCTCGGCGCTGGTGAGATCCGTGCAATCCGCTTCGGGCACCGCGGTCCGCCAGACGATCCACGGCGGCACCGCCTCCTGGTTATACGCCTCGGCGACGGCGAACGCCCCATCCGGGGTCTGCGGCGCGTTCGGATGCCGCACCGCCAGATCCGCCTGCAACACTGCGAGCTGTGCGACCGTCAACTGCATCAGGCGCCTCCCCACATCGTGGCCGTGGGCGGAGCTGGCGCGGGCAGCACGATCAGCTGCGCCGGCGGCTTCCCCTCCCCGCTATTCCCGGCAATCACTTTCACCTGGGGGGCCGAAATCACCACCGGCTGCCGGAGGGCCCGGCTGACCAGCTGATCCAACGCCCCATGGACATACCCGCGGTACGCCGGCTCCAGCCCCCGATCGTCCTCCACCCGCCAAGCGACGAGATAGCGGAGCCAGGTCGGGTCTTTCGCCCGTCGTTCCTCTTCGATTTTCAGCTCAGCCGCGTGGCCGTGGGCCATCTCGACAAAAAACGCCGTCAGCCCGGCTTTCACGGCCGGAAACACGGGGGCGGTCCAACCCGCCCCACCCCCCACGACCTGAATCACCCACGCCCACTCCGTCCACAGCTGATGGGCGGAATTGGGGTCGCAGGCCCCCCAGGGCTTCACAGCGCGAACCAGCCCGACGTGTGCACCGTGACGTTGATGTCGCCGCCGTTCGGCGTGACGGGCATCCCGGTCATGCCCGTATCGTAGAATGCCACCAGCGCATCCACGGTCGGGGTGGTGGTCGTGTCGTTCCACAGGATCAGCGCTTCCGACTGGTCTCCGCTGACCGCCGTGAAGCTGAAATCCGTGGAATCGAACGCCCCATCCGTGATCGTGGTCGATCCCAGGGCGCTGGACGTGGAGACGCGGGCGGCTGCCGCCACGTCTGCCGCCGCCGTGTGCGTCGCGGAATAGCTGTAATCCGCGAGATCCACCAGATTCACGATGATGGAATCGGTGTCGAGGTTGTGTTCCTTGTTCAAGAGCGCCTGCTTGAACTTGGGATAGAGCGCATTCGCCATCGGTCGTCTCCTTGTCCACCCGAATTATACGAGAGTCACCCGAAAAACTCCTGTTCCACTGACAAGCAGATCGTCACGCAGTCCGAGGGGGGACAGGGGGCCCCCACAGCGACGTCCACCGCGACGACAATGCAATCCGTGGGGATGCTCGTTTCCGTGGCGATCCCCGGACCCGCGAACACGATCCCCCCGGTGCCGAACAACTCGGGCGGGGTGGGCGGTGTGACTTTGTACAGCACCTCCACCAGGACCTGGCTCACCCGGCTGTCGGAGGCCGTGTGCGCGACCGTTTCGATCATCAGCGACGACACGCGGCCATCGGCGTCGGTCTGCGACGCGGCCTCGACGACGAGCTGCGACACCCCACTGCGGGACGTCCCCAGGGTGCCCGCCGTCTCGCCCACCAGCTGCGATGTCCGGATCGTCGTGGGCATCAGATGGTTTTCTTATAGCCGATCTCCATGGCGTTGAAATCCGACTCGTTCCATGCCAGTCCTGACACCGGGTTGGTGGTGTAGATCGCCAGGTCGTAGTAGTAGTTGCCCTCTGACGGATAGTAATCCGTGCCAAAGGTGTCGGTGGAGGCGATGCGAATCACCGGCGCCAGTGCCGCCGATCCCGCATCGAGCTTCTTATGACTCACCACGTATTGCAGGGCCAACAAGGAGAACCCCGATGCCTTGAAATCCTCACACACGAAGGTGTCGATGGCGCCCACCGTCGACGTCGCATTGTAGGTCACGTCGTCATCCGGCTGGGGGTCCACGCTGTCGGCCGGATCGTCATCCACCAGCGCATAGTGATCGCTGCCTGTTGACGTCGCCCACTGCGTGTACACCCCGTCCTGCGTCGGGTAATGCGGGTCGATCCGGACGTCCCCGAGGAAATCGTTGAACGGCGCACCCCCCGTGGTGTCCACCACGTACAAATCGTCGTACAGCCCCTGCTCCGTCGAGGAGTTCGCCCCTTGAATGCCGACCCCGCCATTCCAGTTATCGAAGGGGCAGCTGGTCGACAGTGTCTGCACCCCGGAAATCACCGCCCACACCTCCTCGTTCACTCGGATGGTCACCTCGGCGGTCGCCGCCTTGGCAAACGAGGCCTTCCACTCGATGAAGTACCACTGGGCTCCGAGGATCGCGTTTTCCGTCGGCTGCCCCAGGAGGGTCCAGTAGCCCCCCACCGAGGGGAGCGGTGCATAGACCCCGGAATACGTCGGCCGTACGACATACAACACGCCAGAGGGGGCCACCAACAAGGACAGAATCGAAATCCCGTACTGATCCGTGAATCCGGCGATCACCCGACTTGCATTCCCGACGCTCCGGTTGTAGGCAAAGCCCATGATCCCCGTGGTCACCCCGGAGGCCCCGACCAGCGACGACCGCCCCAACGCCCCGTTGGTGCTCCGAAACGCCAGCGATCCTGCCCGTCGGCCCGTATCCGCGTAATGCCCACCCGCCCCCACCTGCTGCCATTTATCCACGACCTTCGTGGTCGCGTCCACTCCGGTGATGTCGTAGTGGTCAAATCCGTCGAGAAACAGCAAGCTCATGGGTTACTGGCTCCCCTCGAATGTCACGTCCAGCACGTAGGCCCCCGGGACGCACAGCGTGCCGGACGTCGGACGCTCGGCACTGGTGTTCGGACAGTCCACAATCAGCGGATCGTGGGGACAATCCTCAAATAGGATACACCCAACGTTGCGGATGATCGTGCCGATCAGCGCCGATCCGCCAAAGACGATGCCCCGGATGGGAATGGCCGCGTCCACCGCCACACCCCCCGCGATCCACCCACCAACTCCCGTGTATCCGGGGCCTTTTGCCGCGATTCCCCCAACAATCACCCCACCAGAGGCGCTCAGGGCCACCCCCGCCCCTGTTCCGCTTGTCCCCCCGACCCGCCATCCTCCTCGTCCGCTCATTCCCCCCGTGGTATCCGTGGTGCCTTCGCCACCGACTGTCATTCCGCCCGATCCAGGGGATGTGGCACCAGCGCTGAACCCCGATCCGCTGTTCAGCCAGAGTCCTCCAGTCCCCGAGACCCGCTTCGCCGCGCTAATCCCCCCGAATCCCTCCCAAACCACCCCTCCACCGCCGCCCACCGCGCTCCACGCGTCCGATCCGGCACCTTCAATCCACCATCCGCCTTCGCCAACCGCGGATCCTGCGCTCGTCCCCGCTGCAGTCCCCGCTCCCGTGATCGTCCAACCCCCGGATCCGCCCATATCCACGGATCCGTTGAATGGAACCAGCACTTCCAGGCCCAGCTGCGCCAGGCGCAGGTCCGCCCCGGAGTTTTGGACGAGGCTTTCCGCCCCCAGCTGCGCCAACCGGAGCGCCGAGGCGGTATTCTGGGTGAGAGCTTCAAGGCCGAGCTGCGACAGACGGGCGTCGGCCACCGGGGTCCCTCTAGGCGGTCACCTTGACTCCGACCTCCAGGCCATCCACGGCACTGGTGGCCCATGTCGACGACGTCGCCGGGTTGGCGGCATACACCCACCGCCCATAGGTATACGAAGTGTCGGATGGGGTGACGGGACTCGCGTTGGTGTAGAGGGTCGCGCTCGTGTAGAGGGCGCCGGTCACCGATCGGGCGCCGGCATCCGAGCGCGACAGCGACGCCAGCAGCTGCACCCCATACACCGTGGTCACCCCGGTCGGGAGATCCCCGAGTCCGCAGGTCACCGTGGACCCCACCGTTGACGACGCCACATAATCTGTGGCATCCGTGTCCGGATCGCTGTCATCCACCAAGGTATACGTGGTGGACCCCGTGGAACACGCCCACTCCGTGTACGTCCCATCACTGGTCGGCGTGAGATACACGACTTTCACGGGGCCCAGGAAGGTGTTGTTCGCCGGCCCGGCGCTCTCCGCGGTTTGATCCAGGATATACACGTCATCGAGGGAGCAGTCGTTGTTGCTGACCAGCGACCCCATGAAGATCAGGTTCCACGTCGCCGCTGACTGCTGCTGCGTATCCCCCGTGTAGGTGATCCACGTATCCCCGTTGACCCGGACCTCTACTGTGCCGCCGGAATTCGCAATCGTCCACTTACACTCAATGTAATACCATGTCGCGTCGTTGAGCGCGAGCGTCGAGGTGGCCAGCAACGTCGGGCTGACCCCGCCGCGCCTGAGTTCGATCTGATACGATCCGTTGAACGTCAGGAGCAGCTGCGACCCGTCCCCATTCTCCACCCGGAAGAACGTGTACATCGGCCCGGATCGACGAAGGGCCATGCCGGCAACGCCGCTGGCCGTCGTCGAGGGGCTCAGCGTTTTCGTGACATAGCCGGTGCCGTTGCAGAACAGCCCCTGGGCCCCGGATCGGGCGTAGCTGCCGCCGAGCGTCAGCCCCCCCGACGACTTCGATGTCCAATTCGTTAGCAGATCCGTGGCCGACCCGTAATGGTCGAACCCGTCCATGAACAGCAGGGCCATGGGCCTACGCCGCGTTGTTCGCCGTGATGTTCAGGGTGACCGAAAACGTATCGCCGTTATTGGCCGGGGTGAACGGCGACGAGGCCGCTTCCGCCCACAACGCCTTCCCGCTGCTCTGCTGCGTCAGGTAATACCCGCGAATGGTCGCGGTGCCGCTCAGCGCCCCCGTGAACGTCCAGGTTTGCGTCGTGTAGGAGGCGGTGCAGGGAGCCACGGTCGTCGCCCCTTCGCTGTAGGACCACGTCCCGCCGGCGATGGACTTGTGCGTATACCCGCCGCCGGTGGCTTCCGTGAAGTCCGCCTCGGTTTTGGCCTGGTCGATCGTCACGGCATTGGTGTAGAGCTTGAGATACAGATCCTGCCCTGCCGTGGTGTTCAGGAGTGCCTTCAGGGCAATCGTGTCAGCCTGATTGAGGAACGTCAGTGCCATGGTTCAGCCACTCCTATCTGATGAGATCGACGCCAAGAGAGAAGGTCACCGTGGTCGTGGCGACCGTGCTGATCGCCCGGAGGGTATCACCCAAGACCGTGGGAACAGCCGCGTTCACCGTGGAGGTGATCGCCGGATGGACGACCAAGACGGCTCCAGCGCTCGTCCCGGTCGCGGCGTAAATCGCCCCCGGAACGTCTACCCAGACGCTCCCGGTCTTGTCGTAGCTTTGAATCCTGGGCTGCACGGTGCCGGTCGCTGCGGCCGGAACGACCAGATAAAACTTTGCCCCGGAGAACCCAGCCGCCGAGATTTCTGCGCTGGTATGCAGGCCTGTGGTCCGGGCTGCACTCGCATACAAGGTCTTATGCATCGATCCCTACCTTCCCGCGGGGAGAGCTGGCCTCCGTCCCGCATACCCGACTGAGGGAATCCCGACGACCTTGTTCCAGTCGTCCTTCCAGATATCCTCAGTCCGATTGTGCCGTTCGCGCCGCATTCGCGCTTCGAGACGTTCGGTTTCCAGGTCTGCATCCCGGAAGACCCGTTCAATTCCGCCCCGATCAGGATCACTATACCGCAGGTAGAGGAGGAGATCCTCAGAAAGAGGGAAGAAACAGGCCCGGAAAGACGCGGAACACCGGGGGCAGCGAATATCCCCGATTCTCCGCGGAATGAGCCGGACTTCCTCCCCGCATTTCGGGCAATCCGTATGGTCGCCCGGGGTTACTTCGAGGACGAGATTAAAGCCGTCCCGCGCGCGGATGGCTTCATCGTCAAGCGGCGAAATCGGCCGGGAAGGGATGATCGCCCTTCCCGACCGGGATTCCACCTGAAACCGGTGGGTTTTCTCGCTCCACCGTACGCGGAGTCGGCCGTCCGATTCCACGGCCAGCTGCGTTGAAAACCATGCCGGGATTTGCATGGGCTTAGGCGATCGCCGCCCAGGTCCCGACTTTCCCCGCGATATACCACGTGGTTGAGCCGTTCGACCGGACAGTGAGGGAGTCGCCCAAGACGTCGGATGCCGCCGAGCACTGCATCGCACTCGACGCTGCCGCGCTGGTGAAGAGGATGGTGTCCGAAGCATTCGGACGAACGGTGTGCCCACCCGAAGAGGTGAGCACGCCCACCACGGCCGTGACCTCATAGCCTTTGCCAGCAGTTGCCGCTAGCGGCAGCACCAAGGTCTGCGATGTTGAGCTGCTGAACGCGAACAGCGCCCCGCTATCGGCAGGCGTTGCCGTGTGCGTCGTCGCGGAGGCGGCAATCGCCACCACCCGGTTGACCGGAACCGCTTCCTTCCCAGGATCCGCGCTGAGCGACCCCTTCGCGTCCTCTCCGCGGTTGATTTTCAGCGCCCCGTCGGTGTCCACGGCAAAGCCCGCGGCATTGCCCAGCCCGTCAGGGACGTCTACGAACGAGTGAATGAATCGTGTAGCCATGATCAGTGGTTCCTTTGGAAAACAGGTGGGGACGAACCCGCCCCCACCCTGAGCGCCTGCCTACTTCTTACCCTTTTTCTTGCAAGCCATGGTCTTACGCCTCGATGACGCCCTTGAGGATGCCGTTGCCGTTGCGGCTCAGGCACGCCAGGTTGCCATAGTGGAAGAGCACGGCCTCATACGCGTCCTTGTTCGCGACGCGGCTGAGATACGAGCCATCCTTGTCCATCCAGTCGAAGTCTGAAGTTCGGAAGATCTTCATCGTATCCGGCACGATGAAGAAGATCGACTCCCGCTTCGCCTGCGAGTCCACGACCCAGCCGATCCCATTGAAGTCCACGGCCTTGAAGCCGCCGTCGAGTTCCATGGTGTTCACGTGGCGCCGCTCTGCAATGCAGAGCTTGTAGTACGCCCGGCGGCACGCGTAGTTCGAGAAGATGAACCCGATGTCGGATTCACTGTAGTCGCTCGTGGTCGCGATCTGGTCGATGACCTGCTGGAGGTCTTCGAAGGCCAGCGCGGCAGGCGACGAATAGCTGCCCACCACTTGCGCCTTCCAGTAGGGATGTGAGGCAACAGCCAAGCCCTGCAGCCCCGTGGCGTTCACGCTGGGGTGCGGGTTGCCGTCGTCGATGATCCCCTCGATGCCCATCATTTCCAGGCCCATCGAGCCTGCACGAATGAGCATGTCCCCGTCGCCGGAGCCGCTGATCGCCACGGTCACCGACGAGCTGGTGATGGCGTAGGAGGTGCTGTCGGCCGCGCCCAAGGTCACACTGAACGTGCCCTGTGTGGTCGCGGTTGTCGCATCGAGCACGTCCACGGAGAGGGCCGTGGTCGGCAGATGCACGAACGGATTGCCAATGCCATCGTCCACGCGGCTGGACACGCTCGATCCCACGGCCGTATCAATCGAGGCCGAGAGGAACGCGAGCCATCCGGTGCCATTGCCATTCAGCTGACGGTTCATATCGCGCTTGAAGTCGCGCATGAGCCCGTCCACTTCCGAGTTCAGCGCCTCGACGAACGCGCCCGCGTTGTCGCGAGTCGCGGCAATTGTCGGCCCCGTGACCTGGATCGACCCATACAGATACTTATTCGGGACGATCGTGGTCTGGTACGTTTGCTGTCCGGCGGTCGGCAGCGTGCCGCCGTCGCTCAGGCCCGTACCAGCGCTGGTATTCCGCCCCGTGTGAAGCGGAACGGTGAAGTCTTTGCCAGAGACCATCTGGTCCTGGCGCCCGATCTTCGCGAGCAGCACGGTTGCATTGTTCAGCTGCTCACGAATGGTTCCGATGTAGCGGACCTTCAGGATCTCTGAGGCCGCTGCAATATTCAACGCCATGGTCCTTACCCTCGATTGCCCATCCTCTCCGAGATCCGGAGGAAGTCATTGAGCACACTATCCTTGAATCCCGGTTCATTGACGGACTTGAAATTCCCGGACGCGGGCGGCATGGGGGCTGCCCCCGCCGGAGGTTCGATGCCGTTGGAGAGCGGCGATCCGGCCGTGGCTTGCTGCTTGCGCTGCGCCATGATGAAGTTCCGCACTTCACCCGCATGCTGCTTGGCCACATCGATCATGAAGGTCTTCGCCTCTTCGATGGTCCGGGGCCCCATTTCCGCCACCTCTTCCTTGAGGATCTGCTGAATCCGTGGAATGGCTTTCAATTCCGCGAACTGCTCCGTCAAGCCTTTGATGTGGGAATCGAGTTCCCCCGTATACCGGGAGGCGAGCTGATCAATCTCGAACTGGGCGCGCATCGCAGAGATTTGCTGCTGCGTGTACTGCCCCTGTTGGGCCAGCGCTTGCTGGAGCTGCGCCTGCATCTCCCTCGCGGTGATGAGTTCGTCCTCAGTCGCTCCGGGTTGCTGCGCGGCTTGAATCGCCTGTCCTGTCTGCTGTCGAAGGGCATGGAGGTACTGCTCCACTTTCCCAGGGTCCTGCAGGAAGCCTCGGACCTCGCCCAGGGCGCGGTCGTACTGCTGGCGGGTCGATTCGAATTCCTGTCGTTGCCGCGCCAATTCCTGCATTTTCTGGGTATAGTCATACCCTTTTTGGGCGAATTCCACTGCCCGATCGCGGGGAAGCCGTTCCACACGGTTGTTCCACTTGATCTCCAGGAAATCGCCACTCGGCGTGGAAGAGCCTGCCGGGACGGTGCCGGGGGAAGTCGGCTGTGCCGGTGTTCCCTGATCAGCTGCCGGTGCTCCGCCGCTGCCACTGTCAAATGTGTCGCTCATACGGGTGGTCCTTGTGGTCCCCCTTGGTCAGGAGGAGGCGGGCCGGGAGGAGGCGGAGGAGGCCCTTGCGGCGGTCCTCCGGGCATTTGAGGCATCGGCGGTGGGAGCATCGCCTGAATGGCTGGGACCACCTCTTGAATGCCTTCCTCCATCGCGACCTGCATCGCAGACTGGGGGTTGATGAATCGCGCATGCAGAATTGTGTGCGCGACCAGGGCCCGCCGGATTTCCGGGGGCCACGCTTGCGACTCCGGGCTCTTCAGGATGTTCGTATGGACGTCGTAGTGGATCTGGTGGTTTTCCCAGAAGTGCGGGACGTCAATCGGCGCACCCGTGCCGAGAGTCTTGTTTTCCATTCGAGCTTGGTTTTCATCCGTCTTCGCGAAGTTAAAGCCTTCTTCCAGAGAACCCATCTCCAGGAGGCTCATTCCTCGCGCCCTCACGGCCGGATCCGCCGGATCCCCAAGCATCCCAACCTTGAACAAATTCATCACCGCGTCTTGCTTCGCGGCTTTCAGCGTGGGGAGGGCGCTGCCCACCTCCACGATGACATCAGCCATTTCATCAATCTGATCGTTGACGAACTCAAAGACCTCTGCCGCGTAGTCCTTCCCCGTGGCGGAAATCAGGCGCGGCACGTCATAGCCGAGCTTGGCCATCCTCCGCAGCTTGAAGGCAGCCTCTTCAACGGTGATCTCTGCCTGGCGAATGTCTGGCGCGTGAACGGAATCCGTGGCTTCCTGCAGGAGATTCGTCTGGAACCCGCTCGTGGCGGTTCCGACTTTCCCCTCTGAAGCCGGAAAGATCTGCGTGACGTCGTCGAATTCCTTCTGCAGCAGCTCGACATTGCGCCAGAGGTCTGCCGCCACGTTCGGGGGGACCCAGGGCTGCGGAGGCGGCAGGTTCGGAATCGCCACGTATTCGATGATTTCGCCCGCCTCCGACGTCCAGCTGCTCTTCGGCAGCTGATGCTGCTTGGCAACAATGATCTTCGGGTGCGCCATCAGCCGGAGGTTCTCCGCCAGCTTCGACCGCATGAGGTTGTATTCTTTTTGCAGGTCGATGAGCTGCGCACAGACCGTGGGGCACCAGTACTGCCCGGCGACCTTGATATCGAAGAACTCAACAACCGGAAATGGATTGGGGAGATCGGCAAAGCCGTAGGGCAGTTGGTTTTCAATCTTGGCCACCACGTCCCCGACGAGCACCCGATATTGCCCTTTCGGGTATTTCCCGCACGGAGCCAGGAAATGCTCCGTCACGAGCACAGAATCCTGCTGATCTTCCTTTCCTCCAGTGGAGTAGGAATACGGATTCAGCCCGGCAATCTGGCGTTCATAGGTGAAATAGCTCTCTTCACCCTTTGAGGCAGAGATATCCTCCGCAATCTGAGGGTAGCGCTGCCGCATCTCCTCCACATCCCGAATCTTGATCCTCATGATCTCAGGCTGATCCCCGATATCGGGGATGCCAGGATCTGCCACGAGCACCTCAAACGGGCTGCCCACCTCTATGGCAGGATCTCCAAGAGGTTCATCCGTATACACGGGCAGACCAGCTTCTCCCTCGGTGACGACTCTGGCGATGGCGGTCGGGTCCCAATGGAACCACCAGAAGCCTTTTCCGGCGACCATGGCCCACAGGAGGGCATCCTTGTATTTGTGTTCCAGGCGCAGCTTTCGCCACAGGTAGTCGAGGACCTTCTGTGTGGCCTTCGCGTTCTGGTAGTCCGCATACTCGTTCGTGGCAGGAACCACGAAGGGCTTCGGCCGGTTTTTGAGGAATTTCGAGAGTCGGGCACGGATCTTCGCTTGCAGACGATTGATTTTCAGGCGCACTCTATGCGGTGGCGCCTTCGGCACGGTCAGCCGGTTGTACCGGTCGTCCCATTCCACGTACTGGTTCCCGCGGAACATCGCCGCGTTGATGAACCATTCCTGTTCATGCACCTGGCGTTCTGTTCGCCAGCGGGAACGCTTTTCCTTCGTCTCGGCGGCGAGCGCCTCGTAATCGAGCTGTTCGGAAAGCTCGTCCGGTAGCGGCATGCCGAGCGATTCCTCAGCTAGCTCGTTAATTTCCTCGCCACCGTTCATCAGCCTGCTCCAGGATGACCACTTCCATGGCGTCGGTCATATGCCGTCCTTCAGGAGGAGACCCGTCCGTTTCATAAGCGCCCACCATCCGCTCGAGCGCCGACGTCATCCGGAGGGAGGTTTCCGCCTGGAGCGACGAGACGCGAAGGATTTCTCCGATCAGCTCCCGCATGCTTCGTCGATCCGCCTGCATTTCCTCCAGGATCACGCTGAAGCCAAGAATATCACGGATCTTCGAGGTTAATCCCATGCGGAGAGCGCCCCTAATCCCGTCCACTTCTGCTGGACTTGTTCCAGACAGCGCTCATGCACTGTCGGTTCCTTCGCGGATCCTGCCACATCCTGAAGCATCCGTCCATCTCCATCGAACATGGCCTGGGAAACCGCCAACGCCAAGACGCTGGCCATGTCATCGTGGAGCCCTTGCGGCGCGGAAATCTGGACGGAACCGCCTCCCGTGAGCGTGCGTTCAAGGCTCTTCAGCTCTCGGATCGTTTCTCCATCGTCAACAAGGCGGATCTTCTTCTGCAGGAAGAGCTGCTGGAGGTTGCCGAAGAGCTGGCTCTTACTCTTGGACGTGAAGGTGACAGGAATGATTTCAATTCCTCTCATCCTCAGAAGCTGGCCCAAGGATTCCAGGTGGTATTGATCGGAATAGACCACAGAGGAACGGTATTCCAAGAGCAGCGGCACGAGGATATCCAGGATCGCCGCGGGAGAAAGGACCTCTCCGGAACGGGCGATGAATCGCCGCACGGCATCCTGCACAACGACTCCTTGTTCATTGTGCACAATCGTGAACGCAAAGGCGTCGCGGCGGAATGCGGGGTCGATCGCGGGGTAATACGTCCACTTGGGGTTGTACGGGCGTTCGAACACGTCGTGATCGCGGGCCTGCTCCACGAGCACAGTGGGAATGAAGCCGGAGATCGAATCCTGGAACTCCGCGAGGATCTCGCGCTCAAAGGCGCGTTCATCGCGTTCCCGCTCCCTGACGAGGAATTCCCTGGTGACGAGGGGATTCCCCATGACCGCAGTAGAGCCGACGATCACGAGGACTTCACGGTATTGCTCGCGTTGCGCGTCGTGGTAGAGCTTCCATCCTTCAGTGCCAGCCTCTGCATACTGATACAGGAGGCCCGCCTTGTTCCAAGGAGTGGAGATGCCTACGATCTTGCGATCGGGGAACTGGACTTGCCCTGGGCTCAACGCGCGGTAAATTTCATAGTCCGGATTCGCGCTTTCCGCTTCCTGATACCAGACGCCCACTTCGTCCAAGACGGAGACCGGAGACGCGAAGCCACGAACGCTCTTCAACGTTGCCGGCACGCAGGAGATCGTGAAGCGGTTTTTCAGGTCAATCCGATCCGCCGTGATCTGCACCATCTCCTTTTCGAGGAGGGGCGAGGATTCCAGGACAGCGCGCACGAAATGCAGGCTGTTCCGCGCCATCCGGAGATCCTGGGCAATCTGAAAGCAGATGCCTTGCTGTCGGGGGCGCAGGAATCGCTCGTGCCCGCCGCAGGTCGCCTCATAGGCCACGATCGTCGCCGCGAAGGCATCGGTTTTCCCAGCTCTTCGTCCGACAATCAGCCACGCTTCCCGATATTCCTTGGGCCTGTATTCCGGGAATCCGGTGTCATGGATCTTCGTGATGAAGCCGTGGTCATCGCGATCGCAGGCGCCATGGAAGATCCGCCACAAATCCATCTCCGTGAAGCCGGTTTTCTCGTCGGTGTTCCGCGCGGAGAGCGGGACGCCATACATGAGCTTCAGCGCGACCCTCTGCGGGAAGGCGAGTTCCTCAAACCTCACGCGCAAGAGCGCCCGCTCGCTGATGGCTTCTTCGAAAGAAATCCGGTCTCTCCCTGTCATCAGCGCAGTTTCTTCGTGGAGTCTTTCTGGAGCGTCTTCTTCAGGGCGGCGTTTTCCACGAAACGCTGAGGGAGGACCCGTGGCTTCGGCAGCAAAGGCTTTTTCATCGGGAGATCTTCTTCAGGGTTTTTGCCAGCCTGGCTCTCTTCGCGGCGAGCGGCCCGTATTCCCCGCGGAGAGCCCGCATCAGCGCTTCTTTGGGGATTTTCTCTCCATGCGGGATCCCCAGCTGACGGTGCAACGCCCCTGGGTGCTGAATCGCCTTCCCAATCCACTTCTTTTCCATCAGGCTGCTGCCACCACCGTCAGCTGGGCGAGAAGGTCTTTGACTTGTTCCTTATTCAGAACAATTTGCAGGTCCCGCTTCCCGCACCGTTGTGGGTCATCCTTGATCTGTAAGACCACCAGATCCTCAACGCGCTTGACCCTTATACGCATGGAATGCCGACCTGTTCGCGAGCGCCTGTTGCAGCGCAAATGCCTGCTGTTGCTGCTCCATCTGCGAGGCGATCTCCAGCATTTTCTGCACGCGTTCCATGACCCACGGATCCCGCTCCTGCGCAGCTGACGTCCCTTCGTAGCCGCCAGCGGGGTTCGCCTGCGTTGGGAGCGGCTCAACCGGCTCAACTGCCTGCTCGACCGCGGTGGGCGGGGCTGCAGGCCCAGCGAGCTTTCCAAGCTGATAGCCTCCGTAGCCGCCAAGCCCCGCAAGCGTGAGTGCGCCAACAGCCCCAATGCTCTTCCGCCCAGGTTTAATGAATACCTCAGGCTTTGGAGGAATGCCTGCGCCAGCGCTGACGGTCGGCGGGGCTACTGGAGGCGCTGCTCCTGCCGCGGCCTTCAGCAAGGGGCTATCCGGGGGGAGCAGCGCTGGATCGATGTCGATAAATGGCAGCGTCAGCTGTTCGATCGCGGATTCTTCCGGGGATTTCGGACGGAAGCCGCCTTTTGGCACTGATGGGACTTTAATTTTCGTCCGTGGCCCCGCCATTAGAGCTTTCCTTCCGCGTGGAGCTTATGCAGCTGGTCTCCCAACTGCGCTGCCGCGAGTTGCTCTGAGGAAGCCTTGATTGCCGGAAGTTTCGGGTAGTTCGGGGTGGTGGCGTGGAAAGAGCCATCCGGCTGCTTTCGCACTCGAATCGTGAAATTCTGCTGGCTCGTCAGATCATTGGATGACCGTAGCATCGGAGATCTCCTCCGTTGGACGAGACGGGGGCAGTTTCCGCGCCCGTTCCGCTCGATACGCGTCCAACGTGTCGATTATACGGCCTTTTACTTTCTGGGCATCCCCATTCTTCTGGAGAATCCCAAGGCCAAACGCGAGATCCCGCGCCGCTTCTAAAGATCCCATGGTCAGATGCGCTTCGTACACGGCAAGGACCTTGGGAGCGAGATTGTCATACAGCAACGCCCGGTAGTGATCGATGAAGCCGGTTTCCGTCGCGAGTTCCAGCGCCCTTTTCACGCCCTCCGGAGAAACGCGGTATTTCTCGCTGATTTCCTTCACGCTCCGGCCCATCGCCTTTTCAATGGCGATCAGCGCTGTGCGCAGTTCCGCGACCTTCTTCTGCTGTTGTTGGGAAGGAGGGGGTTTTTCCTCAGCCATGGGAGAAGAATACTCGGCATGGAGGAAACGCACAACTCCCCCCTGCATGGTGGAGGAGGGGGTAGGATGCAAGAGGAAGCGCGGTTCCCCCCATGCCGGAAGCGAAGATACCAGAGACAAGCGGCAAAAGGGGCTCGTTTTCCTGGTTCGCGTCTGCAGCCCCCTGGTTCGCCCTTTTCGCGGGGCACTGGTTCAAAGTGGTTCATCGGGGTGAACCAGATGAACCAGTTGGGAACGCGTTGGAAATAAAGGAGTTCCGGGAATTGGGCTCTGCCCCTGGTTCAGGTGGTTCATTCCGCCTTATACCAAGAAGTGCACCACCCAGATGAACCCAAAGGGTGGTTCATACTGGTTCAAACGAGTGAACCAGGGAGAAAGACATTGAAAAGAAAGGACTTAGGAGGAGAAAATTTCCTCAGCTGGTTCAACCACGTGAACCATTAAGAAATGGCGCGTTTTCCGCTCTGCTGAAGAGCCCCTCTTTGGGGGGCTCCCGCGCACGGAACGGTCTAACCGCTCCTCTCCAGTGGCGGGGTGAGGAAAAGGGCTTTCATTTTTCCAAAAATTTTTTAGAGTTCTGCAGTGTCAATAGGGGGCGGGGGAGTCAGACAAGGATCCGGGGGGTAGGGGACCCGTCCACCCCGCGATGATAGTCAGACGCTGATCCTCCGCACGTCCGCCAGGGCAGCAAAAGTACAGCATTGCGAGACAGCTCCAGCGTAATCATAGAGCCTAACGCCACCACCTTCATCCTTTGGGGTTTTCAGTTCTTCCTGCTGCCTTATTTTCTTACCTGATTCTTTTGTGGTTCAGGGGTTCAGACCACCTGGCCCGGGAGGAGAGTTCCTCCGCCCGAAGGAAGGAGTGAGCCATGGGTTTCGTCGAGTTCGTTCTCCGCTTCTGGAGCCTACGAGTCGAGCGTACCGGGTACGCGCGAGTCCTCAGGGACGTGACCTGGGGTGACACCCAGAGCGCTGACCGGACGCCACTGAGCCGCCGCTTCGCCAGCATGGCGGAGTACTTCGCTGCCGCCAACAAGTTGAGCCCCAGCGATGCACGGGCAGAGCTGGTGCGCCAGCTCATTGCCAACGCGACCGTCTTGGAGAACCACGGGCTCACCGTCCGCAACTTCACCAACGTCTACGGCGAGACGACGTTGGGAATCGGGGTATCACGCAAGCCCATCTGGACGACAACCGCCGACGACCTCGCTGCCGACCTCGCAGCGGTGGACAGCACGGCAATCGACCTGCCCGACGACATCCCCTACTAACCGGCTACCGCCTGGGGATCGCGCTGAGACCGCGCGATCTCCAGGCCCCCTTTTTCGCAGGCGCGGGGGTAGCCCTCGAGCTTCTTCCTAGAGCCTGCAGTGGCGGAGAAACGGAGACCCTAATGGCCCTGAGATTCACCATGCAACCCCGAGTAACGCTGACCTCATGGCGCGCAATCGCAGAAACCGCGGCGTACGTCGCGACCAGCGCTGGTCGCCGTCGAGGTTCGTGGGATCGCGATCACTACCGGTTCTCATCGTCGTCGCCAGCGCTGGCACTCGCCAAAGGATACGACCTCGAACCGAGGCTCATCCGAGCCAAGCGAAGTGCCCAATGATCAAAAACCAGCGCGTCATGCACGTGACAGAGAATGGAGCGAGCCACCGAGTGCTCGCACAGTCCGGATGGACCCAGGTCTCGACGTACAACCGAAACGATATGGGCCCCGCAGCCGTGCTCGTTGGCGACGCCATCCCCACCGGCTACCGCGCCATCTACGGCAACGAACGCATCCTCGATCGGCTGGAGAAGAAGGCGTAAGCCTTCAGCATGCTCACCAAGTGGCGAGGAGGAGAAAGACATGAGAGGAAAAGCCAGCATCTTCCAGCAGCTAGGCGACCGCATCCGTGCGCTGTTCTCCCAGTTGCGCTCCCGCGTCAGCAACGCACAGAGAGCCAAGCTCATCAGAAAGCACAAGGACTACAGGAAAGCTGTCCGAATCCAGAGGGAAATCCAAGCCCTCGAAGACCAGAAGCTGACACTCGCCCGAGACCTCGACAAGCTGGGCTGGGAAGCCACGCCCTACTGGCTGGCTGACACGGAAGCACCAGTCGTGCCCAGTGAGATGCGGCGGAACCCGCCACGTGCCGCCAAGAGCCCAGAAGAACAGACCCTCGAAGACGAGGAAGCCCAGTGGATCAAGCGCCTGACAGAGCTGGAGATCCGCGCCACGCTGAAAGATCCGAACACGGCCAACGCCATCCTCGAATTCATGGCCCAGCTCGACACGCGTGATAAGGAGACCAAGAAATGAAGGAAGAGCCTGAAGGCGAAGAGCCGAACATGGCAGAGTTCGAAAAGCGCGCGGATGCGCTCTACGACATGCTGGTCGTCTTCCTGATGGGCACAAATGAGCACCCCACAGTGATCACCGCGGCGATCACGAAAGTGCTCATCAAGGCCCTCGCCCACAGCATCACCACAAGGGAACAGCTCGAAGACATGCGCAAGCTGTACGCCGACTTCCCCAATGCGGTCATCGCGCACATCAAGGAGTGCGAGTATACGTATCCCGGACTGAAGGCGGAACTCAAGGCAGCAGAGCCTGCCTCCGAAGTACCCTCCGCTGAGGAACTGGAACAATGGCTCAGACTCGAGTAGCTCCGCGGATCTTCGCAGAGATTACGAGGATCCCGTACATCATCCGGTACCAGGATCCGAGTACGAAAGCTGTGTTAGAAGGCTCGTACAATCCGCTCACCCATGAGCTGCGCTGGAACTGCGGTGCCGCCGTCACCCTAGAGCAACTCAGCGCAGTCGCCGACTGGACCGTCGAACTCCGAATGCTCACGCTCAGCGGAGTCCACGGATGATGCCACTCCCATGCATCATCGCCCTTGCCGTGATCGCCGTGGCCCTGATCGCAGGCCAGCTCCTCGCCATGGAAGCGCTGTACGAGATCATCCGGTCGCTGCGCCACCTCAGCTCCGAAATCTCAGTCATCCGTGAAGACCTGCGCTCAGCAGACAGGAGATTCAGACACTCATGACCATATCGCCCACCAGTAAATAAGAGCCCGTAGGGAAAGCCGCCTCCATAGCCGTTGTCAAGGTTCTAGGCATTGACCTCGAATTTGACAACGGCGTTAGCCTCGTGTATACTGTCCGTCCCCGCCCAAGGGAAGGAGGAGCCCTTGACCGAAGAGAAAGCCCCGATTGCCGTGAAGACCACGTACACCGTCGCCCTGGAATGCGGCTTCGACATTCGTGTGTCGAAGAGCAGCAATGATCTGCAGAACGTCCAGCTGCAGATCGTCGATCGCACGGATCGGGAATGTGCCGACAGCATCAACCTCACCGCCATCGAGTGGCGGACTCTCTTTGACCTGTATTACATGCTTGGGGTCTATCCGCCCAAGCCTGAGGAGACGGCGTAATGCCCACCACCAAGGACGAACTCAAGCGCTACAAGGCGTACCTGCTCCAGCAAGCCATCACCGTGAAAGACGAGACGCAAGGCTTGCAGGAAGCCTCTTCACGCGAGATCAACCTGGGCGTGGAACTCGCGGTGGAGATCGAGAACATCATCAACAACGACGTCGAAGCGCACGGCCCACTGCTGAACGCCACGGTCGCCTCGCTGCTGGGCTCTGCCGCCGTGGGCATGATGGTCAACCGCATGGATCTGCCGGAAGAATATCTCCGCCAGATGTTCACCGCGATCATCCGCAAGAACTTTGAACTGCGGAGCTTTCCAACAGCTCTGCCTTCCAACGGAGTGACGCACTAATGGCGAAGTCCACACCCATTTCCTCGCTCACAGCATGGCAGATCCACGATCACATGCTCTCCGCGCACGTCCCACGGATGCTGACCTACGGCCCTCCCGGAATCGGAAAGTCCTACGGCCCAGCGAAATGGGCCGCGAAGAACCGCTGGGAGTTCATGAGCGTCACGCTGACAGACCAGACGCCAGCCTCAGAGCTGCGAGGGCACTTCATCCTCAAGGGCTCCGACTTCGTCTGGCACGATGGCGTCGTCACGAGAGCGTGGCGGAAAACCCAGGAAGGCCTCAACGTCCTGATCGAGATCAACGAGATTGTGGAAGCGGGCGCCGACGTCGAAGTCTTCCTCCACAACGCGTTGGACGATCCTGAGTTCGCCAGACTGGATCTTCCAACCGGCGAAACCATTCGTCCGGCTCCGGAACGTCTCATCGTCGTCGCCACGATGAATGGCAATCCGGGCATGATC
>Ga0079037_100000016_pt1 | contig 49122 bp, 70 predicted proteins | sample Mud3Dept4metaG_FD_71479 | JGI IMG/M metagenome (GOLD analysis project Ga0079037, IMG submission 71479) | Freshwater wetland microbial communities from Ohio, USA, analyzing the effect of biotic and abiotic controls - Mud 3 Core 4 Depth 4 metaG | ecosystem: Environmental > Aquatic > Freshwater >... | reverse complement strand
ATAACCCGATCATTACCATGGACGAGTTTGCCCGGATATTGGTCCGGTCTAGGTTATTCTGCGCAACCTCAAGCTGCCTGGATGCATCTGCAGCCTGTTCTGACCCTTCGCCATACTTCTCCGTGGCCTGCCTGAGATTCTCCTGCGCATTAGTCACCCGGATTATGGCATTCTCAACAGTGATCTGAGAAATCTCAAATCTGTCAAGCATATTCATCGCCCGATCAACTGCAAAACCAACCGTTGCAAACCCAGCAGCAGATTTAGATAATTGATTCGTAAAACTTGTTGTGGCAGCCGATGCCTGAGCCATACCTGAAGCTACACCTGATGGATCAGCCCTTACGCGGATAACCAGCTCATCTACAACTACCATTGGGCACACCCCCGGCCAAATTCCATTATAAAATTGCCTCCGGTTCAGTTAATTTTGTCTTCAGGTCGGTAAGTGCGACAAGTTCCGCATCTGTTTTATTGATCCTGTTCTGCAGGCCAGCTAAGACATCCTGCTTCTCGTCCTCGGACAGATTGTTTACCATACTTGCCAGTTCTTGTCTTCGCATCAATAGTTTTGTTTTATGCGCGGTCAACTTCTCAATCTTAATATCCATTACTTTCAAGTCATCTGTACTTGCATCCCTCAACATCAGCATATCAATGAGATCTTTTTTAGTCAACGCAGTATAATCTATTGCCATATTCCTCCCTAAGCTATCACCAGGTCAGTCATTCCAACGAAATTAAGATCATAGAAATTATAATTCTCCGCATCAGGTTTGAACGTGTCTTCTGCCAGGATCGCATTCGAAAAGGTAAATGTCGTTCCTCGCATAGTAACTACGAGAGTTTGTGCAGTTTGCAGGACGGCTTTATCACTCAGAGAATCAATAAGTTTCTTCTGGACCTTCACCTTAACACTGAACGTCCTTTTAACTGGATAGATATTACAATATCCTGTACTGAACGAGGTCGCGAACGAGGGTGCCTTCCAGAGTTCATTCGATATCCCGAATTCCAGTCCTTGAATGTTTGAATTGGGTAATACCACGCCCCCCCATGTAACTCCCACGTCCACCCACGACATCGGGGTGGGTGAACTGGATACGGTTGCATGGGCCCCACTGCCGATATAATCCGTCAGGCTCCAGGGATTGCTCGATGATGTCTCGATATGCGCACCGTCCAGAGATATATTACATCGCGCAAGTCTATCTGAAGTTATTCTGCATGAAATGTTCCTGATCTTCAGCCCGGATAATTTAGCGAAATGGCTATCTGCACCAATCCCAATGGCTATCGGGGCTCCGTCCTTTGTGGTAGTTCCGTTCCCTGCGCTGTTAATCGCATATTTCCAGAGCTGCCATTCCTGCGGGATGTACTCGAACGAAACATCAATATCATGCCCTGTCTTGATCGACCCGGCAAACTGCAGAGGCAACCCAGTTGTGACATCGTTTGTTATATTCTGATATTCAAAATGTCTACCCCGAATATTCACAGTAGCGTTCTGGATGAGCGCACTTATCATCGTAGGATTCGTGGGAAATGTTCCGAACGTGGTTTCCTTGACCCATTCCATAGATGCGTCTGAAGTGACGGGTTCAACATCCCCTCCACCATCACCGAAGGTTATTGGGAACGTCCAGGGAAACTGTGATGTAGACATGGTTTATTGGCTACAAGGGGTAGATTTGCGAAACACCGTTCCTGAACTATCCGTACATACGAATGCACTATCTCCAGTACCTGCCAGGTCATCCACCTGTAAATGATGAGCAGTGACCCATAATGCATCTATCAAACTCCGTATATCAGCAAGATATAATTCATACCCCCATACAGTGTATCCAGCAACACGACGAGTATCAATACTAAATCCTCCCGGGGGGGTCGTCGTTGGTTGAGGGGTTGGTGTAGGCACAGACCCTTCGAATTCAGCCGCACCTATATCATAACCGCTCCCTTGGGGTCTGGCTATGCCAAAATAGTCTGTTGTTGGTGCTTCGGTCGCAGTCCCCGCATCTCTCGCAGGACTTCCAGAGGTGAGCCTGAACGGCGGTTCACCCGTTCCCGTGAACTGCGGGTTTCCTTCGACATAATAAGTACCCCGCGTTTCCCCCGAATAACCAAGATAGCTGTATATCAAATTATTTGTTACGGTAGCTCCACATGAGCCATCTACCCGTATCTGGTAATTTAATGAATTACTAACGATATTATTCCTGAAATGTACATTCGTTGCTGAAGCATAGCCGCATCTGAATCCACCACCCCACGAACTGACCTGGCCTCCTCGGTTGATTGTATTCGAATTGATAATAATGTTATTTACCGGGCCCACGGAATAGTGTGCGATATCTATACCTTCCGCACCCATGTCATCAATAAAATTATTAAATATATCAATATCATGGATATTGCCCCCGGTAGATTCTGCCGCTATTGCAATACCTCTCGCACTTGCTTCTGCGCTATCATGAAGCCAGTTATGATATACATTATTCTCATATTCTTCACCACCATAAGCATCCAGATATATGCAGGCACTGTGACATCCAGAGATATCATTGCTATGGATATCCCCCCAGATCGAATTAAATTTTACATCTATAGTTTCAAAATTTGCCTGGTCCCACATGATATTGTGTTCGATATTGAATGTATTTACGTTGATTAATGAAAACCCTTCATTATCCTGACCAATCCCGCCAGCTAGTGTTTGGACATTCGTCATATTGTTGTATGAAACTGTCAGGTGATCCATGCCATCTGCAAGAATCCCGCTCGATGCAGTAGCATGTATGTAATTGTTATGAATCGTGATATAGCTCGAACCACCATGAACACCAATACCCCAATATGGAGAATCCCGTATCTCAAAACCAGATATATTAATATAATCCTTGTTATTGATTATGACAACTCCGCTACCCCACGTATTCCCTATTCCCGCGCCTGTGCCATCGATGATCGCTCCGTATTTGGTCTGTGAAACGAACGTGATATAATTCCCAGCAGTACCGGATTTATCAAAAGTTACATCCTCGTTGTATTCCCCGCTGCCCACATAGACTGTATCGCCTGCAGTAACAGGCCTGGCAGAATCGGCAGCATAATCTATATTTCTCCATGCACAGTTTCCGGACGACCCGCCGTTATTGTACAGACCGTTACAGGCATTGTTCCCATCCGTGCGGACATAATAATTCGTAGCTGATGCTGGAATTACAGTCATTAAGAACAGCAACAGGATTAATAATATTTTTCTCATTTCATTTCACCTCGGAAAGACTTCACCTTACTTATTTTCTCGATCAGACCCATGCCACCAAGCCCGGTAAATGCGGTGCTGGTAAGTATTGTTATGAACGAATCTGTAAAAAACATCAGCGGCATGAAAACTATCCATCCGACGAGTGCGCCCGCAATAGCAAATATCGCATATTTCGGTTCAAAGCGCACTTTCGGATCGTATCTTCTCGCATCAACATACATCATAACAACAATGATGAGATTGACCAACAGCATACTTATCAAAACATTCAACATATATTCATCTAATTCTTTCATAATTTTAGACCCTCGCTGACCACATAAACGTGACACCAGAAGGTTGCGGTGCGCTTATTTCAATCGTAAAAGTGGTGGATGTAACAGCCGATACCCGCCACTCGACAAACCCAGTAGCAGGAGTAACCCCGATAAAAGTGGGAGTAGACCCTATATTATGATTAACTACTATGGATGAAGTCTCAGGAAGTATAGAGGTGGTACCAGACGTTATTTCTGTTTTCTTGAGCACTTCAGACACCCTCGGAACCTGAGACCCGGCTGCGCCTGCAGGAACGGCTAATGCGCCGGTTAGTGTACCTCCTGCAACGGTGATTACTTCGGATGCCCTGGGAACCTGGGATCCGGTTGCGCCTGCAGGAACTGTTATGTGTCCTGAGAATGTGCCGCCCGTCTTCGGCATGACTTCTGTTGCCTGCGGGACCTGCGTACCCGTAGCTCCAGATGGGACGTTTATATGGCCACTGAACGTCCCGCCGGATGCAGGCACTCTTGTTTTCTGGTCTGTAACGTGTGCATTCCATTCCGCAGCCGTCAGAGTCCCGTCAGATGCCTTTGTATCATCCCACGCCATCTTTACACCTTCCTGAGCAACGAATCTATCTTATTCATCAGGTTCATTTTCAGCAGTATCCTGTAAGGCATGTTCATCATCTCATCCCATTTCATTGAAAGCGATTTCATGAGCAGGATATATCCCGTTTCCCTGTCCCGATACGTCACGCCTTTCTCAGCTCGCAATGCCCGCTCAATATCAACTTTCAGATCTTCTCCTCGCAACGGCAGAATATGTTTCAATCTCACTATCCCCTCGTCATAGGCATCCTTTTTGAGATCAAACTCTTCATAAACTTTAAAAAAAAATCGCTTGCCGTCCCGCCCATCACTTCGCAACATTTCTCAAAGAGAACGTGTAGGGGCGCATCCTGCAATTCCATCTCGCTCAGGCCTGTACACAATATCACGGTGCGTATCGGTTCTGATAGTGCCACCTTCGAATCATGCTGCGCGAGAAGCAACGGCTTTGTTTTAAGCTGCTGGTCAAGTATCTCATCAACGGGCCTCTTAAGGTCATCTTCAGTAAGGATCGATACGTCAATGTATGCCAGTTTCAGCAGGTTATCGAAGACAGTTACCGCTTCGACTGCTGCCAGTGTGGGGTCTTTGTGCAGTTTATATACTCTGCCATCATGCTCGAAATCCATGTGAAAACCTCACGAATATGTCAAACCAGTGATTCCTGTAAAATTAATTTCCATTTCACTCAGCCCCTCCACTGCAAAATTATAGACTTCTTCAGGGACTTTCGCATTGGCAAAAGTCAATGTTCCACTTGCTCCGGCAGTGCCGAAAGCGATCACCAGATTGTTCGCACCGTATCCGAACGTCTTTACTGAAAAGTCGTTGATTGCATCCCTGCGCACTTTTGCAGAGAAAAAGAATTCACGTTTCTGAGGAACGATGGATTCTACTTTCGAGAACTTCGTACTTGCTGCATCCTTGACCCGTATCGCGGAGTTCCTTACACCGAATTTGATATTCGTGGCTTTGAAACTCGCACCGCCCAGGGTAAGTGTAGTGATATCCGCATATCCCAGAGCCGTGGTAACTTCAGATGCGTGGCTGCCTGAACCCACATAATCAGTTGTCCAGGGATCGTTAGCGTTCAGGTACAGGTCAGCGCAAGGGACCTTCGCAGTAATCCTCGCCAATTTATCTTCAGGGATCTCGCATGTCCATTCATCGATCTGTCCCCCGGAGATCTTCGCATACTTGGGTGTGGAATCGGCAGAGATGAACCCGAAACTTAACCCCGTCGGCAGGATGTCCTGCATTGTATCACCCCCGGTTGCGTGCGTGGCATACTTGCAGAATATCGGATTGGTTGCGTGCTTGAACGTGTTCGGGATGTATTCCAGGTCAATCGTCAGCGTTGCACCTGTTTTGATATTCCCTACCGGGATGAGTTTATTGGTCGCCCCCGATGCTCTCAATGAGCGGTAATCTTCATTCTCATTCCGTGCTGTAATGGTGGCTTTCTGTACCAGCCCGATCCATTTCATCGCCGGGTTAGTGGGGAATGTACCGTATGTACCCTCAGCCACAAACTCGACTGTTCCTGTATTTGATAGACCTGTCATTTATATCTCCTTCATAATGTTATGCGTGCCATAAATCAACCCAAAAAACAAATCCATGTACTCCTTCAAGCCCCGGTTCCAATCCTTGATAATTTACTGGATGAATATCCACAGTTGGATGGAACACTTTGATATCCCCGGTTAGCGGAGTGACCCAGGTTTTTAGTGTATCAATGATCCCCTGCGCAACTCCATCACCCATTGCCACCCCATTCAGACTAGATGTGGATTTTGAATAAACGTGAATTGTAAGCATACCTTTGAACATCACCCCACCTATCCCAGCGTCAACAATGCCTTTCAAGCCGTCCTGGGAATGGTTCAAGGAAATGACTGGATATGCCGTATCATCATCAAGAACGAGCTGGTTTGCATACTTCTTTGATGCCGTAACAGCCACGGAATTAATGGTAAAACTCGAAGGTATCGCTGCAAAAATAGTCTTCTTCTGTGCAATGCTCAATATCTCTGCCATGGGTATTCCACGAACGGTTTTTAATTCAAAGCAGGTATTCTGCTCTAATAGGAAGAATTAGCAAATCAGCTTATAAAGAAAAGTTAAACCGCTAGTTTAATCCCCAACATCGCATTCACGTTTTGAAAATGCGTTCTTTCAGAGCCTGGAAACATCTGGTGTATCCTTTTTGGACACGGCACGACATAGGGCAAGTTGGGATGAATATGATGATAATCAATCGGTTCGTTATACGGATTGTTTTTTATAATTAATTTAAATCCCCTCATTCTCCGTATATGATGCATTCTAGCGTTAGCTACTTTTTTACCCCCCCTCCATCTCGGATGATTTAACCCAGAATATTCTGGAAGCTTTTTTCCTTTATTCCAAGGAGTTCGCCCCCTGTTTGCTTCTATCAACCGTTTCATATGTTCTGGATTCTGTTTCTTTCCTCGCCAATACGACGGTTTTCCAAACATTCCATTCTTTTCGCCCACATTTACGGATTTACCAATATGAGATAGGGACATCTTCTTACGACTCTCTTCGGAATATTGGGTTGTTTTACTCCAAGGAATGTTTCCTTTTTGAAACTGCCCGCTGTTTACACAATGACCAAGTTTTTTCCCCTTATTCCAAGGGATGTGCCCTTTTAATTTTAGAGAGGCTTTTTTCTTTGTTTCTTCGCTTTGCGGAATGCCACGGTTCCACGATGGTTTACCCGTCTTTCTCCCTTTATTCTTTGAGGGGCGCCCTTTCTTCGATGAAGATATTTTTATACCCCACGTTACATTTCTACCCCGCAAAGCCAAAGATATTTTTTCTTTTATATCATCTCGTTTCGAGGGGTTATCACTAATCGAATTATGCCCTCGGATAAATCTGCTACCCCCCCACACGATTTCGTTGCACCCACATAAACACAATGTCGGTATTTTGGGATATTTATTTTTATTCATTCTCAATACACCTAAGACAACACTTAATATGTATTGATGACATAAATAAGTATGCCCAACCTAAATATCAAGCACCTAAGACATGCTTTTTTATGGGTTGGGTAAAAAGTATTTTTTATTTAATAGTCTCGGTTATTATCTTAACAACATTATCTTTTTCTTCATTAAAAGTCGAGCGTTCAAAACTTCTCTCTGGAATCGGAATAGCCGGAGCACCATATTCCATCAACATTCCAATAAAAGCTCGCTCTCCTGTATTCGATAATATCCCGACCTTTGTTTCAAGCCCATCTGTTTCATGAGACACCATTCCGATAAGTTCGCCAGTATCCACAAGTGCAAGCGACGATCCTTTTCTCTTTATGGTTTTTGGATTAAGCTCAGGAGGTATATTGCTATTAATCTTCTCAACCATCTTTGCTTCCAGGAACGAACCTGCCGTATCTAACGCTTTCGGCATCTTACCGAGTATCTCTTCTATGGCCTTTTCCATCCCAGGCCCTTTGCGTTCAAGTGTGATTTCTATCATATTTCAGCCCATAAAATAATCATGCATTTCATAACTCGTCCTGAACCGTTCATCAAACCATTCATGGAAGTCATACTCTTTCATCTGCAAACGATGCGCTCTTTTCTTTTCATCATTATAATAATTACACTGAACCCAACTGCGACATGGGCATTTACGGGCGCATCCGGTCATCCAACATTCCTTCAGTCATCCTGTGCCTGAATTAGTAAATCAAATACGTTAATGATAGAATCACCATTCATATCGATAGCTTGTGGAAACGTGTAAACTGCGTTTGAAACACTGTATTCATTCAGATAAACTCCTGTGCCGTTAGGGTATGCCCCCAGAGTTCCGTTGGTACGAATTGAATATATCTTACCCCGTACTGGCCTGTATATCGCTGAATAGAATATCCCATTATCGCAGGTTTCATTTTTACCCAATGCTACACCCATATACCAACCGTTAGCTTTCATACCCCAACCACATGCATCACCCCTAAAGTCTCTGATAAATGTGGCATTCGTAGCAATCAACTTAGTCTGTAATCCGGACAAACCATCAGGATTATCAAGATAAATATCCACTATCAGGTATGTGTTTATTTTCGTTGGTTTGAGGGATATGCTCGATGCTTCTGCTGCAATCGGTAACAATAATACTATCAGTAATATCCAGAGTTTATGGCCGCACCCAGACATGGTTTTCCTCCAGACATTTGAGTATCTTTACTATTCTCGCATCAATATTAAGAGCAGTTGCATGTTTCCGCGGCGTGAATATCTTGGGGTACTTGGATAGTATCAATTTCTTCTCTGGTTCTGACAATCGTTTTTCCATCCAGGCGAACAGCATATGTATTGTTTCAGAGTTCATTCAGTGACTATCCCGGCATTGCCGCTTGCTCTGATAATATCATGGTAAACTTCGGGGTATACATCACACCCGTTTTCAAGCAAAAACATGTTCCTGGTACACAACATCACCCGGTTCGCAACAAGCCTATCAGGTGCGCATTTATCCATCCACAAGACTACCTCTTCACATCCGCACATATGTTCACCTTTTACATTATCATAATCCAGACTTTCTCCGACCCAGGAGAAAAGATTTCATCTGTCTGGGGCTCCATGAACATAACTTTGTTGTTCTCATTCACGAAGAAGTTCCAGGCATGAGCACTACCTCCTGCATTGAATCCCCATACGATCCCGAATGCTCCGTTGGAGTTTTGCTCCTCATCGTTGTACCATTTGCATACATCCCCCTGGGCCTCAAATGAGAAATCATCACAGTCCTGAGATTCCAGAAGGTACTTTCGAGTGCTGACCGGGTTCAGTGCCAGAAATGCTTTAAGATCATCGGTATGAACCTGGACATATTTCGCATCAGAAATCCAGATATTTGAAGTGAACAGGGATAGAAGCTCGCTATCAAGTTTCGCACTGCTAACCTCCGGCATGGCCCTTATCGGTGTTCGTTTCGGGGCTCTGAAATAATCCCATAATATGTCTAATATCCTATCAAACATGATGAAGGGTTTTAGATGATGAGGATATAAAGAAAAGTCGGGTTCTGGAATGACAAGATATATAAGGTAGTAATTACATAGTGATTACTAACGGATAAGAATAACCCCTGCGGTGTATTCAGCACCCAGAGGATGGCTTATCTAATCGAGGTAGATAAACAATGTCAAATAAACAGGAAATCATAAAAGCCTTTCGCACGGCTCGAATAGAAGGCGAAAAATTGCTGAGAGAAGGAAAGATAACTTTTGAATCCTATGCGTTCACGATGCTGGGTTTCGAGGTTGAGTTGAAAAAACAAGGGGTGAGGCTATGAGCGAAATAGGGAAAATAATATATGATATTCAAGATAATAAATATTCCATATCTGAACTTGAATTGTTGCTAACAGAAATAAAAAAACAAATCAAAAGTATCCAGAAAAACGAGCAGATTTTGAGAAAACAATGATGAGGTACGCGATATGACTGAAGAAGATAGAAACGAATATCCGTCGATAGAATTCATTCACGCAATGGGTACTTTATTAGGAATTGATGTCGATGAAAAACAGACAATCTTCGAACAGGACGATGCATTTACAATCGGATTAACCGGGTTGTGGAAGGTCTGGAAATATGGCGAAAAGGTTGGTCGGCAAAAATGCAGGAAAGATTATCAATTATGAGCCAGGAAGTATCGAGCTGTCCTGTTGCGGATACCTGTAACGATTGCGGAGATCGGCAGGTATGCGATGATTATTTTCAGAGCATCGGAATAGATTTGGAGGAACGATGAAAGGACTATCAAAATCAACGATATTTAATCATAGACACAGGTTTGGCAGGGATTGGGGTATAATGTCGTATAGAATATGGCGAATATGTAGAAAAATGAATCCAGATTTATATGAGGAAGACAACTGAAATGAGCCCCAAACCTGGTGATGATGATTATGAGTTCTGGTGCAGGGAGAAGAATGCAGCGGATATCAGGAAAGGAGAGAAATAATGGTTGCATATAGATTCGAGATTCAATTGAATATCGATGTAGTAATCGAAGATGATAGTGAGAATCCTTTATCGAAATCTGAATTGAGAGTAAAGGTAATTGATAACCTTCGTGAGTATATCGACGGCGCAGAACCAAGCGATTGTTATGTTTCAGACGGGGTAGAATTAAAATGAAGCCCCAGAAACACATTCTTATCGGTTACGAGTACCAGGAGAAGAAAGTCTCGCCACATAGCGCATCTTCGAGTATGATATACCTGCCTGCGAAATGGGCAGGGAAGAAGGTGGCAGTAGTGCTACTGGAGGAATGAATATGCAAAATCTCGTCACTAAATTGAAAGATAAAAGAAGCATGGAGGAAAATATGAAAGAAAATGGATTCAATGTAGTAATTCGATGCCAAAATAAAGATAGAGCAGACACAGTTAAAGCTGAAATATGGCATAAACTGTATTATGATTCGGATATAGTTCCATATTCGCAGGAACCTAAATTGGTTGATAGCCAGAACCGTATGTTATTTTTAATTATATGTTTTGAGGTTTTGTCTTTGTTCTTTATTATTTTTTGAGTATGTGAGGTCAGTTGTGTGTGATAATGAATCAAGAAAAATATTAGAATGGAAAAGGAGTTGAAACCATAGAACCCAACAAATGCCAGGACGATAGCCCTCTTCAGGGTGCGTGTTGCACGAACCAGTGCCCACAACAATAAATTTAAGATGCCGAGGGTGGCACAGCGGTCAACTGTGGAAGGGTTGTCACCTATCTACTGCTTCGCAGTGCTTTATAATTTTCGTTTGAGGTAAAACGATTCCCTGCTGACCCCGGCATATTTTGATAACAGACCTGACGTCTGCTGTTTGGCTTTAACCAGCCATTCTGTTTCTTCCCCGGTAAGCTCTACTATTTTTAATCTATCGCCCACAGCCAGCCCTATACTTGTTTCCAGGGAGATCTTCCTGTCGCCTATCTGGAATACCCCGGGCTCCATCAAGAGGAGTTCTTTCAGGTTGATATCCGAAACGTGCCCGGATATCGATGTTTCAGCCGTGACTTCAGGAACATATGTACCGTCAGAACTCGTGCTTTCTGCAGTCACCGTGACCCGCGTGATCGCATTCGGCCAGTCGAAGATACTGAAGCTCATGCTGTTACCAAAAACTCAGATTCATCTATCTTTACTCTCGTTCCCGTGGTTGCAGTCACGAACGGCCGCCACACACCCTGCACCGCATCCGAGGGAATGGCATAATCAAGATGATATGTTCCTGTGCTATCCTTCGACATCGCCGCTGCAGTAACTGTGGATCCGTCAGCTTTGGTAAACCCCGCGGTGATTGATGTCGGGTCAACCAGTGCGCCAGTATCAGGATTCGTTACCACGGCTTTACAGATGTATGTACTGCCTCGTTTGTATGCTGTCAGATCTGCGAAATTTGTCATATATTATTACCCCGTGAAGTATTGGATGAACAGCTTTCGTTCTTTATCTCTTGGTAGTTCCAGTGCTTTCGAACCCAATTCGACCACGCAAGTTCCTTCTCCCGTTGCTCTAAAAAATCCTTGTTTAATTGTCCGGGTATGTAGCTATCCATAGTTACTGTGACTCCATTGCAATAGAATGTGACTTTCCATGACTTAAAGCATGGTTGAACGCGGTTCCATGACTGAGCGCAATATCAAGTCTTATTGCACTTCCAAGAACTGCACTCCCACCAACAACCGCACCGCCAGATCCTGGGAACGTCACGACCTGTATCCAATCCGCAGAACCTCCGACTTCGGCACCACCAGAAGCTATCGAAGTGACCACTTCACGGAGGGAGTAGTCCGCATCTCCAGCGACCACCGCACCGCCGTCAGCCACACAAATAACGACGTTCGCCCCGACGACGGAATAAGTGGCATCTCCTCCAGCGATTGCGCCTCCTGAAGCATCGATAACGACAAGACGCATAATAGAGCTGGTAGCCTCTCCACCCGCGACTGCACCCCCTGCTGCCACACAAGTAATGACTTGCGCAGCGATGATCACCGAATAAGACACAGATCCGCCGGAAACGGCACCGCCTGTCCCAACCGTAACCGCCAATAGCTTAATATCGCTGGCACTTCCCCCGGCAACCGCACCTCCAGAAGCAACGCATACGATTACGTTCGCATCATAGATCACAGTATACGAGACGGAGCCCCCGGCTACTGCACCACCAGATCCTACGACTTCCACGAGTCGCATGATGTAAACATTATCCGCGGCTCCTGCGCAAACCGCGCCGCCTGTGGTGGCTGGAGGAACCGCTATTATATAAGATGTGCTTGTTCCCCCAGCTAACGCGCCGCCAGAGATGGCCGGAGTGACTACGACTATGGAAGACGTACTTGTGCCGCCTGCTACTGCACCGCCGGAGATCGCGGGGGTGGCCGCAATTATATAATATATACTCGTCCCGGCAACCACTGCGCCGCCAGAGGCTTCGGATGGCCGTACAATATAAACAGGAACAACCCCACCAGTAACCGCACCGCCTGCAGCAACTACCTGAGTGATATCATAATCGAAATTAACTTCACGTTCTTCCGGGGCTCCCGCAACGAACTCCACCTGCGCACCATCCGATGTACTGACTCGGATAGTATCCCCGGATTCAGTGTTGAGTGGGGATGCCTGGATATCGTCATAGATATAATTCCCGCTCGCATCCGTGGTCGTTGTGTCACTCGTAACCTTCGTGACGTTCTCGATGGTGATGGTCGCGCCGTTCTGAACCACCCCGTCTTTTGTGAAGGTCCCGAAAATAATGTATGGTAGTTCCGGCATATTACCACACCCTTACAATATCAAGCGTTCCAGCCGTACTCTTGTTCGCCCAGAACCCTTCCCCAGCATTTACTAGAACGGACGCATTCCCAGATTCTCCACAAGTGAATAGATAAGATGTTTGGGTGGATAGATTAGTATATTCCAGTTTATCTACATCGCAAGTTCCGATGCTGGTATTGATCTGCGATAAGTTCTTGGTATATTCTATTCCGATAAGGTTTTGTCCAGTATATAATGTCCAGTTATAGCTCGCATTAAAAGTCAATGCCACAGACTTGTTCGTAGAGACCTTGATGCCCACAGCATCCCCCTTGTTCGCTGTTCTGGAAGATCTGATATTCCAACCTGATTTATAATTCTCCCATCTCTGTGAGGTGACATTCCATCCAATGATCCACGTTGTTCCCCACAATGCATCTATTTCAGCATTTGTCATTGTACCATTCACAAGAACGAATTGGTATCCAGTATTGTAAACATCAACATCGTTCGGAACCTCAACGGTTGTTTCATTCCAATCAGATTTAGTATCATAAGTTGAATTGTTCGCTCTTGTCCTTATTGTGTAGTTTCTATCAGGGTTTGCTATAAAAATATAAGAATTATTTGCCTGAGATGCAACATAATATATTGGGGTTGGTATCCGTACTGTTGCAGTAGCTCCGGAATAATCGCTATAGGCATAGGTGTTATTATAGCTTCTGATGAATGCATATCCTTTCCAGTACCTATATGCATCCAGGTCTGTAAAATTATAATAAGTATTTGCTGTTTCACCTAAAAACTCTGCATCCTCTTCTGGATTATCTGGATTGTACAGGTATAGCTTGACTCTATAACTATCACTTACATTTCCAGTCATGTTAGCAGTCCATGTTGCGTTTGCCCAATGTTTCCCAGAAGTTAGACTAAGGTTGTCTGGAATAGACGGTATGAGTGGACTGATTACGTTTACATTCCACGTTATTCCTGAAGAACCATTTGAGTTATTAGTTAGGGCATGTATCTCCTTGAAACCTCCAACTGACCAAGATGTCGTAAGATTATCGAAGTTGCCACCCGTGGGATTATCATCGATATACCAGCTATAACTTACGCTCTGATTCGCTGTCACATTGAAATTAACAACTTCACTTAGGTTCACATCGAAAGATAGATTAATATTATTTGTCTTGTTGTTGCCCCATGAAGTAATTGATGGGGGGGCGTATATTGGTATTGATTGATTTTCTAACACAGGGGTTTGTAGCGAGTTCGTCCAGCTTACTCCGTGGAAAGCCACATAGTTATTAACCTGTGATTCGTTGGTGGGGCTTGCTTTAATCATGAAACTCACATTGTCAGACGCATTGTTAATACCCCAAACAACTGCCTTGGTCACGTTGAATATAATGTATGCGTCCGTGGGACTTCCAACGGGCAGCGTTACATAGTCGATGGGAACAGTACCCTGGCTGGCAGAATTAGAATCTAACCAATCTCCACCAGGATTACTCCAGAGAACACCCATAGATCGATTGTACCAATTCATACCATTTGTCTGAAAACTTTTATTGACATAGAAAACCTGGATGTCGGTCGGATTTATGCGGTTTATGTTCTGATGATACCACCACAGCTTCAGATAATATAAGCTGTTAACACTATATCCTGTAATATTGAGTCTTAGAATTGAGCGGTAGACATACGTTGAACAATTGCTCAGACACCCTGCTTCAATGAAGTTAACGGTATTCTGATTAAATACTGTATTCGGGTCGCTCTTTTTCAGATTGTTATTTACCTCAATTTCTTCTGGCATTTCGGCAGGCATAGCGTAACTTGCTATACCAACGCCGCTGTCGATATATCCAGCCTTCCAAGCCTTCGCTTTAAGGGTTGTGTTGGTGGAAATCATTATCGGGCTAGAATATAGTGATGAAGACGTAGATGGTGTGCTTCCGTCAGTGGTATACCGTATCGTAGCGTTCGCTGTTCCCGATGTTATGTAGACTTGCTGTGGGGTCAAATAAGTTCCAGATGGTGGTGAAAAGGTTGGGGTAAGAACGACAGATGATGTGATATTCCAGATATATGAAAGCTTGTCTCCTGCTGTGGCTCCTGGTGTGGTTTCGTTTGGCCACATTGAAGCAGGGCGGAATAACCTGCCTAAAATGAATACATCCACCGGTACACCAGCAGTTTGAGCCCACTCAACCTGGTCAAAGAATACTTGGTTCCAACAAGAAGGATCATTCCAGGTTGGAAACTGCTGTATACATGCAGCAAAGGTCTGAGAATGGAGATAAGTATAAGAACCCAACTCTAGGTTTGAGAATCTCGGGGTCCACCTTGATACCTCGCTCTGATATCTTGACATAGTGAATCCGTTTTGTATGAAGACTGCATTGAATAATATATTATTATTGATATAAACCCAGTCAATCCCCTGTCTAGTAACATTAGTATCTGTGTTCGTACTTATGAAATTGAACCCCCAGATAAAACTGCTAAGGTCTCGATATTGCACGACTATAGCTTTTGACTCAACAAAAACACTATTCCAGAAGGCTTTGTTTATCACGCCGCCGTCTGTTCCTTCCGCATACATTTGGGGCTCTTCAAGTTCAAGCCCATCAAGTGTCGGATACCTCTGTAATACCCAAGCTAAATCAGAATAATACCTGTCCTGAGCGGCTGTGTCGGTTCTGAATGCTTCACGGCTGGTGGCATAATCAGTCGGTCTTATCTTCAACATGAATTTCATGCCCCTGGAGTGAGAGTAATTCAACCCATTGCCTATATGGTCTGTCGCTCCTGCTTTTACGCCCGTGATGTAGGCTGGTTGTATCCATGTACCGTACATTTCCGCTTTATATTGAACCGATAGATTGATACTGTTATTGATGGCGGATAGATTGTTCCATATATCTTCAACTATTTTTTTTGGCACAATCGCATTCGCCGGACTCACTAATAATAGCGATAGAATTAAAATAAATAAAAGTTTATTAATCTTCATAAACCTCTATCTCAAATAAATCCATGTCTGCTTCTTTTACCCAAGAACAGTTTACAGACAGTCCAGTAACTGAGCATGATACTGCTGGAACAGTTACATCGAGCGAATTTAGTATACTTCCGCTCACGGCATCACTGAGTCGCCCAGAGTTGTTCCAGGCATAAAGTGATATGTTCGACCAATTCCCTATTCCCACAGTAGCATTGAAGTACAATACTGTGGTGTCGTTCGTCCACGTACCGTTATGGAGTATTCTATAAGAGTCTGTGGTATTTCCATTGACGTCATATCCTTCTACCCATGACCAGTTGACAAAGTCATTGCTGACAAAAGATGATAGTTGTACAGGGTCTGGTGGAGTAACAATTCTTTCAGAAAAGAATGTCACTGCTATCAGTTCTGGTGTTGCGGTTTCATTCCCGATAAGCTGGATTATCACATCGATGTTCTGGTATTCTGTCGGAAGCAAATATGAGTTGTTTCCAGTCTGCGCTGCCCCCAACTGAACATAATCTCCTGTCGCATTCTGTCGATAATATACAGAATAATTCAGCGTTGAAAGCGTGGTTGCATTTACATCAAATCCAGTCAGTTCGTTACCATCACCAGAGTCTCGCCAAACTGTGACGTTCCCCTGGGTGGTATTCCACAATCGAACGTCATCTACGAAAAGATTGCCTATAATTTGATGAGTCACAAAGGATACGTTATCTATGGCAGTCCCACCTGCAGTATTCCATGACCCCTGTTCCTGATATGTTCCATCTTTGTATATATCGAACTTTTGCGATGTCTGGTTCAATCCGTACATAAGAGTATAATCAGTATTAACTGAAGGAACAAAGACATCATTCCACGCAGTACCAGTATACCAGGAATAATTCAGCGGATTACGGAATCCAGTATACACAGGAGTCTTGGATACGCTGTCGTTGCCACAATCGCAGTCATCACGCAAGAAGAAATAGTAAGCGAAGGCTGCATCAGAGATTGATATATTGAGTTTCGCACTCACATTGAATATAGTCGGAAAAGTGAAGCCCTTATAGATTTCTGCATTTCGGGCCCCGCTCGTGGATGAATTTATTCTGGCTTTACCATCTTGTACAGATACATTGCCGCCCGAACCTGTGTACGGATTCCATGAAGTGATTGTATTATCGTTGAAAGTGGAATAATCGAAACCGACAACAATATTACTGCCCTGGTTGTCTTTTGTAACATTGGCAAATTCGCTGTTGCCAGTCCACGGTTCTCCGTCTTCACCCACAGTCCACGGTGTAGTAGGTGTTTGGACATTTATGCTTATTGTTTCGTTCCCTACCCCACCGTAGGCATCAGAACTATTGAAATAACATGAGAAACTTCCAATGTCTGCTGTCGTTGTATTCCAGACGAATGCGCCTGTTGTGGTATTCAGAGTTCCAGATGCGCAGTTCGTACCATAAGTCAGAGCATCATCATCAAGATCGGTTGAGGATATGGTGAGGTTCAGCCAATCTCCAGCAACCACAAGCCGACTCAAGATTGGGGACTGTACTGGTGCATTATTCGGGATCGTAGCATTGAACCACACCAATGTTTCATTGATGTTGCCTGCTGTATTCACAGTCTGAGCACTGATGTTCTGTTCATAATGTGGTGGCCATATTAACTCTAAGTATTGCTGTCCTGCCGACACATTCTGCTCAAGGCTAGTTCCGTTTTCATACGCAAATTTAACATGGTCAAAGTCTGCATCTACTGGATCGGTCCAAGTATTATTGATGTAGAAATTGCCCGTTGTGGTCTGCGGGTTTGTAATACTATCTGGTGTGTCCTCCCCCATCTGCGTTGCTGGCTCTGTTGATGTAATTTTTCTTACAAAAATATAATCGACATCAAACGTACCTGCAGCCCCCCATAATCCAAAGCCAACATTTGCCGAAGTTATATCATTAAATGTAGAGTCTGTTGATGATAATTCCCTGCTGGTATTATCCTTATCAGTTATTCTCAGAGTTGTTCCATTGTTCTGAAACCTAAACCTATGATATTCTCCTTGCGGATATAAAGTGTTATATCCTGTTACCGCCCCATATGTAATATCTGAAAAGATGCTCTGTACCGATAGGTCATACGCTCTTGTGGTCGAATAGGTGTGGTATGTTGTATATGCTGCTGTCGCGTTTCCCCTGTATCCTATTGAAACGATAGAGTCGTCTGTAGCCCCGATCTGTTTGGTCCTCATTTCAATGGACGTATTATCAGGATTAAATGAATAATCAGTATATAGATCATCTAAATAAACCATACTTGTTGATAATGTCAAATTCAGTGTACTATTATCGTTATTATTGATGCCTGCTGACGGTGTGCTCCATTTAGATAATTTACCTTTTGCCTCTTGTAAAACCCTTGACCCAAGATTGATTTCATCCATATCATTCCAAGCTGTATAGTGACCAGCTATTGTTAACCAGACAACGTCCATGTCACCAGTCCCGTTTCTAACTGAAAGTGGTCTCATACTACTTTTCGTGCTTCCGGATGTTATATCCTCAGTTTTTGACCACGCCCCTCCACTCTTTTCCCATTTTTGAAGCTCCCACACCGAACTAACATTTTGGATGAGATATACTAAATCAGGGTTAGCTTGTGAAACAGTTAATCCCAATCCATAGTTTATTGCTGGTGGTTTCATACCACCACTCCAATCCCATGTAATGATTTCGTCTGACCATCCAGTACCATTCCATGTCAGACGGTTATAGGTCCAGTTAGTTGTAGTGGTTATATTATGATAATATGCATATAGATTTGGAGAAGAATATATGGTCTGCAATCCGTGTGCCGGTTTATCTATTGGTCTACTCATTGAATCTGGGTGTGTTGGTAATGTTATTAACGTCCCATCGTCTTTTGCCCACGAACCGTTAGCCAACATTTGCATAAACCACAACGAATAATGAGTTAATGGTGCGCTTGAGTCAGCAGTAGTTAGCGTCATGAATATCTTACTGCCGTCAGTATCTAACTGAATATACGACAAAGGGGCCGAGGCTGGATAGGTAAGAGTATCCAACACCTCTACTCTTGAACTCCAAGTTGCACCTTCATCATCTGTGTATTTATAATACCATGTCCTTCCATCAGGATCACGATAAAATATATACAGCCTTCCACTATCTAACATTACCGGATGTGGAAACACCATTTCTCCTGTACTGTCTACATATACCTCATCTATGTAAGATATGGTTGTTTTGTTATATCTGTAAACTTTGAGGTCTGTATTGTACTTTGTACCAAAAGTCAATAGATAATTTGTTGTTTCCTGGAATATTGTTGAGAAATGGTCACTTGCATCAACAAGATCCACTACTTGTTGTTGCGAAAATGTACCACTGCTATGGTTATATATTATCATTCCAGTTTCGTCTAAATCAACACTCTGATACCCAATAATCGTCTTGTCTCCGATTTTAACCGCTGCATTATTTTCGTCAGTTACCGCAGTCCAACCCGCATATACTTCAACTTGATTTATCGAAAAGTCATCAAAGAATTGGAAAGTATCCTCACCATTACCTGTCGATGAGGTTGCTGTGTTGTTACCGTATTTTACGGCATATGAGGTATTATCCCATACCCCCGCTGGAATGTATGAGGCATTGAACCATACATTAGCATAACTTTCATTAACTTGCTCCTCAATCCAATAAGGTATATCCAATCCGGTTGTTCTATTAATAACCCTTATGTCCGAAAAGTCGGTATTCATATCATCATCATAAGTAAGATTTATATTGATTGGAAAATCTGTTAGAATTGGGTTGCCGATATTATTTATGTATATTGGTTTTTCTTTATCCCACGTTGAGGAACCAGTAACATTTATAGACCAGCTTTTTGTATCGGTGCTGCCACTTTCATTGAATCCTGTAACATTAACATAATTCATCCCAACCGTTGTAAACTTCTTATAGGCATAAGAATTTTCACTGCAATTCATCTGAGTAGCCCCAGACCATGTGCATGTTGTTGCAGTCTGATTAAAACCTACATTGAAAGAAATATTTGTTAATCTCGGTACTGATAAATTTAAGGTATCATTATTCGTATAATTATTATTCCACGAAGTTAATGCTATTGGATTTACTGCGCTGTATTTTACATCTACATCATGAAGTTGAGGTGTAACAGTTCCGTCAGATACCATCCTTATTTGAAACTTGGTATTATTATATGTCGTACCAGATATTGTTTGTGTCGTGTTTGCTGTCAGTGTACCCCCCAACTGCGCATAATCCTCCGTACCGTTGTTTGCATACCATATTGTATAGTTACTTCCAGATGGGATAGAAGTGAAGTTTACTGTCACCTCAGTTATGCGGTTGTTTACACCAGAATCATAATTTGTGGTAACATAGGTAGATTTTGCATATCTTTCATCATTTGTGGTATTGACATTACCCCAGGTAAATCCAGTTCCCTTGTATATAACAAGATATGACAAATACCCTGTGAAAGGAAGTGCCCCTAGTTGATTTGTCCCTATAAAAGGTGTTGACCCTGCTGATGTGCTGATTGCCCCCAGCGCCCCATCATTACTTGAGCCTATCAAAGTCTTATTGATGTATAACGATAATCCTGTTCCGTTTTCTTTGGAAAGAACCAAAGTTTTGTTCGCTCCATCAAAGACACTTCCTGAAGTCGTTACGGATATTGTTGTTCCCGCTCCATCCCTAATGTATCCTATTGCCTTCTCATCAAGATCGAAAGCAACAAGAACAAGATTATTTGTAACAACCCCATAATCACTGTACAGCCATGCTGTAGCTCCTAAATTCGTTGTACTTCTGAACTTAGTCACTACCGTATATGTTCCGCTTTCTGGACTCAGTGCCGCACTGTTTGCCAAGGTAAGATAATCATCACCATCAAAGTAAGCATCTGCATTCCCCCACGGTGTTGTAAGTGCTGATGTTGCATTGTTGTTGTTTGTACCATTCCAATCTTTTAACCCCTTTTCCCATCTTCCTACATATCCAGGTATCGCAAGGTCGTTTTCGATACTCAGTTGGTTTGGGTTAATGACTCCATTGGTTAATACTGCCCCACCCCACCAGTTACTACTGTTGAGGTTGTAGAGTGAGTACGCTGATGCGGTAGAGGCAGAGATTATCAAAAATAACAAAACCAAAATTATGGCTTTTGTGTTTTTCATTGTTCCCCTATGACTTGCAAAGTAGCATCGGCTACCCGCACCGACAACAATCCAAAAAGTATAATTACCGCTACTGCTGATAGTTTCATTCGTTCTCCTTCGTGAGGACTTGAGCAGCGTCTTGTTTGGCGACAGCACTGCTCAATATCGATTATTTTAGTATTGCTTGGACGACTGCAGTTACTTTTGCACCAGCGATCTCAATGATTTGCGGGAGTATCATCTGGAAAACCAAACCCATCACCCATGCAGCAAGTGCAGCTGTGATAAGGTTCGCTTCGAGGTCTTTTATCATTGCGCCCAGAGAGGCCATTGTGAAAAGGGTCGCGCCTATGCCATAGAAAACTACCTGCCTCCATTCCATAACATATGCGTCAGGATCTCCGACCTCTTTCGCCTTCTTATTGTCCTGGTAAGTGTCCCAGGTTAAGATTCCCAGGATGACGAACATGAGAAAGGGAAGCATACTGAGCAAGAACATTCCCCACATCGTGAGTCCATCAAGCGGTATTGGAGCCATGTTTCCTCACGCCGGGGTTCCTTTTGACATCTGGAACTTCGGGGTTACTTTGAGCTGGTCGCCGTTATTGGTCGGGGTGATCACCGGAGCACCGAGCCGTTCTGCATATACCAGGGTCCCGTCTGCATCCAGGACATAGTATCCATAGATTCCGGGGTTCCCAGATAGCGCGCCTGTAAAGGTCCATGTCTGTTCCGCGTACACCGCATCGCTTGGGTCGTTCCCTGTGGTTACTGTCCATGAGCCGCAGGTCAATGTCTTATCGACATATCCGCCCCCGGTAGCTGCTGTGAAACTACCCGCAACGCTTGTATCCAGCGGGGTATAGTCGTTCGTGTACAGTTTCATTGTCAGGTCATTTCCGCCTGTGGGTCTGTCTTGATTGAAGTATACTTTCAGGAGTTCGTCTGCTCCAACATCTGCTAATACCAATGCCATTAATATCGCCTCATTATATAGAAAAAAATAGAGAACTTAGAATATAAAGAAAAGTTAGATATACCTCAGAAAACAGATTGTATAATGCCCCCTCTTATTTTAAGCTGGCGACAACAGGCACAACGCCTGAAGAGGGTTTAATTCCCAACAAAGTAAGATGCTCGTCTGCTGGTGCGCACTGGTGGCGAGGGTGGGGCGAACTTTTTACTCTTTAAATTCCAAGTATGCTAAACCTACTGTAATTAAGCCCACAAAAGCGGCGATTGCTTTCTGGAACCCTATGGATTTATTTTTGAACCCGTCCAAGCATTCAATTGATGATTTGTGTTTGTCCAGTCGTTCGTGCGCCTTTTCCGTTTTCTCTTCGACATGATCTATTTTCTCAAAACATAGTTGCTGACAACCCAGAAACTGCATTTGAAGTCTCTGGTCTGATAATTCAAATCGTTCGTTTATCCTGACCTGTAATAAATCAAATCGTTCACTGAAATGATCTTTCAATTCATTGATGAATTCTTGATCTACCATTTTTTAAATCCTCAATATAAAATACTCGATTCGTCTCCTGTATGCACATCTTCGGTATCCGGGAAGGTCATTGTATTTACGTATGCGCCTTCCAATTTTAGATCGGCGACCAGGCGGTCAGCATCATCATGATAATACTGAATGGTTTTTCCATTCGTGAATGAAATGCTCGTTCCGTTCTCCGAGATTGAACTTATTGCCACTTTCACTATATCCCGGTTCGATGTTGTCAACCGATCTATTGCAAAATTAATTTCCGCGAGCTTGGCATCCTCTGCTGCATCCCCAGTGAATGTGGTACGGTTGGTCTTGCGCCTGAGCCTGGCATGTGCCCAGTTACAGATGCCCGTGATAACTGAATCTGTATATCCTTCATCCTGTTTTAAGGTTACACGAAGCTCGTTTTCAATATCTGCACGGGTTATCAGGGCCGCCATCAGTGCCACCGATCAATATTAGATTGCTCTTCATCAGTCAATCCGAACCTGGGCATGGTTTCCAACATATCAAATATTCTAACATAGTAGATATCTTCCTTGCGAAGGAACATTATGATGTCCACGAGCTTGTTCATGAACTCGATCTTATATCCTGCGTGCTGGAAGTTGGTCTTGATATAATTCCTGAAATGTTCGTTCTGTGCTTTCAGGCGTGGGTCATCATAGACGTAAGCGTCCATATCATAGCCTTTGAGAATCAGTCTGTGCGCGGCATTGATCGATTCTATCAATATCTTTGCTTTTATCCCACTTAATAATTCACCAAGTGGATGTTCATTCGCGGCATATGTGAACCCATTTGTCCTCGTCCGATTATCCCCGACTGGATATTGCCGTTTAGTTTTCAGGCTCTTGTCAATATCTTCACTGGATAATATCCTGAGCTTGCTGCCCATCTTTTCAAGTTCAGCATTGATATCTTTTGTTGTAGCTTTCCCGCTCGGTATGAGTTTGATTTTATCAATTATACTGGTTTCTTCCGGTGTCATAAAAAAAAGAAAAGAGAGCCGTGCACTTATGAGTGCAGGGCTGTCAGGACGTAACAGGATTGGTTCAGGCTTGACGAGTTCAGGAATATCGGTGCTTTGACCTGTCTGAACACGTCTATCTGATACATTCTGCCACCCATATCTTCAGCATCCCAGCTCCTGACCTTCACGGGCCCATTGCCGATGACTGCTGCGTATCCGGTGCTTGATCCCACGATAGCTTCGTTTGCTGTGCAATGTGAGCTTACGAAGATATCCAGGCCGAGACCCGGTACTTTCCCTATTGCGCCATTGTATGCTGCCGGGATTGTGGTCACTGCTGCCTTCACCAGATCGGTTGCCATGTAATGCGCGTATAGTGCGGGAGGCATTATTACGAAGTCCGCTCTGTATGGCAAGATCGATGTTACTGCAGTGGATAGGGCCACTAATGGGTTTACGGTTGTGGTATCCCAGTGTGATGCTTCATCGCTTGTCTGCGGGCTTGTCCTGAGTGCCGCAATGATCTTTTTATCAAGGATGTTGGCAAGTTGCAAGCCTGCTGCTGTAGTCTGTATCCCCAGCGGGTCGCCTGCTTTGCTCTTGTATGTTGCTTCATCAGATACACCGAGTTTGACCCTGTCTTTCTTCAGTGAGAAATCGATGTTGGTGAATGCACCAGTCTCGATATCGGAATGTTCCAGTTCAAGAACATCTTCATCCACGCTCGGTGCTGCCGAGACCGGGATGGTTCCAACGAGTTCAGGGATCTGTACTTTCTGACAGAGGCTCTGAAGGTTACTAAGCTCAACACCTTTCTGAAGCACCTGCATAACTATATTCGATGCGTCAAGTTTCCCGGATATACCGGATGCGTCAATTAGTCCAGCCATATTAAGCCACCAGCCCTACCCAGAAAGTTGCAGTTCCAAGATCGGTCCCGGATTCCATGAATGTTCCTGCAATTGTATTGCCAGATGAATCATTCGTGAATGATTGTGTCGCTACCTGCCCAGTTAATCCCGGTTGACCCAGCGCGCCCTTTGAGACGTTTCCTGAACAGTCTACTTCAACAGGGCCCCATATTACCACCCGTACAGTTTCGGCTGCACCGGATGCGGCCTCAATTGCCACACCGAATTTACCAATGTCGTCTGTAGTTGTGGGATCCCAATATCCATCTGATTCGAGATGAACAAGGTCGCCCTTAACAATCGCAATCCCCGCTGTTACTGCCAGAATAACGGCTTCATCGCCTTTTACGTCGCCTGCTGCCATGTTATCTTGCCTCTCCGACAAATTCAATACTCGGTATGTTCATTTTCTGCAAGTCTCCCCGGATCTTCTGTTCCTGGGTGCTTGTCAGGTTCGTCCCGATGCCTGCACCTACATGAGTTGCAAGACCAGACATCTTCAGCATTTCAAGGTTGCTTTTCAGGACTTCCAGAGTGGGTTTCCCTTTCAGGATAACTTCAAGAACGTCTTTCTTCATGACACTGCGAAGTTCTGAAACTACCATGTCGAATTCCTTTTTCTGTTCGACTTCTGCATCTATCTTTTTACGATGTTCGTCAAGTGCAGATTTGATAGTCATTGCATTATTTGATGTCATCTGCTCGATTGTTTTCTCAAGCGTTGCGATCCTGCGATCTGGATCTGACGTTGTACTTTTCAATTTGGTCATTTCAGCGGTCAGCGCGTCAAGTTGTGCTTTTAACGCATCCCGCTCGGCTGTTATACTTTTCAGCGCAGTTGCCGCGCCGTCCTGTTCTTCAGTCATAATTTTGCCTTCAGTACCTCCAATACTTTTTATTGAAGAATTTCTATTTTCAGTATTTAAAGAAAAGTCATTTTTTATCGTTCCACACCCATCTCGAAGCGGACAGGCTGGGTTTTCGGGGAACACGACCACCGTAAGTCCAGTTCCTTTGAGGGAAACGACATTCCCGTCTTTGTCGATGCTCACGGGTGTTGATTCCTGACTCACGCCCCGATACGCTGCACTGTCAATCACGTTCAAGACTTCATCTGTGAGCCCTGTTATCCTGCCATAGACGAACGGGGCTTTGTAGAACACCTCGGATATCTTCCCCTCCGACATTACTTTGTGATTAATCGTGATCTTCCCACCGTTCCATGTCAGGTGATCCTTTTGCAGGGCTTCGGCGGTAAGTGTGTACTTCTTGCCTTTGCTGTCGAAAGCTAATGTGCCGTCCTTCACGAACGGGATGACCAGATCTCTTCCTTCCCGGACGGGCTTCTCGTCAAGCGTGGAACTGAGCGACATCGTTCCTTCATGTTCACCCTGCAGTTTCCCGCATACTTTCTTGGCAGTCTCTTCATCGTATCCTTCTTTTTCCATCATGTGAATTTTGCAGGACTCGAAGCTATCAAAATTTGCGAATGGCATAATAGAAAAGAGATTGAACAAAAAGAATATAAAGAAAAGTTAAAACAAACTACTAAAGAGCATTTAACTGAACTCATAAATGGTTTGAGTTCACTAAGAAGTATATTTAAATATAATCAAGACACCAATAATGTTTTGTATGAGAGAGAAATTAATTAGACACGATATACGGTTGCCAGAATGGGCTGATGTAATGGTAAGATCAAAATCGAAGGAACTTGGAATAATGCAAGCTACCTTACTACGAAGCTGGATTTTAGAACGTCTTGAAAAAGAAAAGTAAAAAAAGTTAAAAAGAATATAAATAAAAGTTAGATTTACCGAACTAACCGATGGTTTTATGTAGTGCTAATAGCGTTATTAGCGTTATGGAGAACTATAAAGTAAATATTCTTTTAATATTGGTTGTATTTCTTATAGCAAATACAGGTTCAGTAAGTGGAAAATACTTTGTATCATATTCAAAGGAATTAGATCATACTGAATATCAATTTAAAATAAGCACAGATATGGACAAAAGGCTTGGTGTATTCTTCCATAATCCAGATACAATGAGCATTGGAACTTGGAGACCAATCGGGGGAAGGGCGGTTGCTATAACGAACATATCTTTGCAAAATAATAGATTGTGTGTTACTGTTGTTGGTATAGATTATAACGTATACTCAAAATTAATTGACTATGATGGGAAGTTATACACTAGCTGGAATCGTTCATCCGAATGCTCAGAACTCCCCCCACTAACAGTAACTCCCTCGCAACCAGCACCCCAACCAATATCTCCACAACCCATAGTCGTAACAATAAACCAGCCATCACCCGTATCTTCACCAAACAATCAAAAAGTAATAAACCAGAATGCTAAGAATTATTGTGCTAGTAATAGTGGTGAAGGACATTACTGGAAATGCGTGAATGATATAATCTACCCAGAATGTAGAGGGATTTCAGGGGCTAGAGAAGACTTACTGCAAAGATGTTATAATAGATATCCAGATAGAAAAGGATAACGATACTATGGATACTTCCAAAGAATTTATCGAGTTGTGCAGGCAGGCGAAGGAGATACAAGCGTTGTGGCGCCCTGATAACGGAGATTATGCACTCCAGCCAGACGGTAATGTAAATTTACTTTGGAGTAATTATTTGCCGGATAAATCATATAGGTGGGTACTAAATACAACGTGGCTTCCCCGACAAGACCAGCTTCAAGAAATGGTATTCGAGGGTTCTATTTGGGTTCTGCTAAACAGATTTCATGGATTTGTGTTTAATATATACAAGCGTTATGATAAAGATATGACAATGGAACAGCTATGGCTTCATTACGTCATGCGACTGAAGTTTAACAAAAGCTGGGAAAACAAGGATTGGGTGAAAGAATGAAATGCCCATACCTCGATACCAAAATTAGGGTTGAAGAAATAGTAAAACTTGGATGCACGGATTATGTTTTGTGTATGATTCCATCAGATAGTAAATGCCCGAAGAAAAAGCAACCGTGCCAGATAAATGCCCGCTGCTGGCGTCTTGGGTGATGAGCGAATATGAAAATATTATATTTAAGGGTTCGTAATCCGACTGAAAATGATCGTCAGCTCGCTAAGAGAATAATCACTACATGGAATAGACATACAGGGTTTTTACTGCCTAAAAATATGAAAATGTTTCATATAGATAGTGACACCAAAATAGTATCTGTTCCCTTAAGACATTGGGTTAGGAAATTCAAATCTGCGTTTCCTAATTGGTAAAAAGCATAAGAGAAAAGTTAGGAAAATGGAGGTTAGGATAAAATGCCAAGAGAAATATCATTTTACATGGATGGTGGTGCTCGCCTTTTTGTAAATGCAACGAATACAATGGATCACATAGTTGAGCTGATAAATACTAAAAAAACCATCACACTAATTGATGCAAAAAATATAACTTTGCTGACAGATAAAATTATGTGGATGGAAATCAGCGAAGTCGATGAAGTCGATGAACCTGATAATCCCCCTAAACGGGACACTTTCAACACAGAATTAATATTTGTATTTATAGTTCTGGTTATAGCGATAGCGGTGTTGTGGTTTTATTCTGAGAGGCTAAAGTGATAAAATATATCTGGGGTTTGAATACCCCGAATTGGTTTCACCCTAAGTAATATATTTCGCTTTCTTCGCCAGTGCTTCCATCTTTAACTTCAGCGGTTCGAGCTTTCCGTTGTTTGTGTAATCAAAAGAGAGTTGCCGAAGCGCATCGGCTGCCCAATTTTCTCCCTGGTACTTGACTGCGAACAGGTAGAGCTGTACATCGTTACGAACTGCTTTTGCTTCTTCCCGGTGTTCGGCCGGGACATATGCTGCTTCGACAGTCGGTGCTACTAAGAACAGAATTAAGGCTATTGCCAGAAATGCTTTTAATTTCATACAGGCAGATGTATGAAATCAGTGAATATAAAGGGAAGTTAAGTTATTCTTTGAAATCCCATGCTTGTTTATCTTTGTTGAAAGATTTAGAATTTTAACTTTAAACCTAACATTGCATTTACATTTCTAAAATGGTTTTTATTTGCACCAACAAACATCTTATGAATCCTTGCTGGACATGGAACAACAAAAGGAAGATTTGGATGAGGATGATGATATTCAATTGGTTCGTCATATGGAACTTTATCAGAGATAATTATAAATCCTTTGTTTGCTCTTCGATGACGAAACCGACTTCGTGATATTTTTGCACCTCCGCACCAGTTTTTATTTAACTTACCTTTTGGAGGTTTCAAACGTTCCATTTTGTCTTTGAAATTTTCAGAATCATAATAACATGCTCGTGAACAAAACAATACTCGCTGTGAATTGTCTGTTGCTGTATGCAATGCGTTAGAACGCAACATCTTAAACTCTTTGCCGCAATTTTCGCAATGTATAGTTACCATTGCTACCTCGTTTCGAGATTTACACCAACAACGATGCGAACAATAAATTCCTTTTCCATTAATAATTTGGCTTGGTTTTGTAATAAATTCGCTTTTGCATGTGGGGCATTCTCGCTTTATCCTATTTTTTCTTGCTTCCACACTGCATTTGTAAGAACAGAATTTTCGACGTTTTACCTTCGATGGACGTTCTATTATAGGTTTACCACACTGAATGCATGGTTTTTGTGCTCGTTTTAAACAATGGCCTGTTTTTATTTTATGCTTTATTGAACAAACATGCGAGCAATATTTTCGATAAACACCGCTTGTATTAACTATAAATTTCTTTCCGCAATTCAAGCATATTTTGGTTATTTTAATCCCGGGAACGAATCTTCCCTTAGAATCCGTTTGATTATACTTCATGTTTGCCGACCTTAGCAAACACTAATATGCTTTGTAAACATATATAATTATGCCTGCCCTTGAAATCCGACCTTAGCAATCGTTTTTTAAAGGGCAGGTAACTTGTTAAACATCCATTCTCCATTCTCGAACTTTAAATCAAATTTATCTTTCTGCTTTTCATAAACTGAGTTCGGGGTATCCAGATTATTATCCAAATATGGAATCGTTCTGCACCTGCAGTTTGGTTCAGAATGCAGGTCTAAAATCATCTGTTCTTCAGGACTCCCGATCTCAATTATTTTCCCGTGAACGGCGAGGTGGGAAGCCCTGGCCCTCTCGTCCTGCATTACCACTACGCGAAGTTTTTCTATCCCTGATGCCTTATAACCCGTAGCACGGCCTTTTGCGTAGGAGGAATGGGCTACCGTCCTGCTTAACATTTCGCTATAAGCCTTTACCGAGGTCGTGTAAGGCTCCTGGATGGTCTTCTGTTCTCTGTGTAGGTTTCCGTCCTGGTCTACAGTGATGATCTCCCTGGTCTGGCCTGTGCGGTCAATCGTTACTTGCCCGTTTTCCCCGAAGACTTCTTCAACGTAAGGTACAAGATTTCTTCGAACATCTTCATACCCGCCACCGACCTTTATGACTTCCTGTAGGTGTCCTTTCAACTTGTCCCCAAGCGCAGAATCAAACTCGTCCAGGTATCCCAGGTTAGTTGTCGTGAGTTCTTCTATCGCTCTTCGCTGCAGGCTCCTCTCGTTCGGATATCCACCGGGCACGATCTTACCTTTCTGATATCCGAGGGTGAACGATGTTGCGATGTGCCTGGCAAGTGCATCACTCTGCCTGCGCTTCAGGTCTTTGATGATCCTGTTCAGCTTTTCGATGAATTGTTCAAGTTCGGTGGGCATGATTTTAAGGTAATGTGAATAACAGAAGATATAGTAAGACAATAATCAATACAAATGCCAACGCAACAAGCAATAAAGGCGGATTATACTGTTCTATCCCCGTTGGTTCCCACAATCTCAGCTCGCCGGATTCAATACTCATGTTTGTTCCTTTATCTACTCAAAATATCCTGATAATGAGACTTTTAAAGTTCCTATTATCCGCGGGTCAACAACATTTCTTAATATCACTTTTATGGTTGATCCAACATCAGGGTATACCTTAACTTGGGCACTGGCTACATATGCGCGTTGTTTTTCTATAGTCGGTGTTCCATACCAACCAGGAACGATGTCCTCAAATGGTACTCTATATTGTGTTTCTTCGTTGTTGATCATATACCTGACGACTATGTATGCCCCTATGCCCCCTCTACTCAAGATTGTCGTTGCTGATACCTGTTCTAATACGAGTTGTTTGTTCCCCGGCAATTCTGGTGTTTCCAGGATGACTTCCTCGACTCCATCAATTTCTTTATCTTCGTTAAATACCCATTTGTCTCTTGTCATATATTTTCAATGTTCGCCTCCAATTTATTCTATCAACTTTTCAATGGTATTTTTCGCAATCATGAAGTTCTCCCAGAGTTCCCTCTTCAACTTCTCATCCTCATTCTGTGGGATTCCTGCTGTGCTGGTAGTTTCTTCTTTTTCTTTTTCTTTCTCTTCAGGCATCATCTCTTCAGGTTTCTTTTCTTCTGGTTTTTCTTCCGGTTTGCCTTCCTGTGGGAAGTTACCAAAAGGACTTGGTGGTGGTACATCAAATTTATCCAAGTCAAGCAACCCTAAGCCCTGCTCCTCGCCAAGTGCCTGGATATCCGCGCGGGAGGCACCCAAAGTCTTGGCTGTCTGGAGCATCTGCATGGTCGTGAGCTGAGTCTGCGCTTCTTTCAGCGCATCTTTCACGTCGCCTGTCTCTAATTTGTAATGCGCCTGTGCATCTTCGAGCGTGTAACTGCCCCGTTCCGTCGTTCCATCTTTGAGCGTAATCTCATATTCCCAGGTTACACCGTCGAATCGCTCTTCTATCAACCCGTCGGCCTTTGATTCGTAATCCTGCCTGCTGCCTGCATACGCGGTATTGAACAGTTCCAGGATAGTGCGTGACGTGGCCAGTTCCGCGCCATTGGCTGAAATGAGTGCCAGCGGGAACCCGAACGCCCGCGCAATATCCTCGTCCAGAAGCCCGATCATCTGCTGGATGAACGTGGATGATATGGTGCGCCCGGATTCCGTAACCTGCAGTTCTATATCTGGTGATGACGCGAACAGGCCACCTTCCGCGCGGTATCGCATGATGTTCTTCACATTATCCGCGAGCGCATTGGTGTATGCTGTCCGGTCAGCGTTCATGGCTGCATATCGTTCAGGATCCGTGGTCGCCATGTCTGCGGCCGGTGCTGGTGGAACACTTGTGATTAGTTTCTCCCCACCCTGGCCGTCCGGGACCTTGAGCATCACCCCTTGCTTGAGATGCAGGAACGGCATGATAACGCTGAAAATGTAATTGGGCCCGTTGGCGAGGATGAGCCGTTTCAGCCATATAGCAAGAATCGCACTGTCAATCGGTGCGGCCTTTCCCGGCCGGACCTTATGCATAGCGAAAATCTTATCCGCATTATCTACCCGCAGACCCGTGGTCTCGTTTATGCCGTACTTGATGCGGAACTGTTCCCATGTAGCCATTGCGCCTGTTTCCTCGATTCCGTCAGCGATCTTCCCACCTCCCGGGATGAACCATGAATTGTATTCGGTCATCTTTGAAGCCTGTGTGCTGCTCCAGACATCATTCGCGTATATCCTCTGATGGTATGCCACGATATCTGAATCCCAGGGGTCTTCATAAGTGTTCATGGCCTTGGCTTCAAGTCGCTGCAGTTTCTTGAGCAGTTTTGTGTTGTCCGTGAAGTAATCCTTGCGCCTGTACGAATGGCCGTGCTTGATAGCGTAGTCCTCGAAATCTTCCCTGAATGTTTCCTGGAGCTTGATATCCTTCAGGAACTCCATGATATCGTCAATGCACGCCTGGTACTTCTTGTTGTCTTCGGTCTGGATAGTGAAAGTTCCGAGAAGAGTGTTCTTCAAGAACGGTGTGATGATGCCGGATACAAGCGGATCAATATTGTATGCGGTCTCCCTGTCGTCTGGTGTAGGGTTATAGTCCCCGCCGGAGGGCATCTTCTTTCTCGTATCGCTGACCCAGCGCAGGATATGAGAATATGTATTGAATGCCTGTTCTCCGCTGCCGGCTCCTGCTACTGCTGCGGGTGATGACGGTGTTGGAGCCTGTGCAGTATCCGGCTGATATAGCGAAAGGATGACATTCTCGTAAGTTTCGTCTTTATGTTTTTTCCTGCTGTCAAGTAATGATTTTGTCTCTGGTGATACTGTGATTTTAGGATTCTGGATACCCATGAATATATTTGAGTATATTTACAGGATATAAAGAAAAGTCAAAGACCCCGAGCTTTAGCCGGGCAGAGTGTCACAGTGTACCCCACTGGTCAGCCATAGCTTCTGCAATTCCCTGATATGTCCGGCTTCTATCCTTGGCCCGATGTGCTGAGGGTGGTAAATTGTTTTGACCGGAGGGGGTTTGATTAGAATATCTATTCTTTTTAATTATGTTTGTAGGAACGAGTCTGGGCAAGCCCTTAAGCCATAAACACGTTGCCTTGCTTGCATCCTCTCCGAATTGCCATGGCTGTATGATTTGAGTATATTTAGGGATTTTACTATACTTATTTGGAATTGGGTTCTCAATACAAATCTTAGAAACGCTGAGATTTAAAATGTCGTTGAACATTGTATCGTCAACTCGCAACTGTTTCATTCTCTCTATGTTGTATTTAAGCCAACGAACTCCAGAATTGGCACGTCTTGTACATACAGGATGTGCAATAATAATGTCTGGAACACCACCAATTAAATTCCAATTACAAAAGATATTATAAATATTGCCTTGATAATGATTCCCAGGAATTTCTGTAGGCAACAAATCACAGCTCCAAGCATCATGTCCTTTTGCTTTGAATGCTTCTCGAACTATACCTGAGAACTCACATGCTACCAGTACCTTCATACTCGTAGCCCGCCTCCTGCACCCCATGAAATCGATTGGGGGATATAGACTGGCGCGGGTTTCGGCCTTGCGATACCATAGGCCGCCAATGCAAGAGCAATCACACAATCGTCGTGATATCCCGAAGGTCCCGAATATGTTATCAATCCTGTCTTGCTGATCTTATATCCGAATATCCGCAATTCATTGATCAGTTCCGGGATATCGGGATAGGATACTTTCTGCTGCTCTATCGCTATACTCAATCCCTCAATAAGTTGTTTTTTGCTCTCATTAGTGAATTTATATCCGTCAATGTTCAGACCTGCCCGTTTAAGATCCTCAAAAATCGGATCACCCACTCCGGTTGAGTCTATTATAATCTTTGCTTTATATTTGTTTGCAAGGGTAATGATCCTCTCTTTCTGGAACGCCCAATCGATTTGATTGAACCTGTTGAATGCTACAAGATGCCCGGTGTCATCCATGACACATAAAACGGTGAAGTCAGTATATTTCGCAAGGTCGGCTCCGAGAATATATGACTTGCCTTGCACGGGTTCGCATAGCGTGCCTTTTATGCATTTCTCAACTCCCCGGAACACTGCACCGATATCATCCAGGAACTCGGCCATGTATTCCTGCCGATATACCAGCTCTGGGAGTGTAGTGCGCGCCTCCTCAATTTCCTGCGAAGATATGTATGGGTTATCTGCGGTCAGGAACTTCCAGCTTTTATATTGTGTGAACTGTGGATCCTGCCCGCGCGTGAAGAGTTCGAAAAACCAGTTGTGCCCTTTAGGAGTCGAGATAAAAACCGCTTTTCCCTGTTTGTCTGAGAGTGCGGGCCGCAGGGCTTCCTCCCACGCCTCTTTCGCTACCATTGCGGCTTCATCGATGATCAGGAAATCTATACCCTCTCCGCGCAGGTTATCATAATTATCTGCGCTCTTGACCCAGATAGTTGACCCGTTGATCAGTTCAATATATTTCTCTGTGATGTGTGGTTCTTTGATCAGCTCGAATGGGAGGAACTGTTTTATCATGCGCCAAGAGATCATTGCCTGGGCATAGACTGGCGCGGTTATCCACGATACGGAATGCGGTTTCTTAACTGCGAACTTGATGGCTTCATTTGCCGCTGCCTGAGATTTCCCGAACCTGCGCCCTGCTGCAAGTATGCGAAAGCGCGCCTTCGAGCTATGAAATTGCTTTTGTGCTGGATGAGGCGAATATGGGATCTTAATTACCTGTTCCTTTGTCATCATCTTTTTCATCCCATATTATTTTCAGGACCTTGTGTTCCTGGAGATCTCCAACCTCATCACCGACGAAGCGCAAGAGAGCAACAAGATCTCTGCTTCCCGGCCTGTCCTCATTCAACTCTAATCTTTTCAGCACCCTCTTGATTTCTTTCTTTGCGATCTTGATGCGCTCTGACTTTTGGGCTATATCTATATCCTGAACGATCTCGTCAACTTTGCGCTGAAACTCCTGGTGTTCTGCCCATCTGCGGACTGTCCTGTCTGACGTACCTAAACTAATCGCTAGGCTCTGCCTGTTATCTCCTCTCGCTATTCCTTCAGCCGCCTTCAGTTTGACATCGTCCCAGACAAATTCGGCCTTTTTCTGGCTATTTTCGGTCATGATTCTACCATAAATAGGTTATCAAAGCATCATTATAAGACAAAGTCATCTTGCGTTCCTCATCTTCTCTACTGCATCCCTGGCATGTCTGGCTATTTCCTCATAACTATCGCCGATGTATTCCCGGAGCGTTTCAGCACATTCCGGGGAGCATGTGGGAAGGACTGTGGCATCGTACTTCAGAGCCCAGGTGATGAGAAATGCCCGTTTCTGCTCAACCGTCATCGTGACGTTCTGGTCGCATTCCGGGTTGAAGCAGGGCATCATCACCGTTCTGCCGGTCATTTTACCTCATCGCATTCGACTTTGATAAGTTTCTTCAAGAACTCTGTGGTCAGTCGTTCGGGGTCGTCTTTCATCTTTTCGTGGTGCAGTTCCAGAACTTTACACGGACTCCTTCTGTACTCTTCTCCTCTTTCTGCTTTGAGTTTCCTAGAATTATACAATGCCCATTCCTTCGTTGGCAGGTATCTTTTGCCTTCTTTCTTCAACGTTTCGAGATGACACGTATTACATTCTCCAAACCTCTTTCTGGTTATTGCTTTCCCACAATTACATCTCAGTTCTGGCATATCACGTACCTGTTCACAAGGTCGTTGATGTACTCATCACTAAACACATTCGCGTTCTTCCTGCTGATCACCGTGCAGTTGATAAGCAGCGGAGTTCTCTTGATATTGCATGTCCTGTGATGCGGGCATCTGTTCGTGCAACACGCGCCCATGAGCGGGCTGTTATCCTGGCATTTCTCTATGGTTTCATCTCCTTTTCTTGAACTGGATACAATAACCATGATTTCCGATTCTTTGTCGGTACTCTGTAAATGAGTCCTTTCAGCCTCAGTTGTCCGAGCATCTCAGACACATCATACGGCTTGATCCCAGGATACTTTTTTATCTCGCTCTGGACAATGCCGGGATGTTCCCGGATGATTTCGAGAAGTTTGTCCTGGGTCATGGCTTCCCCCAGATTGCTATAATAGATGCGAACGGCGCAGGTTTATCATTAAAACATATTCTTCCTCTCACAAACCGTATCTCAGCTTTTCCCAAAACCCAGTTATGAAACCAGTTTGTTGATGTGTCGCCTCTTAACAACCCGACAACGAGTTTACCTTTTAATGATTGTTCATAAGCTCGTTTGACCCAGGGTTCTGGATGTGAATATGGTGGGTTCATAAATACCCGTGTTCCCCATTCTATCAATAATCCGTTCTCTCCAAATTCAGGATGCTCGTTTAAAGGGCACGGATCAAAATTAAAATGAAACTCTCTATCAAGTTCATCATACACTTCTTTCGGCGTTGCCCATGAATCGGATTTGGATATTCTACTCTTTGTAAAATCGCTCATTGTTGCCTCCACTCGTTTAGGGTCACAATTTCACCACCGTGAATATTGTCGCCATCATTATAGTGACAATGATGAGAACAAGATACCATATCATCAATGGCAGGTTCGATGTGCGATTTTTTATCTTCATGCTTCGTCCCTCAGCTTCCTTATAGTGATAGCATCATCAATTAATTCTTCAATTCGTCTTGTCAGACTGAAGTTGCCGTCTATCAATTTACAAAAGTCAGTATCAAGCAACGCTACACAATCTATTCTGCACTTTTCTTTTGTTACTGGACAAAACTTTCCTGAATGATATTTCCGCACAGTATCGTTCATATCTTTTTCAGCTCCTCAAAATATGAATTATCAAGTGCAACATGGTTCCCGTCCAGGTCAGGTACTTTCATTATCCGTTTTGAGATGAACCTCCACAGCAACATCAGACATTCAGATGAACCTGGATATAAAATATTCATTTCATCCACAAATGAACAGAATTGTTTATATGCGCGGTCTTGTTTTGACTGTGGCAGTTGTTTGACTATTTGTTCCAGAACTTCCCATTTCGCAAGCATTGGGTGGTCAGATTCGAATAGATATTTGTAAACTTCGCTATCCTTCGGGATTTGCACCATTTGCCGTTCAGTCATATGTAAACACCACCGTTTACTAAATGTAAACAAATTTGTTTACTGTAAACACTGCCTTTGTAAACAGGTCGCCCACCGTTTTTATTCACCGTTTTTATTATAACACCATCAAATAATAACATACAACTCCTATAATATATACAATTAGTAATCGATTATTATAAAATTACTATTCCAAGTTTCTTCACCTGTTTATTACCCTCGGTTATAAAAACCCTGTTTTTCATAATCTGATAGATACCCGTCGGTAAAAAGTGTTTACATGTAAACAGAAATGTAAACACTTTTTCTTTATAAGTGTAAACAAAGTTGTTTACTTTTTGTAAACATAAATGTAAACAAAATAACATCACAATACCACATCCAACCCAAAAATGGCATTGGCCATAATCTTTTGATGCAGAGATAACAACTGCCTGCGAGATTTAGTCAAGAGATTTTTACCTGCATCAATTTCCTTTTTCAATTTGAGATATCTATCGAGACACGCTTCCCAAGAAAATCTGCCTTGTTTAATAGGTTCGCCATTTTCAAATTTATGTATTTGTTTATGACAAACTCCGCAAACCCACAGACCTCTGATTGGTTTAGAATCGTCCCAGTGATGGTAATCAAGTTTCTTTAAAGGTTTATAATGGCAAATCTCACACGATCTGTTTGTAGGAAACGCTCTTTTCTTACCACGTATAATTTTATTGGTTGATGCTATAATGAAATCTCTTGTTTTAGGATTGTTATGAAAATAATTATTTGGTTTTGGACCTGAGATCTGCATCATTCACCTCTTGAACAGAAAGTATAATATCCCGCAAGACATATAAAACCTATGCCAGTGGGATAACTTGCACCTCTTGAACAAGATGCTTTTTTACCCACTGGTATTTTGATCATTTCTTCACCCAGCTTGGTTCAAAAATGATAACGTCCCAATCCCAGAACATCCACTGATTGCTCTTTGTCGATTTCGTGAAATATTTGTGGGCTTCCTGCAGATTCGCAAAGCCGTCAGCTTCGGCCCACCGCATCATAGTAGTCTCAGGCATATCTCCGAAAAGCACATAGTATCCGCCTTTAACCAAATCTCTATGATTATCAGGCCATGTTCTGTAATGGTGTTGAATATCGATTATCTCAGCCTCACCGAAGTAATTATTCCAGATATTACACGACTTTAAGGCCGTTGGCATCGAAGAATAACCAAAATGTTGTCGTCTTTCATAGTTATACTGACAGGGAGTTATACAATTTCTGCAACTCCCTTTTTGCCTTGGTTTATAATAGCAATACAGCAAGTCACCGACTTTAAGCGGGTTCTTACGGGGTCGTCTTGTGGTCTGCACCTTCCTGCCATCAAGCAATAATTCGATATGCTCTGGAATAGAGAACGAGAGTATAGGCATTATTTCCCTCGCTCATCGATATATTTCTTAATCTCTTCTCTATGCTCCAGAAAATATCTAAAATATTTAAAATCCTGACGATATTCTTTTTTCCACCATTTCCAATTTATTATCCATTCAATCGACCAAAGGATTAGTGTACACAATATTAATATCGCCAAAACTCCACTAAATCCCAATAGCAGGTCTTGCAACCGAATGTCCAGAAGGTTCATACTTTCGCCTCGAATCTGTCCTTGATCTCGATCAGGTCTATCGCTACGTTTCCCTGACATCTCACACACGGCGATTCCCTCGGCATCTTGTTATTTGATTTACACTTGCCGCATTTATCGCACATGCATTTACCTCAGCTTCAATGCCAGTTTGGTTTTACAGAGCTTGAAATCACATTTATCCGTAATACAAGCCAGCTTCTCCTTCGTGATGCGCCCCTTTTCAGCAGGACAGTAATGTTTTCCCATCATCCACCCCGCGGATATAATTTATAAGTAGCTTTTGACCGTTCCCGATATATTTTATCCCAGCGAACAAGTGCCTTTACCTGGTGTATGACCGTCCCGCGATTCAGGCCAGATAACCGGGGAAGTTCGGCCTGTTCTATCCCCGGATTCGCCTTGATTATATCGAGCAGTTCACCTTGCGCCATATGACCTCACAAAATCTTACAGAACATTTCGAAATCATTCTGATATGCCTGGCCTTCAAGCCCGCCGGGTAAATTATACCCGGTTCTCGGCTTCATGTGATTTGCTATCCAGGTTCTTATCTTCGGTTCCTGCCCTTTCTCATGCATCCGGTCAAGTTTGCTGTGTGCCTCTTCAGATACGGTTATCTGGTAATACGCCCCTCGAAACACGTCTTTCCACGATTCCAGTCTATCCTTCTCGAATTCCAGCTTTTTACCTGTCAGATCTTCCTGTGCTGATAATTGAACCATTTTATCTCACCTCCTCCGGCGCAACTTCAACCGCATCATAACACCCACCCAGTTCTTTTGTGAATGCCTCTCTAAGTGCCTGAACTAAAGCTACTTTTCTTATCATGGTCGCTGGCATTGTCGCCCAATTTCGTTGTGGTCTGCCGTCCACCATTTTAATATATTCGTTCAATCCGACACGAATCTCAAACGGCTTTGTCATATCCTTTCGATACACTTTGGACCAGCCACCGAGCAACTTCTCTCCTTCGTTCAAAACCGTTCCTACCCTGTCGCACGGGGGTATCCCAACCCCGTCAGGCTGAACAATAATTCCAGCCTCGAACCCATCAAGTTTTCCGCTTTCTTCGGCCTTCCGAGTAAAAGCATCTTTGCCCACGATCATAGTAGCAGGCGCATTTTTATATTTGACAAGATAGGCTTCTTTCAGGAATGGATTGAGATCTCGATATTTACAAAGCTGTAAAAATTGATACGCTTCAGCTTCTGTGGCATCTGGACAAATATATTTTAGAATAATATCTGTTGTCAGTGTGGCATCATTCCTTACAACAAGGGAACTCTCCGTCGGTGGAGATCGTTCCTTCTTAACTTCTGCATAATCGGTTTCCATCTTCTTTTCCTCCTTTGCAGGGATCTCTTTCTTTTTCTCTTTCACGGGTTCCTTCTTCCTTGTCGCCGTTCCGACCAGGGCATACACTTTGTTCAGCTCTTCGGTAATGGCAGCATCATCAGTCTTTTCTAATTTCGCACCCCCGCATTTGATCACAAGCGGCAGGCTCTTGAACATGATGCTTATCTGATCCCCGTTGATGAGCTTTGCCGCTTCCCAACCCTTCACTACCCATCCTTCGTTTTCCAGAGGGCCCACCATCTCAAGCGGCAGGTATTCGGGGGTGAACTTTTCAGTAGCCCTTGCTGCTTCATCATTCGCTACTTTCTCATGTTCCATGCAATACGGTTTCCCGTATAGTGATTTGGTCGTTTCATACTGGTGTAGTGACATGGTGTTTTGGCAATTCTTAACACAGCATTCCATTACGGACATTTTAATCACTCCTCGTCTTCTGTGGAAGGTTTAATTATCTCATCAACCAGTTCCGATAAAATGTTGATCGCATCCGTCTGGCAGTCGTCGTCCTGTTGCATCATCTCGCCTGAATATGCATGGTGTGCCATGAGCCATTTATCAAGTCTTTCACAGACCTCATCTTGTTTTTCATGCGTCCATACAATTTCCATTTTACCTCACCTCGTGCATGTTCGCTACACTCCGATATGCCAAGAACATATTCTGTAAATACTCAAGCTGTATCTGTTCAGACCTCAACGCAGTCTCTGTCCTGCCCAGCTCATCGGTATTGTCGAGATATAGTTTATCCTCTCGCAACAACTGCTCAACTGCGATTTTCCTTGTCTGTTCGTTGCTGTACTTCGGTTTATTATTCTCGGTAGCAGACAGCACGATCTCAAGATGTTGGTTCTTGATATTCGCAATGCTCAACCGTAACTTCTCGATATCTGCTGTCAGGTCAGCGACCTTCTGGGATTGCGATTTAATCTGTTCAGGCAGGGTCAAAAGCTGATGCCTGACATGCCCGCCAGACTGTAATCTGATGAGTTGTGCTAAATCTACTATTTCCTGCGAAAAAAACGCACGAAGATTATAATATGACTCCTCGGTTGGTGTAGGTTCAGGCGACTCCATTCCCAGCGCAGTCTCGACATTTTGGAGAGTCCTGTCCACAGCCGACATATCATATTCCAAGGAAAGATATGGTCGCATTTGAATTATTTCGCTCTTCGCCAGCAGAAGCGCATTTCTTTGAATATCTTCGGTCATATCACACCACCAGCCCATGTACGGTTTTCATGTGCAGTTCCTGGAACTGGGTGTCGTGCGGAAGCAGAGCACCACAATGGAAACACTGCGGAACATTTATGTTATCTTCTGGCGATACTTTGCGGGGTGCGGCTGCAATCTTCTCACGGACGGCTTGCACCCTCTGATTTTTTCTTAGTTCATGTACTGTTTTCTTCATATTATCTCATCTCGTTTCTTGTTATTCGACCTTTGAACGAGAGGTCGATCCCGGAAAGTCTTTTGTCGAAGGCGGCTATACGCATTCACCTTCCGGGAATCTCGTGTTAGACTCTTGCGAATCATAACTGGAATCTGATAATTGGGATGCATCTGGCCGACAGTTCGAGGAGCATGAACCAAATGCAGTGCATAATTGTGAGTAACCAGAGCAGGAGGTTGGGAGTGGGTTAGAAAAAGGGTTTAAACCTGCTCTGGTCTTGGTGGTGGGAACCGGGGAAGTCAAAACGGATTCGGTTAGGTGGTGGTAAATGCCCCCGGTTCCGGCCTTCGCACAAAAATGGTTACTACTCTCTTTTAGGATAGGAGTGACGGTATCAGTCACAAGCGCGAAGGCCACATCGTCATTGACCTCTGGAGAATTTAACTCCTGCGCAGCTATTCCCAAAATCTTCAAATCGATATACAGTATCCCGAAAGCCTCATCAAAAGCATTATAAAAATCATTTCCATGTCCTTTATTGAATTTGTAATCTGCCACCTCCTTTCGATCCAAGATATTACGTGAGAAAAGCGAATTAACATACATTTTAGATTCGGGTTTGTGCAGTTGAGGTTCTTTCCCTTTGGGATACAATCTCCATGATCGCATTACATCATCCCATACCCTCACAATTATTCCTTCATAGACCATCCGAGACACCCACAACAGGATACCTGTTCGGTGGCCAATACCCATATTATAAAGTTCATATCTGAGTAACCCAGGCTTCGCTTTGATAGCCTTCAGACATTTATCTTTAATTTTACTACCGAAATTTGACATTATACCACCCGTTCAGTCTCTACGCTTTGTTTATTCTTCATTTCTGCACCACCATAATCCGTATTTTCAGTTATACTTCGGTCTTGCCTCCACCCTTAATACCCGTTTCGCCCATTTGTTTTTCAAAAAAATATTTTGCCTGTGGGGAATCTACTACATAATAACTTGCCCCCTCACAACATAACGCGATATTATCTAAATGCATACCTTCTGATGGAATTTCTCGCATTACTTGCTTATTTCCACAATGTATACATACCATCGTTATTTGTTCTGTATGGTGGTTCATCAGCACGCCCCCGCTGACTGAAAGCCATTCCACGCCTGAGTGCAACAATGCACTTTCGTCTTTGTCCTGCACTTTGAACATTTGATATGCTTGCAGTTCGGGAACATCCCCAACCGGCCGTCATTCGTTAGTTCAACAGCGTCCTTGACTCTGCCGTGATTTTTTATCATCTCTTCAGGTATGCTTGCCAGACCGCCAGATACTTGCATCTGAGTGCCATCGTTGAAAGTAACGATGAAGCCAAGAGTATCTGCATATTCATTAGGCAGGAACATATCATGGATTCCAACTGCGCCCCTTCTGGTCATGCCTGCGCCCCCAACAATTCCATCTGTTCGGGGGTTTCTGTCCTCATCTTCTTTTCTGCGCTCTGTAACGCAAGCGGAAACTGTATCCCTTTGTGCCACAGCCCAAGCATGTAATGACTGGCGCCCAAGTCAAGAGCTTCAATACGCTCATATATGCTCTTTCTGGTCATGATTGTACCCCCTCGCATATTATCCGAAATCCAGCCCAATAACCAACATTTCCAGTTTTTTTATTATAATCGATATTTTCTATGAGCATTACATACGGCGCAATTGTCTCGTGAAAATGAATTCGCTCTCTATGATTTTTATGATACCTGCATCGGCTACTGTTCGTAGAAAGTCTCTCAACTACTTTCGGGGGCAACGGGCACGTGCCCTCTCTTCTGATTTTCTCGTGAATAATTCTATGACAGGAAAGACAACAATCTACAAGTCTCTCAGGATTATAGCTCAAATGGTGTTTAATGAGCGGTTCAAATACAGTTCCACATTTGAAACATTCAGGCATGTTGAGCCTCCGCAGACTGCGCCGATACGGGGAACTGTATTTCAAACCTCATTCTGATTAATGTGCGGATAGCGTCAGCACGGTCATGATACCCTTCCTTCTCAACAAGTTTATCAAGTCGTTCCAAGTCTTCCTCGGTCATTTTAAAATTGACGATCTTTGAGCCCTCTTGCTTTTGTACCATAATTCTTCCTTTACTCTCTCTTTACTTAAATATCTTTTGGTACTCTCTCTTTACTATAGTAACATCTAAAATTTATAGTTATTTATTCATTACTTAAGGAAAAATATATATCATAGTAAAGATAAAGTAAAGGATGAATGGAGGTGAATACAGACTATGACATCTACCAAACACAAAGAACAAGTAAACATAACATTGTCGCCATATTTAAAGAAAGAACTTGACTTGGTCGTGGCTGATAAAACCGAGTTCTCAAGCGTATCCGATGTTTGTACGATTGCTATAACTCAGTTTCTTGAGAGACTGCGGGCAGAGAAAAAAACCTACGCCCCGACTGGGATTAGTACCGACCCACCAAGCCACATGTTCCCGCTTAGTACTGAGAATCCATCGACACCAGCCTCACTGGATTCACTGCTGAACTTCATAAGCTCGGACGGAGCGAGCGCATATTTGTGAGTGGTTATTATTATCCTTGTCTATATTATGCACATCAATAACTTTATGCCCGATTTAACGGTCAAAGAAGTCCGGTGATAAAAACGTGGATTCCAAATCATTACGATCGGGCAAAAGAAAAGTTCCTTTCTTCTAAAGCAATATCTGAACAAGATAAGTCTGCCGTTACTGCATTGATAGACAAGCTTCTTGCGACAAAGATAAAGTACAGTCGTGCAGAGAAATATTATCTTTACCTGCGCCTCATCATAGAGCGTGGATATCTCCATTCATTTCATGATGTAACGCAAGATGCATTGTATCATACATTATCAATCATCGAGCATAATACAGGATACGGTTCGGAAGCCAAAAGGGATTATAAAATATTCCTGAAACGAGTCCTGGAACATCTCAATAATCCCTTGGCAACGCAGATAAAAACCACATCTGCCAGAGCTATCCTCCCGCGCTTTTTCCTTACAGTTCACGATATCCTGAAGATATGTCAATGCAACTGGCCGCATTTCCGAGATAAAGCCATGCTCGCGTGCCTGTATGAATCCAACTGCAGGCCGCACGAGTTTTTCATGCTGAAACGCGAAGATATCAGATTCGAGACAATCCCCGCGAAGATGGCAAACGGCAACGGAACTCCTGTTAGTGTGAGCCTCGATATTGCATACCTGACCCTGTCGCCCGAAAGCAAGACGGGGGCGCGGGTAGTGTCACTATTCTTTACGGTGCCTTGGCTGAAGGCATGGCTAAAGATGAGGAATTATACATATGTACAAAGTATGGATTCCGTGGAATCCAAGAACTGTACAAAAGTACAAGACGATCATGTCTGGGTAGACATCCGCGGAGGTAGAAGAGGTCAGCATATCAAATACGAAACTGCAAGGAAAGCCGTCAAGCAGATCGCGAAGGCTGCTGGGATCGAACGATGGAACGAAGTCCAGCTCTACACATCGCGCAGGGGAAGAAATACCGAACTTTCACAGATCCTCAGTTATTCCCAGCATTGCAAACAAGCGGGATGGCAGCAGGACAGCGACATGCCAGCGGTTTACAACCAGGTGCATGGGATTGACTTGACTGGCGCACTGTTGTCGCCATACGGGATAACTATTGACCACCATAAGAATGAAAAACAGGCATGGATTGAGATCATGGGGCTGGGATTAGAATTCTTGAAGAAAATGAAGTGACATCCTCCCGTTCTAAAGAACGGGGCTTCCTGCTTCCACGAGTTGCTTGTGCATACTCTCCACAGGCGTTAATTCGGGACAGTCCGTCCCTACTGCTCTGTTCTTGATATTTTTTGATGCATTAACATCTCTATCTTCGATGTGTCCGCATCGGGAGCATCGGAATACCCTATCTGCTAACGTCAGTATTTCCTTGTTTCCGCAGACACTGCATTCTTGCGATGTTCCGTTAGAAACTACAAACTTACACTGCTTGCCAGCATCTTCCGCTTTGTATGCTGTGAATGTTTGTAGCTGATACCATCCAGCATCCGAGATTGATTTAGCAAGGCGATGGTTCTGAACCATACCCCTAATGTTCAAGTTCTCAAATGCTATCAAGTCGTAATTATTAACAAGTTCTCTGCTTGTTTTATGAGCAAAGTCCTTTCTCTGATTCTTGACTTTCCTGTGAACTTTCGCTACCTTGAATCTCTGCCTATTTCTATTAGCAGAGCCTTTCTTTTTCCTGCTTAACTTTCTCTGTTCCCAGACAAGTTTTTGCTCTGACGCTCTCAGAAATCTAGGAGGTTCTATCTGCTTTCCATTGCTAAGAGTGATTAGCGACTTCAGACCAACATCGATTCCTGTTCTGGTCATGATCTCAACAGGGATTATAGGTTTTTCGATTTCTACTGTGAATACGACATACCACTGATCAATATCCTTCTTGATCGTGCATGTCTTGATTGTTCCTTCTATCTCACGATGCTGGAATATGCGGATATTACCTATCTTTGAAAGGATTAGCTTTCCATCTTTTAGCCCAAATCCTTTTTGAGGATAGGTGAAGGAATCATACCTGTTCCTTCCTTTGAATCTTGGATACCCGAAACCACGATAGAAGTTCTTGAAGGTCTTATCCAGCCTTCTCAGAACATCCTGCAAGACCTGGGAGAATACTTCATTCTGCTCAGGGGTTTTCGATGATGCTAAGTCGTTAGCCTGGTCTTCATATGAGACCCATTCAGGCTTTCCCCAGGGGAATACTCCAAAATCCCTGCACAGGTTGTTAAGCTTTGCTTGCCGTCTCCTCTTTGAAAGGGAATCGTTGTAGAGATGTCTGCATGTAGCAAGAGTCCTGTTCAGATTAACTTCTTGATGCTTGTTCGGGTATATTCTGAATTTGTATGCTTTCTTCATGCAACCTACACAACACTTAATATGATTCGATATTATATATGTTTATGCTTGCCCCTAGAATGCAGCCTACACAACTGTTTTTTGGGGCAAGTATTGCGCTTTAAGGCGGGGGCTTGTGTATTTCCGCATTTTCATGCGAAGTCTTATTTGCGCCCCTGCACCCCAACGATGCGATAAGAAAATATTAATAATGCCTTAAACAATAATTATATTCTATGACAAAAATAGCAGACGAGGAAACGGAAATATTCATAGCAAAACTGATTGGGTATCAGATCCTTGTCGGTTTCTTACTGTTCGTTTTCTTCCAGATTTACCTGGAACTGAAACGTGGTTGGTAAAATCAAACCTTCACGATTGCGAACATATCGATATCATTCGTGACTGAATTAGAACTTGCTTTTGTCACCTGGAACCAGATCACATCATTAACATCTCCTGAATCTGGATTGAAATCCATTGAATACCATGCCCAGCTCGTAGTAAGTGTTTTCGAAACATCTGACACAACGTGGTCCCCGTGTGTGGCGTTGTATACTTCCATCGTAATATCTGACCCGGAACCTGCCTTCGCGCGTATGTAGAATTTATAATCCCCGGCTGGAAGTGCCCAGGGGTATGCAGTATAACTACAAAGAGCCCATTCACCCAGGGCATCAAACCGTACCACAGAACCCCCGCTTGCAGTCGCATCAGCAACTACGGTGGCATTCGCGTGCTTATCTGTATAATTCTCCGCTTCTTTTGCATACCCGAAAACAGTCCCCTTTCCGACAAAACTTACTGAAAATGGAACAGTGCTACTACGTTCTGCAGTCTCAGGGCCCAACCCACTTTCAACCGCACCCAGGAGCGCGATCTCGCGGTCAGGAATGACACAGAGTACATCCAGCCCGCACATATTCATGTACGCGAGTTTGCGTCGTTGAGTATCAAGATCACTGGTCTGCAACGTCTCGAACTGAAACTCTAAAGGCAGCGGATCATCAGGAAATACAAGCGGTTCTCCGGTGGATAAAGACACATCCTTTTTTACTACCCGTCCTGACTTCGTATTGATTGCCGTAAGGTTGGTTAGTACCGCTTCCGTGCTGGTGGTTGGTTCGACTAAATATACTGACATATCGCTCTCAGGGAATATAGGGAATTCGAATGTACGTATCTGCACTATTCAATGCCATTTCGGCATACCCGGTTTCAGTGAATGGATCTGAAGACTGACAATATAAATGATATACGATCTTCAGAGCCAACCTAGTATTGTAAGGCAAGAGTTTCTTAAACGTATCGATCCAGAAAGGTACATCTATCGTCAAGGACTGACCAGAAGGGACCGTGGATGTCGTACCTTCTGCGGTAGTCAAGGTTCCTAATGTTGTGGCGACTCCCGAACTATCGATAGATTGTACCGTAATGTCAAAATGAAACTTAAACCAGGGGCTGCCGGGATTCGCTCCTGTGCTGACTTTTATCCGTATGCTCCCTGCAGTAATGCCATCCAGATAAGTATTACGCTTGTAAACGTGCGGCAGTATCCATGTTATCGTGGTCGTGGCATCCGTCCCGTTCCCCATAGTTAATGATTGAGATGTGGTAACTCTCGTATTTGCGCCAAGAGTATCCCTTATAAGGATATTGGTATAAGCTGTTCCTCCCCAGGTGTAAGAATAATCTGTTGTTTTCTGGGCATTGTATGTTTCGTCAAGTCTCATGTTTGTCCTTACTGTACTCTGTAATTATATTTATCGATGCGGATCGCAACTTCCGAAGCGAGCTGGTCAAGGTCAGTAATGTACCCGTTCACTGTAATGTTCATCACGCGCGGTTCTTTCACTGATTTCGATATATCCCCGCTAACAGTCTTCATAGTCTCAGTTAATTCTTTACTGCTTTGCATTTCAGCACCAGACCTGTCAGCGCCCCACGAAGGATTAATTGGAGATTTCCGGGAATCCCATATTTCTTTTTGTGTAGTATACATAAAACTTGCTGGGTCAATAGGTGAAACGCCTGTTGGGGTCGGCCCAGGTTCGCGCCCGGATATCATTATATCAGGACGGAAATAACGCGTGGTTTGAACTCTCTGTATATTCTGTCTCAATCCAACTTCTTCTAAATATGATGGAGCAATTCCAGTTTCTATCGGAACCCGTTCTTTACTTGTAGGCCCAAGCCCGCGATCTTTTCGCTCCTGCATACTAAGGCCACGTTCACGCTCAAGTCTTTCCATTTCCTGAATACTTTTTTCTGTAGACTTGATATCAACCAACGCTGTGGGACTCCCCGCACCATATGCTTTTTCAGCCTCCTCTTTTCTAATACGGAGTAAATCTTTCTGATACTTCCTTTCAGCTTCCGCCCGCTTCTCAGGGTCTGTTCCCGCAACTTCCAGCTCTCCTTCGAACTCTGCTTTCCTGACAGCTCGTTTCTCTTCCGTTGTCTTGCCGAAACCTGCCAGTTCTTCAAGGGTTTGTTTCAGTTTTTCCGCTTCCTCGTTAGTACCCCGCAATCCAGCCCTCGTCGATTCAGCGAATGATTTCTGCGCTTTCTCCGCAGCCCGCGCACTTTCACTGAACATAAAATAGGCCCCACCTGCAACCAGGGAGATAATCAGCAGTTCCGGCGCCATCGCTTTGATACGGGTGGTGGTAATCAGAGTCGCAATCTCAATCTCTTTAAGCCATTTAACTGCAGTGGTGCCCATTGTGATAAACTGCGGGACCATCGACAGTGCAGATAACCCGATCATTACCATGGACGAGTTTGCCCGGATATT
>Ga0079037_100000015_pt1 | contig 49379 bp, 38 predicted proteins | sample Mud3Dept4metaG_FD_71479 | JGI IMG/M metagenome (GOLD analysis project Ga0079037, IMG submission 71479) | Freshwater wetland microbial communities from Ohio, USA, analyzing the effect of biotic and abiotic controls - Mud 3 Core 4 Depth 4 metaG | ecosystem: Environmental > Aquatic > Freshwater >... | reverse complement strand
CGACCGCGGCGGCGTTCTTGTCGGTCAGGTCGACGGGCACCAGGATGCGGTCGAACACGGCGGGACCTCCTCGCGACTCCCCCGCCGCCCAGCTTGCCTCCCGGCGGCGCCTCGCCCGCCACCCGCCGGGGTGGCGGGAGCGCTTTCGCGCGGCCCTTACAATGCGCTGCGGACGCGCTCGCCGGCAGCGTGCCGCCGGGAACCCGAGACCCGCAGCCGCCGCCGGCGAACAAGGGGGGGATCCGAGTGCTCAAGCTGAAGTCGTTCTTCGGCCTGCTGATGAGGCATCCGTTGAGCCTCGCCGGCACCGCGATCACCACCGCGGCCGCCATCATCTTCCTGGTCTTCTTCTCCCTCGACCTGGCGGGACTCCACGGCCATCCCTACGTCGGCATCCTGACCTACCTGGTCGTGCCGGCGATCTTCGTCGCCGGTCTCCTGCTCATCCCGATCGGCCTGCGCCAGGCGCGCAAGCGCGCCGCGCCCGCGGGAGCGGAGCTCCCGGTCATCGACTTCAACCGCGAGGTCGTCCGCAACCGGTTCCTGGTCTTCGTCGTCCTCACCACGCTGAACGTCGTGATCGTGGCGGTGGCGAGCTACAAGGCGGTCGAAGTCATGGACACCACCGCCTTCTGCGGCGAGGCGTGCCACTCGGTGATGGCACCCGAGCACACCGCGCTGAAGCGCGGCGCGCACGCCTCCGTGAGCTGCGTCGAATGCCACATCGGCCCGGGCGCGGGCTGGTTCGTGAAGTCCAAGCTCTCCGGCTCCTGGCAGGTGGTCTCGGTCAACCTCGACCTCTATCCGCGCCCCATCCCGACCCCGGTCCACAGCCTGCGCCCTGCGCGCGAGACCTGCGAGCAGTGCCATTGGCCGCAGAAGTTCGTCGGCGACCGGCTCAAGGTGGTCACCAAGTACGCCGAGGACGAGGCGAACACCGAGAAGAAGACGGTGCTGCTGATGCGCGTGGGCGGCATCGAGGGACGGGTCTCGAAAGGCATCCACTGGCACGTCGATCCCGCCAACCGGATCCGCTACCGCTCCGACGAGTCGCGCGAGGAGATCCACGAGGTCGAGCTCACCGGACCCGGCGGCGAGGTCGAGCGCTGGTTCGCGCCGGGAGCCGACGAGGGCGAGAAGGCGAGCGCGGGCACCTGGCGTCAGATGGACTGCGTGGACTGCCACAACCGGCCCAGCCATACCTTCCACTCTCCCGAGCAGGAGGTCGACCGCGCCCTGCAGGCCGGCGCCATCGCGCGCGACCTGCCCTTCGTCCGCCGCGAGGGTCTGAAGCTGATCCGGGCCGAGTACGCCGACGCGGGCGCGGCGCGCGCCGGCATCCGCGCCGGGCTGGAGAGCTTCTACGCCGCCGGCTACCCCGAGGTCGCGCGCGGCCGCGCCGCCGATCTCGACGCCGCCGCGGCGGCGCTCTTCGAAGGGTGGTCCTCGAACGTCTTTCCGCAGATGAGCGTCACCTGGGGAACCTACCCCAACCACATCGGGCACGAGCAGGCGCCCGGCTGCTGGCGCTGCCACGACGACCAGCACACCTCGAAGAGCGGCCGCACGATCTCGCAGGACTGCGAAACCTGCCACTCGCTGCTCGCCGAAGAGGAGCAGGATCCAGAGATCCTGCGCACGCTGTCCCCGTGAGCGCGCCGCCCCTGATCGACCGCCGCCACGTCGCCGGGCTCCGCCGCGCGGCGTTCGCCGCCTTCGCCCTCGCCGCGGCGCTCGCCGCGCCGGCCGGCGCCCAGAGCGCCGAGGACTGCCTCGGCTGCCACGCCGACGACAGCCTGACCGCGACCCGCGCGGGGCGCGAGATCTCGGCCTTCGTGGACGGCGAGAAGTACGCCGGCTCCGCTCACGCGCAGCTCGCCTGCGTCGACTGTCACCAGGACCTCACCGGCCAGGGCGACGGGCACGGCGACGACGCGGCGCCGGTCGACTGCGCCTCGTGCCACGACGGCGAGGCCGCGCGCTGGCGCAGGGGCGCCCACGCCCGGAACGCGGGCGAGGGCGTTGCAGCCGGGTGCGCCGACTGCCACCGCCCCCACCTGATGGTGCGCGGCGCGGAGGCGCTCGCCGCTTGCGACGTCTGTCACGGCGAAGTCGCGGCCCAGCAGCACGAGAGCCTGCACGGGCGTGCGGCAGCGCGCGGCGACAGGCTCGCCCCCACCTGCGTCACCTGCCATCACGCCCACGACATCGCGCCGCACCGCGACCCCAAGGCCCCGACCGCGGTGATGAACGTCCCCCTCCTGTGCGGCCAGTGCCACAAGGAGGGGACGCCCGTCTCGCAGTTCCGGGACATCCCGCAGCAGAGCATCCTCGAGAACTACGTCGATTCGATCCACGGCGAGGGCCTGTACAAGAAGGGGCTCACGGTCACCGCGGTGTGCACGTCGTGCCACACGCCGCACCACATCCTGCCGCACACCGACCCGAAGTCGAGCATCAGCCAGGGCAGTATCGTCGCGACCTGCACGCAGTGCCACGCGCAGATCGAGGAGGTGCACCGCAAGGTCATCGACGGCAAGCTCTGGGAGAACGAGCCGCATCGCGTCCCGGTGTGCGTGGAATGCCACCAGCCGCACAAGGTGCGCAAGGTGTTCTACGAAGCGGGGATGGCCAACCGGGACTGCCTGACCTGCCACGGCAAGCCAGACTTCGCGGTCGAGCGGGACGGAGCCAGCCATTCGCTGTTCGTGGATCCAGTCGCCTACGAGAACGCCGCCCACGCCAAGATCGCCTGCGCCCAGTGTCACAGCGAGGTGGCGCCCTCGCACGACCGGCCGTGCGAGACGATCCGCACTCCCGTCCAGTGCGGCGTCTGCCACGCCGCCCAGGTCGACCAGTACCAGTCGAGCATCCATGGCCGGCTGGCCGCCGAGGGCGACGGCGACGCGCCGGGCTGTCTCGACTGCCACTCGCAGCACGCCACCCAGAGCAAGCGGCTGCCGACCTCCCCCACCTTCGCGCGCAACGTGCCGGCCCTGTGCGCCCGCTGCCACCGAGCGGGCGAGAAGGCCGCGGTCCGCATCCACGCCGAGGTGCCCGACATCGTCGCCAGCTACGCCGACTCGATCCACGGCAAGGGCCTCACCCAGAGCGGCCTGGTGGTGACCGCCACGTGCGTGAACTGCCACACCTCGCACGGCGAGCTGCCGCCCGACGACCCGAAGTCGTCCGTGAACCCCGCCAACCTGCCCGCCACCTGCGGCCTGTGCCACCATGGCGTCGCCGAGGCGTTCGCCAAGAGCATCCACGCTACCGGAGAGCCGAAGGACGGCAAGCGCCTGCCGGTGTGCGAGGACTGCCACAGCTCGCACTCGATCGCGCGCGCCGACCTGCCCGGTTTCCGCACGCGAATGATGGAGCAGTGCGGCCAGTGCCACACCGAGGAGGCCGAGACCTTCTTCGAGACTTTCCACGGCAAGGTCTCCATGCTCGGCACCGAGGGTGCCGCCAAGTGCTCGGACTGCCACGGCAGCCATCAGATCCTGCCCACCTCGAACCCCGATTCCACGCTCAGCCGCGCCAACGTGGTCGCCACCTGCGCCCAGTGCCATCCGGGCTCGAACCGGCGCTTCGCGGGCTACCTCACCCACGCCACCCACCACGACCGCGACCGCTTCCCCTGGCTGTTCTGGTCGTTCCGGTTCATGACCGCGCTGCTCGTCGGCACGCTCTTCTTCGCGCTGCTGCACACGCTGGCGTGGCTGATCCGGCTCTGGCGCACCCACGACCAGTGGCGTCACGTCAAGGCCGCGGCGCGGCTGGCCGGTCACGAGAAGCTCTACCGCCGCTTCACCCGCTTCCAGCGCCTCCAGCACCTCTTCATGCTGCTCTCCTTCTTCACGCTCGCGCTGTCCGGGATGGCGATCAAGTTCTCCTACGCGGGGTGGGCGCAGGTCATCGCGCGCCTGTTCGGCGGCCAGCCGACCATGGCGGTGCTGCACCGACTGGCCGCGCTCGTGCTGATCGCGGTGTTCGCCGTCCATGTCTGGGACGTGAACCGGCGGCGGCGCGCAGCGGGGAGGACCTGGCGGCAGCTGCTGGCCGGACCCGACACGATTCTGTTCCACCCGCGCGACCTCGGCGACGTGTGGGGCTCGATGAAGTGGTTCTTCGGCCGCGGTCCGCGGCCGTCGTACGGGCGGTACACGTATTGGGAGAAGTTCGACTATTTCGCGGTGTTCTGGGGCGTGATGGTGATCGGCTCGACGGGGTTCGTGCTCTGGTTCCCCGAGCTGCTCACGCGCATCCTGCCCGGCTGGTCCATCAACGTGGCGACGATCGTGCACAGCGACGAAGCGCTGCTCGCGGTCGGTTTCATCTTCACGATCCACTTCTTCAACACGCACTTCCGGCCCGACAAGTTCCCGATGGATCCGGTCATCTTCACCGGGCGCATGACCGTCGAGGAGCTGCAGCACGACAAGCCGGACGAGTACGCCGAGCTGGTGCGCACCGGGCAGCTCGAGGAGCACCTGGTGGGGCCGATCCCGAGCGAGGCCGAACGGGCGGCCCGGGTCTTCGGCTTCGTCGCGCTCGCCATCGGGCTGACGCTGATCGTGCTGATCGTGTACGCCATGTTGTTCGGGTATCGCTGAGCCGGAGCGACGCACCCGGCGCGGAACGCCGCGCTCGCGACAGGGAGGCAATCATGGCGCACCCTCGCAGATGGATCCTGTTGTGCGGCCTGGTGGCCGCGCTCCTGGCCGCTCCGGCGGCGCTCGCCGCCGCCGAGGAGTGCCTGTCCTGCCACGACACGGAGGACAACGTCGGCGACGCCGCCCTCGTGGTCCAGGCCGCCGCGTGGGAGGCGACCGTGCACGGCCAGGCGGGCATCGCCTGCGCCGACTGCCACGCCGGGCACGAGGACTACCCGCATCCGGCCGCTGATGCGCGCGCTTCGTGCGCGAGCTGCCACTCCGACATCACCGAGGGGCTGGCGACGAGCGTCCACGGCCGCCCCGACGCGCCCGACCTCAAGCACCCGGGCTGCACCTCCTGCCACGGGCCCACGCACGCGCTGCGCGCGCGCGACGACGCCGCTTCGCCGGTGCACCCGACCCGGCTCGCCACCACCTGCGGGGCCTGCCACTCGGACCCCGAGATGGGCGCCAAGGAGGGCATCCGGCTGGTGCAGCCGATCGCGGCCTACGAGGCGAGCGTCCACGCGCGCGCCGTTGCGGCCGGCGAGCACGCCGCCACCTGCAGCTCCTGCCACGGCAGCCACGACATCCGTCCGGGCGAGGACCCCGCCTCGCGCGTCAACCGGGCGAACGTCCCGTCCACCTGCGCCGAATGCCACGCCGAGATCTCGGCCACCTTCGCGGACAGCGTCCACGGCCAGGCCGCGGCGCGCGGCATCGGCGAGTCTCCCGTGTGCTCCGACTGCCACGGCGAGCATCGCATCCTGGGCCCCGCCGACAAGGGCTCGCCGGTGTTCGCCTCCAACGTGCCCAAGATGACCTGCGGACGCTGCCACGGCGACCTGCGCGTGACCGAGAAGTTCGGCCTCACGGATACCGCGGTCACGGCGTTCGAGGACAGCTTCCACGGCCTCGCCGGCCGCTCCGGCAGCGTCACCGTCGCCAACTGCGCCTCTTGCCACGGCGTGCACGACATCCTGCCCTCCTCCGACCCGCGCTCGCACATCGCGCCGGCCAACCTGGCGGCGACCTGCGGCAACTGCCACCCCGGGGCGGGGGCGAGCTTCGCGATCGGTGAAGTGCACGTGCTTCCCGGCGACAAGGAGACCGCCCATCCGGCCGTCTACTGGGTGCGCAACGCCTACCTCTGGCTGATCTGGCTGACCATCGGCGGCATGGCTCTCCACAACCTGCTCGACCTCCGGCGCAAGGCGCGCACGCCGTTCACGCGCCCGATCGTGCCGATCGCGGCCCGCCGGCGGCGCATGTCGGGGGGCTTCCGCATCGCGCACGGGCTGCTGCTGACCAGCTTCATCGCGCTGGTCTGGAGCGGCTTTGCGCTCAAGTACCCCGAGGGATGGTGGGCCCGCCCCCTGCTCGCCTGGGAGGCGAGCTTCACCGTCCGCGGCTGGCTCCACCGCGGCGCCGCCCTGGTGATGCTCGCGGCGTTCGCCTTTCACGCCGTCCACATCGCCCTCGATCGCCGCGCGCGCGCCTGCATCAAGAACATGCTGCCGACCCTGCACGACGTGCACGAGCTGCGCGAGAAGCTGATGTGGTTCTTCGGCAAGCGCGTCGAGATGCCGCAGTCGCCGCCGCTCGGTTACGCCGAGAAGGCGGAGTACCTGGCGCTGGTCTGGGGCACGCTGGTCATGGCGGTCACCGGCTTCATCCTCTGGTTCGAGAACTGGAGCCTCGCCAACCTGCCCAAGTGGGCGAGCGACGTCGCCACCGTGGTGCACTTCTACGAGGCCGTGCTGGCGACCCTGGCCATCGTGGTCTGGCACTTCTACTTCGTGATCTTCGATCCGCTCGTCTACCCGCTCGACACCACCTTCCTGACCGGCCGCGAGGCCCCCGGCCGCATGCTCGAGCGCACCGCAGCGGTGGTCGAGCCGAAGCCGCGCGAGGACAAGAAACCGAAGCGGGCCGACACCGCCCGGACCTGACCCCGCCCGCCGGCCGCCGCCGCGACGACACCGGCGCCAGCAGGCGCGAGGTCAGAGGCGGAAGCAAAGGCTCCCCAGAAGGGAGAGCCCCGCGGGCGCGGCGCTGGCCTGTCCGCGCGGCCACCTTGGCGCCGGCGCCGTGTCGCCGGTGACCGCTCCGCGCCCGGGGCCGGGCGCTCCACCCGCCTCGCCCGCGGTACCGACCCACGGTCGCCTCCCGTTCACGCATCCCTCTGTGGAGCTCTTCGTCTCTGTCTTCTTTCCTACCCTTCCTGGCTTTGACTTAGGATCCCGCGATGCCGAGCGATCCGCCGCAGTCGCCGCCGCGCCGGCCCGGCATGTGGGCGAGCCTGCGCGTCGCGATGACGTCCTGGCGGACGGCCTCGGTCGCCCTGCTCTCCTTCTCCTCCGGGATGCCGCTCGGCCTGGTCTGGATCGCGATCCCGGACTGGATGCGCTCGACCGGGGTCGACTTGCGGGTGGTCGGCCTGATCACGCTCGCCCAGGCCCCGTGGACGTTCAAGTTCCTCTGGTCGCCGGTCATGGACCGCTGGGTGCCGCCCTTCCTGGGGCGTCGCCGCGGCTGGATCGTGATCGCGCAGGTCGCGCTCTTCGCCACCACGCTGGCCCTGGCCGGCGTCGGCTCGCACCCCGAGGCGCCCTGGGTGGTCGGGGTGCTGGCGCTCGCCATCGCCTTCACCTCGGCGACCTACGACATCGCCTACGACGCCTACACGGTCGACGTCCTGCGGCCCGAGGAGCAGGGGCCGGCGGTGGGCGCCAAGATCGCGCTCTACCGCGCGGCGATGTACCTCGCCGGCGCCATCGCCATCACCTTCGCGGCGCGCTGGTCGTGGCCGGTGGTGCTCGTGGTGCTCGCGGTCGCGCACCTGCCCTTCCTCTTCGTCACCCTGCGCGCGCCCGAGCCCGAGGAGGCGGTGGTCGCTCCCCGCACCCTGCGGGCGGCGGTGTGGGAGCCGTTCCTCGGCATCCTCGCCCGCCATCGCGCGCTCGAGATCCTGCTCTTCGTGCTCTTCTACAAGCTCGCCGACAACCTGGCGCAGGCGCTGCTCCGCCCCTTCCTGGTCGACCTCGGCTACTCCGCGTTCGACCGCGGCGTCGCGCTCGGCACCGCCGGGGCGGTCGCGACCTCGGTCGGGGCGCTGCTCGGGGGCGTGCTCACCACCTCGCTCGGGCTCGGGCGCGCGCTCTGGCTCTTCGGCGTCATCCAGATCCTGTCCAACGTCGGCTACATCCTGGTCGCGGAGAGCGCGGTCAACCGGCCGCTCATGTACGGCGCCATGGGCTTCGAGAGCTTCACCCAGGGGCTGGGCACCGGCGCCTTCCTGGTGCTGCTGCTGCGCCTGACCGAGAAACGCTTCTCGGCGACCCAGTACGCCCTGCTGTCGAGCCTGTTCGGCATCCCGCGCCTGCTCACCGGCCCGATCAGCGGCTTCGCCGCCGACGCCATGGGCTGGACCAGCTTCTTCTGGCTGACCATGCTCGCAGGCATCCCCGGCCTCGTGCTGCTCGCGCGCTTCGTTCCGATCGGGACCCGCGAGCCGGCCCTCGCGGTCGAGCACGGCAGGGTCGTCGGACCGCCGCTCGGCCGCGGCGCGCTCGCCGCGCGTGGCGTGGTCGCCGGTTGCGTGGCCCTGGCCGGCGGCGCGCTCCTGCTCGCCGCCATGGCGGCGATCAAGACGATGCGCGCCACGCCGGGCGCGGCGTTCGATCTCGCCACCCCGCTAGGAGAGCTGCTGCTGCCGCGCGAGATCGGCGACTGGGTCGGCCTCGTCGGCCTGGCCGCCTTCGCTGCCGTCTGCGGCCTCTGCGCGGCCGCGGTGGCGGCGGCGCGCCGGGGCATGGGCGGGAGCTCGGAGGCGGTCGCGCCCTGATCTCGCCCTCAGGCGGCATTGCTAGACTGAGCCGACGATCCGAGGCGCGGACGCGAGCGGAGGTGCGATGACCGACATACTCTGGCAGGAGGCCGTCGAGGCGGTGCGGCCCTACGTGGTGCGCCTCTCGACCCCCGAGCACGCCGGCTCCGCGTTCCTGTTCGCGGTCGCGGCCGAAGGCGGCATCTGCGGCTTCGCGACCGCGGCGCACGCGCTCGCCCACGCCTCGGCCTGGGAGCAGCCGGTGCGCATCGAGCACGCCGCGTCCGGATTCGAGCGCCTGCTGCGCCCCACCGAGCGCTCGATCGTGATCGACGAGGAGACCGACACCGCGGCGCTCGTCTTCCTGCGTGACGACTTCCCGCTGCCCGACACCCTGCTGCCGATGACGCCCGAGCACGTCGCCTACCGGGTGGGCGTCGAGGTCGGCTGGGTCGGCTTCCCGAGCGTGGCGCGCGACCGGCTCTGCTTCTTCTCGGGCCGCATCAGCTCGTGGAACGCGGAGCAGCAGACCTACCTGGTGGACGGCGTCGCGGTCAACGGCGTCTCCGGCGGTCCCGCCTTCCACGTCGACGAGGCCGGCCAGCCGGTGCTGCTCGGCGTCGTTTCCGCCTATCTGCCCAACAAGGCGGCCGGAGGCGCGCTGCCCGGCCTCTCGGTGATCCAGCACATCGGCCACCTCGAGAAGTGGGTGGCGAGCCTGCGCTCGCTCGAAGGCGCCTACCGGAGCCGGACCACGCGGCGCGAGCCCTCGCGCTAGGCCGCCCCCGCCCGCTCGAGCAGGGCGCCGGCCGCGGCGGCGAAGGCGCCGGTCCATTCGTGGCCGCCCGCGAAGACCAGCTCGGTCAGCTCGACGCCGCGCGCCGCCAGGCGGGCGCGGTCGGCGGCGATCTTCTCGGCCGTGTACCACTCGTCGCTCTCGCCGCGCGCCAGCAGCGCCCGGCGCGGGAACGGGGCACCGGCCGCGAGCCCGGCCAGCTCGGGGGGAAGGTCGCCGCCGAGCGCCGCCACGGCCGCCGTCTCGTGGCCGGCGAGCAGCGCCGCCCGCCAGGCCATCGAGGCGCCCTGGGAGAAGCCGAGCGCGACCACCGGCAGGCGCCAGCCGAAGCGCGCGCGCGTACGCTCGATCACGTCGCGCACGTAGCGCACGTTGTCCTCGATCGCCTCCTCGCGCAGGTCCCGCGTCATCCAGCCGCGCACGACGCGGCCGGTGCCCGAGCTGCGCGCGTAGAACGCGTGCAGGGCGTCCACCGAGACCAGCGCCCAGCGCTCCGCGCCGGGAATGGCGGCGAGCTCGTCGAGCAGGATCGCGGCGTCCTGCATGTAGCCGTGGAAGCCGACCAGCACGCCGCGCGCCACTCCCTGCGGAGCGCGCACCAGGAATCGCCCGTGCGTGCGCGCCTCGACGACGTGGACCTCGTGCGCCATTCCCGCCCCGGTCAGCCGCGGCGGGTCGCGGCGGCGAGCCGGGCCGCGCGCCGGGCGAAGAGCGGCAGCAGGTCCGGCTCGCCCGCGTGCTCGGCGGCGAAGCGCACCAGCGCGCTGCCCACCACGGCGCCGTCGGCGACGCGCGCCACCGCCGCGACCTGCTCCGGAGTCGAGAGTCCGAAGCCCACCGCGACCGGCAGGTCCAGCGCGCGGCGCAGCGCCCGGACCTCGCTCGCCAGCCCGGCGGGCAGCGCCGCGCGCTCGCCCGTGACGCCGGTGCGCGAGACGTAGTAGACGAAGCCGGATCCCGCGCGCGCCACGGCCCGGACGCGCTCGCGGGTCGAGGTCGGCGCGAGCAGGAAGACGGGGTCGAGCCGCTGCGCGCGCAGGGCAGGAAGCACCTCCGCCGCCGCCTCTTCGGGCGGCAGGTCGACGCACAGGAGGCCGTCCACGCCCGACGCCGACGCGTGCTCCGCGAAGCGCGCCGGGCCGTAGCGCAGGATGGGGTTGAAGTAGCTGAAGAGCACGATCGGCGCCTCCACGCGCCGCCGGATCCGCGAGACCAGCTCGAGGATACCCGCGAGCCGGGTGCCGGCCGCCAGGGCACGCTCCGCGGCGGCCTGGTTGACCGGCCCGTCGGCGATCGGGTCGGAGAACGGCACGCCGAGCTCGATCACGTCGGCGCCCGCGCCGGCGAGCGCGCCCACCAGCTCGCCCGTCCTTTCGAGGGTGGGATCGCCCGCCATCAGGAACGGCACGAAGGCGGCACGGTCCTCGCGTCGCGCGGCGGCGAAGGCCGCGGCGAGCGCGCCACGTCCGCTCACGGCGCGGCCTCCGCGCGCGCGCGGTCGTAGGCCAGCACCGACTCGAGGTCCTTGTCGCCGCGCCCCGAGAGATTGACCAGCACGAGCGCGCGGCGCGACAGGCGGCGCGCGCGCCGGACCGCCTCGGCCACCGCGTGCGCGCTCTCGAGCGCAGGCAGGATGCCCTCGGTCTCGGCGAGCAGGTGGAACGCCGCCACCGCCTCGCGGTCGGTGGCCGAGGTGTACTCGATGCGCCCGAGCTCGGCCAGCGCCGCGTGCTCCGGACCCACCGCCGGATAGTCGAGGCCGGCCGACACCGAGTGCGTGGCGGCGATCTGACCCTCCGCGTCCTGGAGCACACGCGTCCGGGTCCCGTGCAGGACTCCCACCGCCGCTCCCCCGCCACCGAAGCGCGCGGCGTGCTCGCCGGGCCGGTGGCCGCGCCCGCCCGCCTCGACGCCGATCAGGCGCACGTGCGGATCGCCGAGGAAGGCCGAGAACAGGCCGATGGCGTTCGAGCCGCCGCCCACGCAGGCGACCGCGAGGTCGGGTGAGCGCCGGCCGTAGCGGCGCCGGAGCTGGACGCGGGCCTCCTCGCCGATCACGCGCTGGAAGTCGCGCACCATGCGCGGGAAGGGATCGGGGCCGAGCACCGAGCCGAGCAGGTAGTGGGTGGTGCGCACGTTGGTCACCCAGTCGCGCAGCGCCTCGTTGATGGCGTCCTTGAGCGTGCGCGAGCCCGACTCCACGCCCACCACCTCGGCTCCGAGCAGGCGCATGCGCTCGACGTTCACATGCTGCCTGCGCATGTCCTCGGTGCCCATGTAGACCGTGGCCTCGAGCCCGAGCAGCGCCGCCGCGGTCGCGGTGGCGACGCCGTGCTGGCCGGCCCCGGTCTCGGCCACCACGCGGTCCTTCTTCATGGCGCGCGTGAGCAGCGCCTGTCCGAGCGCGTTGTTGAGCTTGTGCGCGCCGGTGTGCAGCAGGTCCTCGCGCTTGAGCACGATGCGCGCGCCGCCGACCTCGTGCGAGAGCCGCTCCGCGGGCCACAGCGGCGTCGGCCGGCCCGCGTAGCTCGCCAGCAGGTCGTCCAGGCGCCGCTTGAAGGCACGGTCGCGGCGGGCGTGGTCGTAGGCGCGCGCTAGCTCCTCGAGCGGCGCCATCAGCGTCTCCGGCACGTAACGCCCGCCGTAGCCGCCGAACCGGCCCGCCCGGTCGGGCCACCCGCGTCGGTTCCTAGCCCACTTCAACGCGCACCTCCTCGATCAACCGCCGCATTCTCTCAGCATCCTTCACGCCCGGCGCCGACTCCACCCCGGAGGCGACGTCGACCCCGGCCGCGCCCGACGCCGCGAGCGCGGCGCGCGCCAGGCCGGGCCGCAGGCCGCCCGCGATCAGCACCGGCGAGGCCGCCGCCGCCACCAGCGCGCGCGCCTGGGACCAGTCCCAGGCCTCGCCGGTGCCGCCGTAGCGCGCGCCTGCGGGGGCGTCGAGGATCCAGGCGACGAGGCGGCGATCCGGTTCGAACGACTGCCATTGAAGGGGGTGCGGGCCGTTCCGGTCGTGGCTCTCCGGTACCTCGGCGCCGCCGGAAGCCACCGGCGCCGCGCCCGCCGCTCGGGCCCGGAGCGCCCGCAGCGCGCGCGGGGCGAAGCGGTCGAGCAGCTCGTCCGGCTCGTCGCCGTGGAGCTGCACGAGGTCGAGCCCGGCCGACTCGATCCGCTCCTCGATGGCTGCGGGCGCCTCGTTCACGAACACGCCCACGACCCGGACGGCCCCGACCGGCGCGCTCGTCGCGCGCGCCGCGGCGACGATCTCCCGTGCCCGGATCGGGTCGGCCACCCAGCGCGGCGAGCGCGGCCAGAAGTTGATCCCGATCAGGTCGGCGCCCAGCCGGGCCGCCAGCGCGGCGTCCTCCGGGCGCGTGACGCCGCAGATCTTGACCGTGGGCCGCGGGTGGATCGCGCCGGTCATCCGAACAGCTCCCCGAGCCTGGCGCCCGGATCTTCGGCGAGCAGCAGGCTCTCGCCCACCAGGAAGGCGTCGAAGCCGGCCGCGGCGAGGCGCTCGACGTCGGCGCGCCGGGCGATGCCGCTCTCCGCGACCTTGAGCGCGCCGGCCGGCAGGCGCGGCGCCAGGAGCGCGCCGCGCTCGAAGTCCACTTCGAAGGTGCGCAGGTCGCGGTGGTTGACCCCGACCAGCTCCCAGGCGGCGCCGGCGAGCCGGGCGAGGTCGGCCTCGTCGTGGAGCTCGACCAGGGGCGCCAGGCCGCGCTCGCGCGCCGCGCCCGCCCAGGCCCCGAGCTCGTCGCCGGAGTAGAGCGCGCCGACGAGCAGGATCGCCGAGGCACCCGCTTCGCGCGCCTGGTCGAGCTGCCGCTCCGAGACCACGAAGTCCTTGGCGATCGCGGGCAGGCCGCTCGCCGCCCGGCAGCGCGCGAGCAGCTCCCACGAGCCGAAGAAGAAGTCGGGCTCGACCACGACCGAGAGCGCGGCGGCGCCCGCGGCGGCGTAGGCGGCGGCCTGCCGGAGGGGATCGAAGCGCCCGGCGAGCGAGCCCAGCCGCGGCGACCCCATCTTGACCTCCGCGATCGCCGCCCGTCCGGCGCGCGCCGCGAGCGCGGCCAGGAAGGGATGGGTGGGGGGAAGCACGGCCGCGCGCTCCCGCGCCAGGGGCGCGGCGAGCTCGCCGCCCGCGGCCGGCGCGTAGCGCCGGCGCCGCGCCTCGACGATGCGCGAGAGCACGTCCGGCACCGTCACGCAGGCTCCCGGCCGCTCACCGGAACGACCTCAGCTGCTCGAGCCGGTCGCGCGCCGCGCCGGAGGCGAGGATGGCGCGCGCACCGTCGACGCCCGCGCGCAGGGTCGGCGCCAGGCCTGCGACGTAGAGCGCGGCGCCGGCGTTGGCGGCCACCAGGTCGCCGAGCGCGCCATGGCCGCCCTCGAGCACCTGCTCCAGGCGGCGCGCGTTCTCCTCGGGCGTGCCGCCGGCGAGCTGGTCGAGGCGCGCCACGGGGAGGCCGAGGTCGGCGGGCGCAATCTCGTAGCTGCGGATGCCGTCGGCCCGCACCTCGGCGACCAGGGTCGGGGCCGTGGTGGTGATCTCGTCCAGGCCGTCGCGGCCGTGCACGACCAGCGCGTGCTCGCTGCCCAGCTCGGCGAGCACGCGCGCCACCGGCTCGACCCGGTCGGCGGCGTAGACGCCCAGCAGCTGGCGGCGCGCGCCCGCCGGGTTGGAGAGCGGACCGAGCAGGTTGAACACCGTGCGCACGCCGAGCGCGCGGCGCACCGGCGCCACCGCCCTCATGGCGGGATGGTGGAGGGGCGCGAACAGGAAGGCCAGCCCGAGCGACTCGAGCTGGCGCGCCGAGACCTCGGGCTCGACCTCGATCGCGACGCCCAGCGCGGCCAGCACGTCGGCGCTGCCCGAGCGTGAGGAGATCGCGCGGTTGCCGTGCTTGGCCACCACCGCGCCGCCGGCAGCGGCGACGAACGCCGCCGCGGTCGAGACGTTGAAGGTGCCGCGGCCGTCGCCGCCGGTGCCGCAGGTGTCGAGAACCCGTGAGCAACGGTGCGAAACCGCGCGCACGCGCGCGCGCAGGGCGCGCGCCGCGCCCGCGATCTCGCCGGCGGTCTCGCCCTTGGTGGCGAGCGCCGCGAGCAGGGCGGCGACCAGCGAGTCGGGAACGCGCCCGTCGACGATGCGGCCGATCAGCGCCTCGACCTCGGCGCCCGCGAGGTCCTCGCGCGCGATCAGCCGGGCCAGGATCGCCGATTCGCTCAAGCCGTTGCCCCGGCCTGCGCCCGGCACAGGGCGAGGAAGTTCCCGACCAGCCGTGGACCCGCGGCGGTGAGCACCGATTCGGGGTGGAACTGCACGCCCCACCAGGGCAGCTCGCGGTGGCGCAGGGCCATCACCAGGCCGTCGTCCGCGCTCCACGCCACCGCCTCGAGCTCGCCCGGCAGGCTCGCCTCCTCGACGTGCAGCGAGTGGTAGCGCGTCGCTTCGAACGGGCTCGGCACGCCCGCGAACAGACCCTCGCCGCGGTGGGTGACGAACGAAGTCTTGCCGTGGCGCGGCGCGGGGGCGCGGCCCACCGTGCCGCCGCACGCGGCGGCCAGGGCCTGGTGGCCCAGGCAGACGCCGAAGATCGGCAGCGCCGGACGCCGGGCGAGCAGCGGCAGGCAGAGGCCGGCCTCCTCCGGTCGCCCCGGGCCGGGCGAGATCAGGATGCCGGCCGGGCGCCGCGCCAGCAGGTCGTCCACCGTGACGGCATCGTTCCTCACCACCTCGAGCTCGGCGCCCGCCACCGCGAGCAGCTGCACGAGGTTGTAGGTGAACGAGTCGTAGTTGTCGACGACCACGATCACGCGCGCGCCTCCAGCTCCTCGGCGAGCGCCACGGCGGCCAGCAGCGCGGCCGCCTTGTTCTCGGTCTCCTGGAGCTCGAGCGCGGGGTCCGAGTCGGCGACGATGCCCGCGCCGGCGGTCACCGCCACCTCGCCCGCGTGCGCGAACAGGGTGCGGATCGTGATGCAGGTGTCGAGGTCGCCGGCGAAGGACAGGTAACCGGTGGCGCCCGCGTAGAAGCCGCGCGCCTCGGGCTCGAGCGCGTCCAGGATCTCGATCGCGCGCAGCTTGGGCGCGCCCGAGACGGTGCCGGCCGGGAAAGCGGCGAGCAGCGTGTCGAGCGCGTCGCGCCCGGGCGCGAGCTCGCCCTCGACCGCGGAGACCAGGTGCAGCACGTGGCTGTAGCGCTCGATTTCGAGGAACGAGGCGACGCGCACGCTGCCCGGGCGGCAGACCCGGCCGAGGTCGTTGCGGCCGAGGTCGACCAGCATGACGTGCTCGGCGCGCTCCTTGGGATCGGCGAGCAGCTCCGCGGCGAGCCGCTCGTCTGCGGCGGCGTCGGCGCCACGCCGGCGGGTGCCTGCGATCGGGCGCGTCGTCACGCGCGCGCCGTCCTTGCGCACCAGGGCCTCGGGCGAGGCGCCGACCAGCGCCCCCTCGGGCAGCTCGAGCAGGACCATGTAGGGGCTCGGGTTGATCCGGCGCAGGGCGCGATAGAGCGCTACCGGCGAGGCCGCGGTGCGCTTCGTCGCACGGCGCGCGAGGACGACCTGGAAGATGTCGCCCGCCGCGATGTGCTCCTTGGCGACGCGCACCGCGTGCTGGAAGGCCTCGCCGGAGAGGCTCACCGAGTCCGGCGCGACGGGCGGCGGCGGCCGCTCGGGCAGGCGCACCGCGCGCGCCGGCAACGGGCTCGACAACGCCGCCTCGAGCCGGTCGAGCGCCGCCTCGGCGTCGCCGGCGCCGGTCTCGCCCTCGATCTCGTTGGCGATCAGCAGCAGCTTCTGCTCGGCGTGGTCGAAGGCGACCACGGCGTCGAACAGGCCGAGCACCGCCACCGGCAGCCGCCAGGGGTCGGGCGGCCGGCCCGGGAGGCGCTCGATCAGGCGCACGAGGTCGAAGCCGAAGGTGCCCACGAAGCCACCGGAGAAGGGCACCGGCCCGCGCGCCGCCGCGAAGCCCGAGACCTGCGCTCTCAGGGCCTCGAGCGGCGGCCCGGGGATCCGCTCGCGCACGCCGCCGCGCTCGATCTCGAGCGCGTCCGGAGCCAGGCGCAGGAGCGCGCGCGGGCCGGCGCCGAGGAAGCTGAAGCGCGCCACGCGCTCGCCCCCGGTCACGCTCTCGAACAGGAAGCGCACCGGCGAGATCCCGGCCAGGCGCTGGTAGGCGGCCAACGGCGTGAGCGTCTCCGCGAGCAACTCGCGCACGCGCGGTACGACGGGTCGCGGCTCGCTCATGGTACGACTTCGAGCCCGAGCGCGCGCGCCGCCACGTCGAGCGGGAGCGCCCGGCCGGTCATGGCCAGGAACTGGGGCGCCGCCTGGCGCAGGAGCACCTCGCGCCCGTCGACCGCCACCAGGCCGCGCCGGCGCGCCTCCTCGACCAGGCGCGTCGGGGCCTCGCCGTAGACGAGGTCGACCACCGCGGTGCCCGGCGCCAGTCTCGCCACCGGCAGTGGCAGCTCGTCGGCGGCACCGCGGCCGAGCGGCGTCGCGTGCACGATCAGGCGGTAGGGCTCGACGTCGAGCTCGGCCAGGGGCACGAAGGGCAGGCCCAGGGCGCGCGCCGCCGCGAGCCCGCGCTCGCTGCCGCGATTGACGATCGACACCTGCGCTCCGGCGAGCGACAGGCCGAGCGCGGCCGCGCGCCCGGCACCGCCGCACCCCACCACCGCTGCGCGGCGCCCGCGCGCCTCGATGCCGCGCGCCGCGAGCGCCGCCACGACCCCCTCTGCGTCGGTCGACTCGCCTTCCCAGACGCCGTCGCGCAGGGTCAGCGTGTTGGCGGCCTGGAGGCGGTTGGCGAGCGGGCTGGTGGCGCCCGCGACCGCGAACGCCACGTCCTTGTGCGGCGTGGTCACCGACAGGCCGCCGAGCGGGAATCCGAGCGCCGCAGGGGCCTCGCTCTCGACGATCTCCAGCCAGAAGTCCCCGAACTGCGGCGCCTCGAACGGCACATAGAGGGCCGGCAGGCCGAGCGCGCGGTAGGCGGCGTTGTGCAGCCGCGGCGAGAGCGAGGCGAGCGCCGGCGAGCCGACGATCCCGAACAGGCGCTCGACCGGCGCAAGCTCGGGCAGGCCGTAGTCGCGCCGCAGGCGCTCGAGCGTCGGCTGGCCCGGCGCCGCCGCGCGCGCTCCGGCGGCGCCGTAGACCAGGGGCGCGCCCAGCCGCGGCGCGAGCAGGCGCGTCCAGAAGCCGATCTCGCCGCCGGCGAAGGCCGCCACGTCGCGCCGTCCGAGCTCGGCGAGCAGCTCGAGCGGGACCATCTCCTCGCCCGGGTGATCGGCGCGCGGCACCAGCTTGTAGAACGCGGCCGGGACCCGGGTCAGGTGCAGGAAGCGCGAGCGCAGGCCGGCCAGGTCGGTGGCCGGGCCGTGCCAGGAGACCAGCCGCCGCTCCGGCGGGATCGATTCGAGCAGCTCGGAGGCGAGGTCGCGGTCGGCCTCGAGGTCGACCAGGTCGTAGCCGCCGGCGGCCGCCGAGATCCGGCGCCGCCGCGCCTCGCCGCGGCCCGCGAACGCACCGCCCTCGGCGCGGCTGCGCAGGGTGTAGAGGAGGCGCCCCGCGAAGCTCGCGCGCAGGACCCCGGGATCGACGTCCCCGACCAGGTCCGCGCGCACCTCGAGCCAGTCCGCTTCCACCGCGAGCCGCTCGAGCGCGGCCGGCTCGAGCGCCGCCGGCTCGGTCACGGTCGCGATCAGCGTCGCGCGCGCGGGTGAATCGCTAGATCTCGGGTCCATGAAACCGAAAGACCTCCCCCGGTGGGCCCGAAGGAGGTCGGCGCTTCGACGGCGGATGGAATCGCGTCTCGCCCCGGGCCCGTCGGGCCGGAGCGGCAGGCTCCGGCCGTCAGCTCAAGCGGTGCTGGGCGCGGCCACGCCAGCAGGTGCCCGGATCGGGCGTGCGGATCGTGGCCGGTCGCGTCATCGTGCCGGGCATGAGACCAGAGCGTCCTGCGGCTGTCAAGCGCGGCGCCTGGTCGCCCGACGGCGACCGCGCACCGGCCGCGCCGTCAGGGCGCGACGACGCTCCAGTTGGCGGTCGTCCCCTGGTCGACGCCGTCCCGGAAGATGACGCTCGTGCCCGGCACGAAGGCGAGGCAGGACGGGTTGGAACCCGACACGGACGCCACGTGCGCCATCATCTGGTCCGGCACCCGGCTGGCGAGCACCCCGAACGGATGGCCCTCGCCGAAGGTGAAGGTCACGTTCGAGAAGCCGCCCGAGAGCAGGTGGCAGTAGCTCATCACCGTGCCCGCCCCGGTGCCGAGCGTGCCGCCGATCACGGTGCCCGGGCCGGGCGGGCCCTGGGTGCCGCAGTAGCAGCCCGAGCCGCCGCACTGGCCGTTGTAGCAGCCGTCCACCGGATTGGGATTGCCGCCGACGTTGCCGTAGCAGTGGGTGTGCGGCGAGTCGAAGTTGTGCCCGATCTCGTGCGCGGTGGCGACGACGTCCCAGAGCACCCCGGGGCTCTCGTAGAGGAAGTCTCCGTCCATCGTACCGGTGTAGCCGTAGTGGCCGCCGTAGTTGGAGGTCCCCGTGAACGTGCACCCGGCGCCGGTCGCGTCGTAGTTGAAGGCTGCCTGGCAGAGCACGCCGATCCAGGCCACGCCGCCGCCGTTGTTCTTGCCGCTCATCATGTGGACGATGGTGCGCGACACCGCCGCCTGCGTGTCGTTCCAGACCTTGCCGAAGTCGAGCAGGTTGCAGATGGTGCTGGTCTGATTCCAGGGATCCGCGGCGGTGCTCCACAGCCGCAGGTAGGGCAGCGAGATCGCGGTGCCGACCTCGTCCTCGTAGAGGAGCGAGAGATAGGCGATCACGTCGGCGACGTAGTTGGTCGCGTCCTGCGCGTTGCCGAACAGCGAGAAGAACTCGAAGTCGGTCTCGACCGCCACCCGCGCGGTGTGCGGCGGCGGCGGCGTGGAAGGCGCCTCGGCGGCGAGCGCCGGCGCGGGCGCCAGGAGGGCCTGCGCCGGACCGCGCCGGGGGCCGAGCGCGGCGTTGTCGCACGCGAACGGCCGGCTCGGGAGCCGGGCGGCGTCGATCCTGCGCACCTCCAGGCCCGCGCCTTCGCCCGGCGCGGGCAGGATGAGCGCCGCCCCGCGCCAGTCGGTGGCGATGCCGCGCACGCCGCCGCTCTCGAGCACGGAGAGCAGCACGCGCGAGCCGGCCACGTCTTCGAACCGGCCCTTGAGATAGACGTTGCGCGGCGGCGCCTGCTCGCGGGCGCCGGCGGCGTCCATGACGACGACCTTCGCGTCGGGCGTGAAGACCTCGAAGCGCGTGCCGCGGAAGACCTCGCTGCGCAGGGCGTCCCGCTCGGCGAGCCCGGCGATCCGGACCTCCTCCCCGACCGCGAGCGAGCCCGCCTCCGCCGCCAGGCGGAGGACCGGGATCTCGCGCGCGGCCCAGGACGGCTGCGCAACGGCGAGGACGAACAGGGAAACAGCCAACGACGCGATCCAGGACCTGGACATCGCACACCTCCGGAGACCGGACTCGGTCTCGTCTCGACGGATAGTGCGCCGGATCGTGCCACGGTCCGCCACGCCGGGCCAAGCGGGCCGGCGCGTCCGGGGGTACCTAGAGCTCCCGGCGAACCCAGGCGGAGCCGCGCATGCGGGCGAGGATGCGCTCGACGTGGCGGGCGTAGCCGCGGCCGCCGGCCCCCGGGTGCCAGGTCGAGGGGCGCGGCAGGGCGGCCGCGAGCTGGGCCGCCTCGCGCTCGCCCAGGCTCGACGCCGGCTTCCCGAAGTAGCGCCGGGCGGCGTTCTCGCAGCCCCAGACCCCGGGCCCGAACTCGACCACGTTGAGATAGAGCTCGAGGATGCGGCGCTTCGGGAGGTGGCGCTCGAGCTGGCGCGTGAGCGCGGCCTCCTTGAGCTTGCGCAGGGGATTGCGCGTCGGCGACAACCAGAGGTTCTTGGCCAGCTGCTGCGTGATCGTCGAGGCTCCGCGCGGCGCCTCCTTCTCCTCCCAGGCCTTCTCCAGCGCGCGCTTCATCTCGGTCGTGGCGAAGCCGCGATGCGAGAAGAAGTCGATGTCCTCGGCCACCACGACCGCGAGCTTCAGCTCGTTCGAGATGCGCCCGTAGGCGACGAAGCGCGGCCCGGCCTCGCCGCGCCTCCCCGCCGCGCGCTCGCGCGCGCGCCAGCGCTCGACGAAGGCGGTCGTTGCCGGGTCCTCGCGCGCCAGCGCCGCCACGTCCGGCCAGGTCAGCCACGCGTGGAGCGCGAAGGCCGCGAGCGACAGGGCGGCCACGAGAAGCAGCCAGCGCAGGAACCGTCGGGGCGAACGCGCCTTCATGGGTGAAGTCCGAAGCCCAAGACTCGCATAGAGGGAAAGACGACGAAAAGGGTGCGGCGACCTCGGGGACGATCCGCGAGACGTGGGCCCCACTGTACCGAGGGCGGTGGGGACGGGGCTCGCGTCGGGCTTCGGCGGGCAACGGCGGGGGGTCCCCACGCCATCAGGATGAGATCGACCGTGGGGTTCCCCGGGCACGCCGAAGCCCGACGCGAGACCCGGCACCGCCGCCCCGCGTTGATTGCTAGTCTCGAGCAGGATGAAGCTGGCGAAGATCGTGACGGCCTCGGGCTGGGCGGCCGCGGCGTTCGGCGCGCTGGGCTTCGCGGCCAGCGTCGGGCACGGAGCGCTGCCCGAGCTGCCCGGCGGCGCCGTGGTGCCGCTCCACGCCCTCCTGGTCGCGCTCGGCGCCGGCGCGGCCTGGGTCGCCGCCCGCCGCGGCGAGGAGATCGACCGCGAGCGCTTCGAGTTCGCCGGCGACCCCCACGCCACGCGCGACGAAGTCAAAGAGGCCCACCGCGAAGCCGAGCGGCGGCACCGGATCACCTTCACGGCGCTCGCCGCCGCGCCCGTCCTGCTCGGCTACTGGCTCGCCTACGAAGTGCCCGAAGGGCTCCCGCTCGGTCGCGCGCTGCCCGCCGCGCCGCTCGTCGGCTTCGGCCTGGGCGTGCTGCTCGCGCGCCTGCGCAGGCGCTGAGCCTCAGCCCGCGGCGGCCTCGGAGAGCGCGCCTGCGAAGACGGTGACGGCGCGGCCGCCGAGCTGCACGCGCTCGCCTGCGAGGCGCGTTCGCACCCGGCCGCCGCGGCGCGAGACCTGCAGGCCGGTCAGCTCGGCGCGCCCCAGCCGTGCACTCCAGAACGGCGCCAGCGTGCAGTGCGACGAGCCGGTCACCGGGTCCTCCGGCACGCCCACCGCGGGCGCGAAGAAGCGCGACACGAAGTCGAAGTCGCGCCCCGGGTCGGCCGCCGCGGTGGCGATCACGCCGCGCACGTCGAGCGCGCGCAGCGCCGCGAAGTCCGGGGCGAGCGCGCGCACCGTCCACTCGTCGGCGAGCTCGACCAGGACGTCCTCGGCGCTGCGCGCGGTCGCGAGCGGCTGCGCGCCGAGCGCCTCGGCCAGCCCCGGCAGCGCCGCCACCGGCGTCGCCGACCGGGCCGGGAAGTCCATCTCGATCGCCTCGCCGAGGCGACGGGCGACGAGGCGCCCGGAGAGGGTGTCGAAGCGTGCCGGCGCCGCGGGGGCCAGCCGGCCCGTCTCCCAGAGCACGTGCGAGGACGCGAGCGTGGCGTGCCCGCACAGCCGCACTTCGGCCTCGGGCGTGAACCAACGCAGCCGCCAGGCCTCACCCTCCGGCCAGAGGAAGGCCGTCTCCGAGAGGTTCATCTCTGCCGCGAGGTCGCGCATCCACGGCTCCGCCGCCGGCCGCTCGAGCGGCACGACGGCGGCCGGATTGCCGGCGAACGGGCGCTCCGTGAAGGCGTCCACCTGGTAGATCGTGAGCGTCATCGTGCCTCTCCTCGGCTCTCGGGCGCCGCCCTCACGCCGCCGCCTCGAGCCGGGCCTTGACCCGCGCCGCGATCTCGCGACCGATCGCGAGCGACGCCGTCGCGGCGGGCGACGGGGCGTTGATCACGTGCAGCATGCGCTCCGCCTCGGCCCAGACGAAGTCGTCGAGCAGCCGGCCGTCGCGGCCGAGCGCCTGCGCGCGCACTCCGCAGCCGGCCCGGCGCACGTCGTCCTCCCGGAGGTCCGGCACGAGCCGGCGCAGTGACGCGACGAAGCGCCGGCGGCTGAACGCGCGCCGGTACTCCGCCCAGGCGACGCGGGCGTGGCGCGGCGCCATGCGCCAGAAGCCCGGATAGACGAGCGTCGTGGCGGCGTCGGCGAGCGAGAACGAAGTGCGCGAGTAGCCCGCGCGGCGCCAGGCCAGGACCGCGTTGGGCCCGGCCTCGACCGTGCCGTCCACCCGGCGCGTGAAGTGGACGCCGAGGAACGGCAGGTCGGGATCGGGCACCGGGTAGATCAGGCCGCGCACCATGCCGCGCGCGCCCGCCGCGAGCTCGAAGTAGTCGCCGCGGAAGGGCACGATGCGAGCGCCCGGCTCGAGCCCGGCCGCACGCGCCACGCGGTCGCTCTCGAGCCCGGCGCAGGCGACCAGGAAGGGCGCGCTGCGGCGACCGCCGCCGGCGACGGTGACCTCGACCGCGCCGCGTCCGGCGACGATCCGTCCCACCCGCGCCCCGGCCGTCACCGTGCCGCCGGCGGCGCGCACGTCGGCGGCGAAGGCTGCCGCGACCGCGCCGTAGTCCACGATCCCCGTCTCCGGCACCCACAGCCCGGCGAGGCCGGCCGCGCGCGGCTCGCGCGCGCGGATGCCGGCGCCGTCGAGACGCTCGAGGCCGGCGAGGCCGTTGGCGCGCCCGCGCCGCTCGAGCTCGTCGAGGCGTGCGAGCTCCGCTTCCGCGACCGCGACCACCACCTTGCCGCAGCGCTCGTGCGCGATGCCGCGCTCGGCGACGTAGCGGTAGAGCGCCTCGCGGCCGGCCGCGCAGGTCGCGGCCTTGACGCTTCCCGGCCGGTAGTAGAGGCCGGAGTGGACGACGCCGCTGTTGTGGCCGGTCTGGTGCGAGGCGAGGCGCGCCTCGGCCTCGAGCAGCTCGACGCCGAGGCCGTGCTCGAGCGCCAGGGCGCGCGCGGTGGCGAGCCCCACGATGCCTCCTCCGACCACCAGCACGTCCGGCCCGGCCATCGATCCGGAATCCTCCCACACCCACGCTCGGAGCATGGACTTCTCCATAGCTCGCGCGCGACGGCCGTGACCTGATACCTTCTTCGAATGGAGGATCGCGACATGTGGAAGCGAGACAACGAACCCGCCGCCCCGGGCTCCCCGACCCCGCCGCCCGCCCCGCCGGCGCGCGCGGAAGCCGAGCCGGTCCCGGCGCGCCACGCGCCCGCCGCTCCGAGCTCCGGCGAACGCGCCGTGTTGTCGCCTTCGATCGTCCTGCGCGGCGAGGTCTCGGGCGACGAGGACCTGGTCATCGAGGGGCGCGTGGAAGGCAAGATCATGCTGCGCCAGAACGTGGTGACGGTCGGCGCCAAGGGGCGCGTCGCGGCCGAGATCCAGGCCCGCGCCGTGCTCGTGGACGGCGAGGTCGAGGGCAACATGAGCGCCGAGGAGCAGGTCGTCCTGCGCAAGACGTCGCGCGTGCGCGGCGACATCGTCGCGCCGCGCGTGACGATCGAGGACGGGGCGCGCTTCAAGGGTTCGATCGACATGGAGCCGAAGCAGCGCTCGAGCTCGGCTCCGGCCCCGGCGCCCCGCCCGGCCGTCAAGGAGGACGCCGGTCCGCGCCCGCTCGAGTCGAAGCCTGCCGCGCAGGCCGGCTGAGCCGCGCATGAGCTGGATGCGCCGCCCGGCCGGCCGGGCGGAGCCTTCTCCCGAGCTCCCCCTGCCGACCGCGCCGCCGCCCCCGGCCGAGCATCCCGCCCCGGGGCTCAGGCACGCGCTCGAGCGGTTGCCGCGCCCGAGCGCCTCGGTGCTCGACCTGGGCGCCGCGCTGGCGGTCAACGTCGCCTTCTTCAACCGAATCGGCGCGCGGCTGCGCATCGCCGACCTCGACGCCACGCTGGACGAGAGCGGGCTGCGCGAGGCGGCGCCCGCGCTCTGGGAGCGCTCGCTGCCCGACCTGCTGCCGCTCGGCCCGGACGAGCGCTACGACCTCGTGCTCGCCTGGGACCTGCCGAACTACGTGGGACGCGCGCGCTGGCCGGCGCTCGCGATCCGGATCCGCGAGCACCTGGCCCCCGCGGGCGCCTTCCACCTGCTGGTGCGGGTCGGCCAGACCATGCCGGCGCGGCCCTGCCACTACCGGATCGTGGACGTCGGCACGCTCTCGGAGGACGTGCTGGTCGCCGAGACGGTGCCCGCGCTCCGCCTGCCGCACGCCGAGGTCGAGAAGCTCCACCCCGGGCTGGTGGCGCCGAGAAGCCATCTGGGCAAGCACGGCGTCCAAGAGTACGTGCTCGAGCACGCCGCGGCGCACCATCTGCCGCCGCGCGCCATCGCCCAGCCACGCAAGCGGCCGCCCGGCCCGGCGATCCGCGTCCCCGCCCCGCCCCCGAACAAACCGGTGTCAGAGCCCTGATTTCGGGACGCGGCCGCCTCGGGGCGGCGCGCGCTGCAGGAATCGGGAATCGGTGCTCTGACACCGGTTTCCAGCTCTTGACTTTCGCCTCTTTTACGCCTGATGATGCCCTCCGGAAGGCTCCGGAGGGACGCGACCCAGATGGCGGAACCCCTTGCGCGCGCGCTGCTTTCCCGGCTCGAGGCGCCACTCGCCGGGCGGTTGCGCACGGCCCGTGAGCTGGTCGCCGCCACCCGCCCGAGCGAGCCGGCCACCTGGGGTGCGGCGATGCCGGAGCTCGCCGCGCTCCTGCCCGGCGGCCTGCCCCGCGGCGTCCTGACCGAGCTCGCCGGCCGGCTCTCGAGCGGGCGCATGGGGTTCGTGCTCGCCCTGCTCGCGGCGGCCACCTCGGCGGGCGAGAACGCCGCGCTCGTCGATCTCGGCGACGGGCTCGACCCGCAGCGCGCAGCGGCCGGCGGGGTCGCCCTCGAGCGCCTGCTCTGGGCCCGCCCGCGCGATCTCTCCGAGGCTCTCGCCGCGGCGGAGGCGGTGGTCGGCGGCGGTTTCCCGCTGGTGGTCGTCGAGCTCGGCCTGCCTCCCGTCCCCGGTGGCCGCGGCCGCGACGCCCAGTGGCTCCGCCTCGCCCGCGCGGCGCGCGCGGCGGGGACCGTGCTGCTCGTCTCCTCCCCCTCGCGCCGCTGCGGCGTCGCCGCCGGAGTCGCGCTCGCCCTCGAGCGCGCCCGGCCACGCTGGAGCGGCGCACCGGCGGGACCGCGCCTGCTCGACGGCGTCGAGGCCCGCCTGGTCGGAGGGACCCGCCCCGGCGCGAGAGCCGGCGGCAGGTGCGGCGCGGCGGGCGCGCCGGTCGCGCTCCGCCTCGCCGCCTCCTGAAGCCGGCCATGGGAGCGCGCGATGGTCCGCCTCGCCTGCCTCGCCGTGCCGCTCTTCCCGCTCGCCGCGCGCCTGCGCGCCGAGCCCGAGCTCGCGCGCGAGGCGGTGGCGGTGGTCGAGGGGCAGGGCCCGGCCGCGCGCGTGATGGCCGCCACGCGCCCGGCGCGGCGCGCGGGCGTGCGTGCCGGATCGACCCTCGCCCAGGCGCGCGCGACGCTGCCCGGCCTCGCGGCGCGCGGGCGCGACAGCGAAGCGGAGCGCGCCGCCGCCGAGGCGCTGCTCGACGTCGCCGGCCGCTTCTCGCCGCGCGTCGAGGACGCCCTGCCGGGGCTGGTCTTCCTCGAGGCCGACGGTCTCGGGCGGCGCTTCCCCGGGTCCGACGGCGAGCGCGACCTCGGCCGCGCCCTGGCACGCGCCGCACGCGAGGCGGGACTGCCGGCGCGCGTCGGCGTCGCCTCCTCCCGGCTCGCCGCGCGCCTGGCCGCCGAGGGCGCGGCGCGCGAGGGCGAGCCCGAGATCGTCGCCGCCGGGCGCGAGGCGGAGTTCCTCGCGCGCCTGCCGCTCGCGCGCCTCTCCCCCGAGGTCGCGCTGGGCGAGACCCTGACGCGCTGGGGCATCGCCACGGTCGGCGACCTCGCCCGCCTGCCCGCCGCCGAGGTGGCGAGCCGCCTGGGCGCCGCCGGCGCCGCGCTGCACGCCGTCGCGCGCGGCCTCGACCCGCGCCCGCTCGCGCCCCGCCAGCCACCGCCCGACTTCCGCGAAGGCAGCGATCTCGAGTGGCCGCTCGCCACGCTCGAGCCCTTCCTCTTCCTCGCCCGCGCCGCCCTCGACCGCCTCTGCCGGCGGCTCGAGGCCGAAGGGCTCGGCTGCGCCCGGCTCGGCCTCTCGCTCGCGCTCGAGCCGGACGGCCACGACGAGCGTTCGATCGCGCTGCCGGCGGCGACCACCGACGCCCGCACCCTGGTGCGGCTCGTCCACCTCGAGCTCGAGACGCGTCCGCCCGGCGCGGCCGTCTCCGGTTTCGCCTTCACCGCGGCTCCCGATCGCCCGCGCGCCGCCCAGCTCTCGCTGTTCGGCCCGCCGGAGCTCTCGCCCGAGCTGCTCGCGACCACGCTCGCCCGCCTGTTCGCGCTGCTCGGGCCCGATCGCTCCGGCGCGCCGCGCGCGTCGGACGGTCATCGCCCCGAGCGCTTCGAGCTCGAGCCGTTCGCGCCCCCGCCGCCGCCGAAGTTCGAGCTCGCCGCGCCGCGGCCACGGGGGCTGCTCGCCGTGCGCGCGCTGCGTCCGGCGCTCGAGCTCGAGGTCCTGCTCGACGACGGCGGCGCGCCGCGCGGCGTGCGCCCGCTCGTCACCGAGGCGGGCGCGAAGCGCCCCGCGGTGTCCGGCGAGGTCGCGGTGGCCTCCGGGCCGTGGCGGCTCGAGGAGGGCTGGTGGAGCCAGGGGCCGATGACGCGCGACTACTGGGACGTCGAGCTCACGGGCGCCGGCCTCTGGCGGATCTTCCGCGACGCGGCGAGCGGGCGCTGGTTCGCCGATGGCTCCTACGACTGACGACCGGCTGCCCCGCGTGTTACCCTGCGCCGAGGCAGCCGCCCGCGTGACGACGAAGCCACCGCTCCCCGAGACGCTGCTCGAGTCCCTCGAGGACGCCGTCCTGCTGGCCGAGGCGGACGGGACGATCCTGTGGGCGAGCCCGCGCGTCACCGACCTGTGGGGCTACGGCGAGCGCGAGGCGCTGGGCAGGAAGCTGCCGGCCCTGCTCGCCTGGGAGGCCGGACGCGAGCCGGCCGAGACCCCGGCGGGGGCGGGCGCGCGCCGCCTGCAGGCCTACCGCAAGGACGGCTCGAGCTTCCCGGTCTCCGTGCGCCGGCAGCCGGTCGGCGAGAACGGCAAGATCCTGATCCTGGTGCGCGACCTCTCCGAGCTGAGCCTGGCGCGGGAGCGCCTGAGCGAGCTCGCCAAGGTGATCGAGACGGTGAGCGCCGGCGTTGCGATCGCCGACCGCGACCTCGCCATCCATCGCGCCAATCCCGCCCTGGCCGGGATGCTCGGCCTCGAGCCCGCGGAGCTGCTGGGCGAGGACCTGCGCAAGCTCTTCCCGACCGCCCTCGCCGGCCTCCAGTTCCGCGACCTCGCCGATGCGAGGAGCCTGCGTGTCGAGAGCGAGAGCCGACGCCGCGACGGCTCCGCCTTCCAGGTGGAGCTGCGCTTCGACCTCGTCACCGGCGACGACGACGCGCCGCTCGGAGTGGTCGCCATCGCCCAGGACATCACCGAACGGCGGCGTGCCGAGGCCGCGTTGCGAGCCTCGGAGGAGAGGTTCGCGCTCGCCGTGCGCGGCGCCAACGACGGCATCTGGGACTGGCTCCTGCGCGACGGCCGCGTCTACTACTCCGAGCGCTGGCAGCGGCTGATCGGCGCCGAGCCGGGCACGCTCGGCACCTCGCCGGACGAGTGGTTCGCGCGCGTCCATCCCGAGGACCTGCCGCATCTCACCGAGCGGCTGGACCGCCACCTCGCGGGCGAGACCGACCACTTCGAGGACGAGTACCGGATGCTCACCGCGGAGGGCAGCTACCGCTGGATGCTGGCGCGCGGCGCCGCGGTATGGGACGCCGAAGGCCGCCCCACGCGCATGGCCGGGTCGCAGACCGACATCACCGACCGCAAGGTGCGCGATCCGCTGACCGGCCTGCCCAACCGCGCGCTGTTCCTCGACCGGGTCGAACACGCTCGCGCGCGGGCCCGGCGCGCGGGACAGGGTCAGTTCGCGGTGCTGTTCATCGACCTCGACCGCTTCAAGATGGTCAACGACAGCCTCGGCCATTCGGCGGGCGATCAGCTCCTCGTCCAGGTCTCGCGCCGGATCGAGGCCTGCCTGCGCGGCGGCGACACCGTGGCGCGCCTGGGCGGCGACGAGTTCACGGTGCTGCTCGAGGAGATCCGCACCTCCGACGAGGCGCTGGAGATCACGCAGCGCATCCACGAGGCGCTGCTCCACCCCTTCATGGTCGCCGGTCACGAGCTCTACGTCACCGCCAGCGTGGGCATCGCCCTGGGCGACCGCCTGGCCGGCGACCTGACCGGGCTGCTGCGCGACGCCGACACCGCCATGTACCGCGCCAAGGTCTCCGGGCGCGGGCGCTCCCAGCTGTTCTCCGGCGAAATGCGCAGCGAGGTCGTGGCGCGCCTCCAGATGGAGAACGACCTGCGGCGCGGCTTCGAGCGCCGGGAGTTCGAGGTCCACTACCAGCCCATCGTCTCGCTCGCCGACCACACGCTCGACGGCTTCGAGGCGCTGGTGCGCTGGCACCACCCCGAACGCGGACTGCTCCTGCCGGCCTCGTTCATCGGCGTCGCGGAGGAGACCGGGGTCATCCTGCCGCTCGGCATGTGGGTGCTCGAGGAGGCCTGCGCGCAGCTCGCGCGCTGGCGCGCCGAGGACCCCGCCTGGGAGGCGCTGACCATGAGCGTCAACCTCTCGCCCCGGCTCTTCGCCCAGCCCGACCTGGTGCGCCAGGTCGCGGCCGCGCTCGAACGCGCCGGCCTGCCCGCGCGCTGCCTGAAGCTGGAGATCACCGAGGGCCTGCTGATCGAGGACCCGGACCAGGCGCGCGCCATGATCCAGGAGCTGCGTGCCATGGGGGTCAGCATCTGCCTCGACGACTTCGGCACCGGTTACTCGTCGCTCTCCTACCTGAACCGTTTCGCCGTCGACGTGCTCAAGATCGACCGCTCCTTCATCCGCGATCTCACCAGCGACGGCGATAAGGCCGAGCTGGTCAAGAACATCGTGCGCCTGGCCGCCGACCTGCAGCTGACGGTGATCGCCGAGGGGGTCGAGACCGCCGAGCAACGCCGCCGGCTCGAGCAGCTCGACTGCCTCTGGATGCAGGGCTACGAGTTCAGCCGGCCGGTGCCGCCCGAGGACGCCTGGCGCATCTTCCACGCCGAGGCCGGCTGACCGGGCCGCGGCTCAGGCGGCTCGCGCCTCTCGCGCGCGGGCCAGCCAGCGGCGCACGAGCAGGTCGGCGGGGAGAACGAGCACCACCACCACGATCGGGATCGAGGCGGCGGCGAAGACGAGCGGCGGCAGCAGGGTCTGCTCGACGCCGAAGGGAGCCCACATCCAGTTCAGGTTCTGCTCGCGGCTGCCGAGCTGCTGGCCGGCCGGCAGCAGCAGCGCGACGATCACCGCCTGCAGCCGCCAGCCGCGCCGATCGTGACCGGTCCTCGCCACCAGCCAGAGCAGCAGCGGCACGGTCCACAGGTGGAAGAGCGACAGGGCGCGCAGGCCCAGCGGCGTGGCGGCGTCGAACATGTACTCGGTGCCGCCGATCGGGTGCGCCCCCGTCGCCAGCCGGCCCAGGAAGTCGGCCGCCCAGATCAGCTGGATGAACAGCACTCCGACCAGCTGCGAGGTGGCGAGCAGGGCGCTGCCGGTCCACAGCGCGGCGAGCAGCACGAAGTTGGCGAAGTCGCAGATCCAGAGGAAATTGGCGGGGCCGTTCTCGAGCCAGTAGACGGGCACCCAGACCGCCATCCAACCGGTGTAGGCGACGCGTACCGCGAAGGGAACGCGCGCCCCTCCCGTCACCAGAAGGGAAGGGCCGGAGCCCGCGGGCCCCGGCCCTTCGAGCGGCCGCGCCGGCCTTCGGCTCAGAAGCGGAAGCCGACCTGGCCGGTGACCTTGCGCGAGATGATGTCGCCGAAGATGTGCTGCTGCACGTCCTCGTCGAACACGTTGGCGGCGATGATCGACAGCGTCATGCGCTCGTCGAGCAGGCGCACGCCGGCCGCGACGTTGACCTGCGTGAAGGCGTCGGTCGAGCCGCGCACGTTGAGCACGTCGGCCCAGTACGCCTCGTCCTGGTAGTTGACGTTGGCGCTGGCGAAGAAGCCGCCGTTGTCGAACGAAATCCCCAGGTTGCCGCGCCACTCGGGCGGCACGTTCTGGTCGTCGGCCGAGACGCCCTCGAACTCGGGCGCGTCCTGCCAGGAGGCGTTGAAGAACCAGGACCAGTCGCCGAGCGCGCGCTGCTCGAGCGAGAACTCGACGCCCTGGTCGGTGGTCTTGCCGATGTTGCGGTAGCTGAAGTCCGAGGGCACCACGCCGGCGAGCCCGCCGCCCACCGCCGCGCAGGGCGGGAAGGTGCCGGGCGCGAACAGGAAGCAGGGCACCAGCTGCGGCGGCACGCCGGGAGCGGGCGGGATGCCGACCGGCGGCAGATTCCCCGGTCCGTACGTGCGCTGGACGTAGAAGTCGATCGAGTTCTCGGTCTCGTTGCGGTAGGCGGCGAGCGACAGGTTGAGACCGTTGTCGAGCGTCCCCACGTAGCCGACCTCGTAGGCGACCATGCTCTCCTCGACCAGCTCGACGTTGCCGTCGGCGCGGGCCGGAAGGAGGAAGGGACCGACCTGGTTGAGGATCGTGACGTCGAGGTAGTTGTTGATCGCCGACGGCGTGCGGAACGCCTCGTTGTAGGAGAGGCGGAAGGTGTGGTTCGGAGTGGGCGAGATGAGCAGGCTCGTGCGCGGCGTGAACACGCCGTCCTCGAGCGGCTCGATGTCGTCGTAGCGGCCGCCGATCAGCCAGCGCACCTTGTCGCCGAGCAGGATCTCGTCCTGCAGGAACACGCCCCATTCCTTCTTGTCGGTGCCCTCGGGCGCGATCTCGAGGTCGAAGTCGCTCCACCGGTAGTTGGCCCCGTAGGTGAAGATGTTGTGGGAACCGACGACGGAGGTGTTGGCGGCCTCGAGATTGTAGGTGTCGGTGGCGAACGCGAAGCCCAGCGGCTGGCCGTCGGATCCGCGCGTGAGCAGGTTGACCGAGTCCGCGTCCAGGAAGTTCGCGAACAGGTGGAAGTGGAAGGAGTTCTGGCTCCAGTCCGCCTTCGCGTAGGAGAGATTCGAGCTCTTGTCGATGTCGAACGGCCCGATGCCGGTGTGGATGATGCCGTCGGTGCCCGCGTAGCCCGCACCGACGCTCAGGACGGCGTCCTCGCGCACGTCGTAGTCGAGGCGCAGGTCGATCTTGGGCTGCTCGGTGCCCGAATTCTCGAAGTCGGGATAGCTGGTGGGCGGGTTCGAGCCCGGCACCACGCCGGTCGGCCGGTCGTAGGGATCCTGCTCGTAGTAGCCGGCCGAGACCTTGTAGCCGAGCTTGCCCGAGACGCCGGCGTGGCTGAGGCTGCCGTACAGGGTGCCGAGCTCGCCGCCGCCGAAGAGCAGGCTGGTGCCCACCATCTCGCGCGGCCGCTTGGTGATCAGGTTGACCACGCCGGTCATGGCGTTGGCGCCCCACACCGCGCTGCCCGGCCCGCGCACCGCCTCGATCTGCTTGATCTCGGCGGGATTGACGGGCAGGAAGTCCCACATCACGAATCCGAAGAAGTCGAGGTACAGGGAGCGGCCGTCGAGCAGCACCAGCTGGGAGGTCGAGAGCGTGTTGGTCGAGCCGCGCGCGGTCATGTTGATGTCCCGCGCGCTGGTCTGCGACACGTTGAGGCCCGGGACGTTGCGCAGGAGATCGCCGTAGTCGTCGGCCGGGATCGATTCGATGGTTCGGGAGTCGATCACCGTGATCGCCGCCGGGGCCTCGTTGAGCGACTGCTCCGTGCGCGACGCGGTGACGACGATGACCTCTTCGATCTGGTCCTTCGGCTCGTCGGCTGGGGGCTCCGTCGCGGGGCCGCCCGGCTCCTGCGCTACCAGCGCCGTGGCCAGCGCGAATCCGGCCATCGCGACCAGCCACCTGGTTCGGGTTCTCATCCTCGGACCTCCTCCTCCAGCAGAGCGACCTCCTCCCCACCACGGGGAGGACGTCTAGTGATTTCGAAAATTTCGCGGATGCTAACCCCGACCCGCTTCCCGGGCAAGCACCGCGGTTTGCTAGGGTTGCCGATGTGCAGGAGGACCGCTCGCCCGCTCCCTCGCCCGTGGTGGTCGGCTTCGACGGCTCGCCCGACGCGCGCCGCGCCGCGGCGTGGGCTGCCGCGCTGGCGCGCGCCCGGGGCGGCCGCGCCCTGCACCTCGTCCACGCGCTCGCCCTTCCCGCCATCCCGCACCACGGCTACGACCACCTGAGCGTGGGGGAACTGCTCGGGCGCCACGAGCGCGAGATGCGCGAGCGGCTCGAAGCCGAGCGCGACCTGTTGGCCGCCGAAGGCCTCCCGGTGGAGATCCACCTGCGCCGCTGGCTGCCCGTCGAGACGCTGATCGAGCACGCCCAGAGCCAGGGCGCCGGGCTGGTCGTGGTCGGGCGACACGGCAGCGGCGCCTCCCATCTGGTGCTCGGCAGCGTCTCGGCAGCGGTGGCGCGGCGCGCGCCCGTGCCGGTCGTGGTCGTGCGCGGCGAGACGAGGCCCTCGCCACCGCGCCTCGTGCTCGCGGCGCTGGACGGGTCGGCGCCGGCGCGCGCCGCCGTGGCGGCCCTCGCCGAGTGGGCACCCACGGCGGAAGTGCTGGCGGTGCGGGTGCGCGAGGCGGCCGCCGACGGCGCCGGCATCGACGAGGAGGACGTCGTGCGCGACCTGGCCGGGGCCGGTCTCGACCGCCTGCGCCGGAGGATCCGGATCGTCTCGGGGCCGGTGGCGGAGTCCCTCCTGGCGCTCGCGCGCGGCGAGGGAGCCGACCTGATCACCGCCGGCCGGCGCGGGCAGTCCGCCTGGGAGGATCTGCTCACCGGCAGCGTCTCGGACAAGCTCCTCCAGCTCGCCCCCTGCCCGGTCCTGCTCGCGCACTGAGGGACCGCGCGCGAGCGCCCGGGCCGAAGGGGGGCCCGGCATCCGGCTTGCTCGAGTCTCCAGGCATGTCCCACGCGAGGTCGCCGGTCGTCTCCGCGCTGGTCGCCTGGGCGATCGCCGTCCCGGTCGCCGGCGCCGCGGGCCCGGGCCGCGGCAGCGCGCTGGCGCCCTATCGAGAGGAAGTCGTGGTGCGCGAGCTGGAGGTCGAATTCGATGCCTCGGTCCTGCCCCCGCTCGAGTCGCTCGGCCGCCGCGCCGACCGGGACTTCCTGGTGCTCGAAGACGGCCGCCCGCTGGAGCAGGTCGCGACGCCCGCAGGCGACGCGGAGGATGACGGCGACGAGCGGGAGCCGGGCGGAGGGCCGTGCCCGATCCTCGAGCTCCTGGTCTGGTTCGACCCCGCGCTCGCGAGCCCGCGGGCGCGCGCCGAGGGTGCGCGCTCGCTCGCCCGGGCGGCGACGATGGCGGCGGTCCCGGCCTGCGTTCCGATCACGCTCGCGGTCGAGGGCTCCGGACGGGAGGCACCGGTCGCCAGCCCGGCCGCCCTCGCCGCGCTGCTCGCCCGTCGCGCCCCCGAATGGGATTCGGCGCCCGCGGCGGGCCGCTCACCGCTCGAGGTGCGCCTGCGCGCTCTCGACCGGCTCACGGTGGCGCTCGCCAGCCGCGACGGCGGCGGGCGGCGCGCCCTCGTCGTGGTCGGTGACGCCTGGGCGGTCAACGCGGACCTGCTCAACGCCCTCGCCGACCTCGGGCGCGGAGGCGACGGTCCCGTCCTCGCGCAACTGCGGCCCATCGAGGACGCCGCGCGTGTCGCCGCCGCGTTCGGCTGGACCACCTACGTGCTCTCCGCGGTGGTCCCGCTCGACTCGGAGGTCCGACCGGGCCCCGATCGGCGCCCCGCGACGCGCATCAACTCGGGCGGCAGGGAGAGCAGCAGCTGGATGGTGCGGCTCTTCGCCCCGCGCCACTACCTGCGCGGCGCGGCGCGCGACGAGGCGAGGCTCAGCGTGGCGACCGACCTCGGACTGCGCCCGTGGGCGCACTTCGTGCGCGCCGGCGCCGGCACCCTGCTCGCCGACGCCGCCGCGGTCGCCTCCCAGATGGAGCGCCTCGCGAATCGCCGCCGGCTCGTGGTGCGCTCGCCGGATCCGGGGCCCGGCCGCATGTTGCCGCTCGAAGTGCGCTGGACGGGGGGCGACGGCAGAGCGCTGCCCGCGCGGCGCTGGTCGCGCTCGGGGATGCCGCCCGAAGCGACGGCCGCGCGGTTGCGCGCGCTCGCCGCAGGCGATCTCGACGTGGAGCTCGGGGCGCTCGTGCGCACCGTTGCCGACGACTCTCTGCCGCCCGCGCGCCGCGTCTGCTTCTCCGGACCCACGACGCACGAGTTCGTGCGCGCCGCGACCCTGAGCGCGGAGGCGGCTGCGGACGCCGTCGCGGTCGGCCCCGTGGTCGAGGTCCGTCCCTTTCCTGCCGAGGCATGCGCCACACTGCCGGACGCGCAGCCCTCCGGCGTCGCGCGCGCACCCGAGCCGGCGCTCGCCCTGGTCGAGGACCCCGAGTCGGGCGAATGGGGCGCGTTGCGCCTGCCGCCGGCGCGCTGAGCGCTCCACGCAGTAGCATCCCGGGGTGGAGATCCGCACCGATCGCCTGATCCTGCGGCCGTTCCGGCCGGGCGACGAGGACGATCTCGTCGCGGCCGCCGACGACCGCGCGGTCTGGCTGCATCTGCGCGACCGGTTCCCGCATCCCTACGCGCGCGAGGACGCCGAGCGCTGGATCGCGCACGCGCGCGCGACGACGCCCGCGACCGACCTCGCGGTGACGCTCGGCGGCCGGGTCATCGGCGGCGTCGGCCTCGAGCGCGGCAGCGACGTCAACCGCCTCGACGCGGAGGTCGGCTACTGGCTGGGACGGGACCGCTGGGGCCGCGGCTACGGCACCGAGGCGTTGACCGCATTCGTCGAGTTCGCGTTCGCCAGCTTCCCGTTCGAGCGGCTCCACGCCTGGGTCTTCGCGCCCAACCTCGCCTCGCGCCGCGTGCTCGAGAAGTGCGGCTTCCGGCTGGAGGGCGTCGCCCGCCGCTCCGTGCTCAAGGACCAGCGGCTGCTCGACTCCTGTCTCTACGCCCGCCTGCGCGGCGAGTAGCGCTCCCTTGCGCTGATCTTACGCTTGTTTTACGCTTCCCCCGTGCGGCGCAAGGGGATCGTCGATCTCAGCGCGCCCGGGGAGCCGGGCGACCCCGGGGCCTTCTGGGCCGAGCCGCCGGCCGCCCACCCCTCGTCCCCCTACCGCTCCCCCGGGGCGCGCAAGGAGAAGCTGCGCGAGCGCTCCTTCCGGCGCGCCGGAGCGCCGGCCTCGCCGCTGCCCTGGGCCGAGCTGCGCTGCGCGTCGGCCTTCTCCTTCCTCGACGGCGCCTCGCTCCCCGAGGACCTGGTCGAGCGCGCCGCCGCGCTCGACCTCGCCGCGGTGGCGCTCGTCGACCGCGCCGGCGTCTACGGCGCGCCGCGCTTCTGGAAGGCGGCGAAGGCCGCCGGGCTCAAGGCCCTGGTCGGGGCGGAGGTGCCGCTGGAAGCGGGGATGCTCACCCTGCTCGCCGAGAACCGCACCGGCTACCAGAACCTCTGCAAGCTGCTGACCGCGGCCGCGCGCGGCCGGCCGAAGGGCGCGGCGAGCGCGAGCTTCGAGCAGGTCGCCGCCCACGCCGGGGGGCTGCACGTGCTGACCGGCGGCGACGAGGGGCCCCTGGCGCACGCCCTCGCAGCGCACGGCGCCGACGCCGCCCGGCGCCTGCTCGAGCGGCTCGCCCACGTCTTCCCCGGCCGCGTGCACGTCGAGCTCCAGCGTCACGGTCTGCGCGAGCAGGAGCGCCGCAACCAGGGGCTGGTCGAGCTCGCGCGCGCTCTCCGGCTGCCGCTCGTCGCCACCAACGGCGTGCGCTACGCGCGCGCCGGGGACAAGCCGCTCCACGACGTGCTGACCGCGATCCGCGGGCACGTGACGCTCGACGCCGCCGGCGCCCGGCTCGCTCCCAACCGCGAGCGGCACCTCAAGGGCGCGGCCGAGATGACGCGCCTGTTCGCCGACCTGCCGGCGGCGGTCGCCCACGCCGGCGAGCTCGCCGCGCGCCTCGATTTCACGCTCGACGACCTCGGCTACCGCTTTCCCGACTTCGAGCTGCCGCCCGGCGAGAGTCCCGCCTCCTGGCTGCGCAAGCTGGCCTGGAACGGCGCCCGCGCGCGCTTCCGGCCGCTCACCGCGCGCGCCCAGGCGCAGATCGAGAGAGAGCTCGCGCTGATCGAGAAGCTCGACCTGGCCGGCTACTTCCTGATCGTCGGCGACCTGGTCGAGTTCTGCCGGCGCGAGCGCATCCTCTGCCAGGGGCGCGGCTCGGCCGCCAACAGCGCCGTCTGCTACGCGCTCGGCATCACGGCGGTCGACCCGGTGAGGATGGAGCTCCTGTTCGAGCGCTTCCTGTCCGAGGAGCGCGGCGAGTGGCCCGACATCGACCTCGACCTGCCCTCGGGCGAGCAGCGCGAGAAGGTCATCCAGCACGTCTACCGCACCTACGGCGAGCGCGGCGCCGCGATGACCGCCAACGTCATCACCTACCGCGACCGCTCCGCCGCGCGCGAGGTCGCCAAGGCGCTCGGCTACGGACCCGACCAGGTCGACCGGCTGGCGAAACAGCTCGGCTCGTTCCGCTACGACCTCGAGCGCGGCGATCCCAAGGAGCTCGAGCGCGAGCTCGCCGCCGCCGGCCTCGACCCCGCCGAGCCGCGCAACCTCCGCTTCGCGGAGTGCTGGCGGCGGCTCCAGAACCTGCCCCGCCATCTGGGGCAGCACTCGGGCGGCATGGTGATCGCCGCCGGCCGCCTCGACGAGGTCGTGCCGCTCGAGCCGGCGGCGATGGCCGGGCGCGTGGTCGTGCAGTGGGACAAGGACGACTGCGCGGACCTCGGCATCATCAAGGTCGACCTGCTCGGCCTCGGCATGCTCGACGCGCTCGAGCAGGTGCTGCCGATCGTGAGCCGCGAGGAGGGCGTGCACCTCGACCTCGCCCATCTGCCCCCGGACGATCCCGGGGTCTACGCCATGCTGCGCGCGGCCGACACGGTGGGCGTCTTCCAGGTCGAGAGCCGCGCGCAGATGGCGTCGCTGCCGCGCAACGCCCCCGAGCGCTTCTACGACCTCGTCATCCAGGTGGCGATCATCCGCCCCGGCCCGATCACCGGCGGCATGGTCCATCCGTTCTTCGAGCGCCGCCTCGGGCGCGAGCCGGTGACCTACTTCCATCCCTGCCTCGAGCCGATCCTCGCGCGCACCCTCGGCGTGCCGATCTTCCAGGAGCAGCTGCTGCGCATGGCGATGGCGGTGGCGGGCTTCTCCGGCGGCGAGGCCGAGGAGCTGCGGCGCGCGATGGGGTTCAAGCGCTCGGTCGAGCGCATGCAGTCGATCGAAGCGCGGCTGCGCGCGGGGATGGCGGCGCGCGGCATCGTGGGCGAGACCCAGGACCGCATCGTCCAGTCGATCACCTCCTTCGCGCTCTACGGCTTTCCCGAGTCGCACGCGGCGAGCTTCGCCCTCATCGCCTACGCGAGCGCGTACCTGAAGCGTCACCACCCGACCGCGTTCCTGATCGGGCTGCTCAACGCCTGGCCGATGGGTTTCTACCATCCGGCGACGCTGGTCCAGGACGCCCAGCGCCACGGCGTCGTCGTGCTGCCGGTCGACGTCAACTCTTCGGAGTACCTCTGTGGGTGGGAGGGGTCCGGGGGTCTCGGGGATGGAATCTCGGGCCGGCTCCCCCTCGCGACCCGCCAGCAGGAGCTTCGAAGGAGGCCGGGCCGCTCCGGGGCCCCTCGGCCGCTCGACCCCATCCCCGAGACCCCCGGACCCCTCCCTGGCGCCAGCCAGGTGACGGGCGGCGCCTGCCGGCTCGGGCTGCGCTTCGTCGCCGGCGTGCGCCGCAGCGCGCTCGAGGCGATCTCACGCGAGCGGCGGGCGCGCGGGGCCTTCCGCGACGCCGACGAGCTCGCCCGCCGCGCCGCTCTGCGCGCCGACGAGCTCGAGCGGCTCGCCGCCACCGGCGCGCTCGCCTCGCTCGGGCTCACCCGCCGCGCGGCGCTCTGGCAGGCCGCCCTCGCCGCGCGCCCCGCCGGCCCGCTCTTCGAGGAGAAACCGGTGTCAGAGCCCCGGTTTTCCTCGCACGCGCACGAAGGAGCCCCGTCGCCCGGCGAAAACCAGGGCTCTGACACCGGTTTCACTTCGCCGTTGGCGGAGATGAGCGCCTACGAGGAGACGGTGGCGGACTTCGCCGGCACCGGCATGACGGTCGGCCCGCACCCGCTCGCGTACTGGCGCGGACGGCTGGAGCGGCGGGGCGTGGTGACCACCTCGGAGGTGCCGCGCCTCGACCCGGGGACCCGGACCCGCGTCGCGGGTGCGGTGGTGGTGCGCCAGCGTCCCGGCACGGCGAAGGGGACGCTCTTCCTCACCCTCGAGGACGAGACCGGCATGACGCAGGCGATCGTCCCGCCCGCGCTCCTCCACGCCCAGCGCGCGACCATCGTCGGCAGCACCGGCCTCGTCGTGGAAGGCATCGTGGCGTCGAAGGACGGCTCGGTCTCGCTCCGGGCCGAGCGCTTCTGGCCGCTCGCCGAAGTCGCGGGAGCGCCCAGCCACGACTTCCGCTGACGCGCTACTCGAACGGCTGCGGCGGCGGCGTGCGCTCCGACGAGGGCGGCAACAGCGGCAGCACGAAGCTCGGCTGCGTCCCGGTCAGCGTCGCCAGGAACGCCACGACCTGCTTCGTCTCCGCCGGCGTGAACTCGCGTCCGAGCTGGAGCCTCCCCATCACCTCCACCGCTTCGGCGAGCGTCTCGGCCTCGCCGTCGTGGAAGTACGGGTAGGTCAGCTCCACGTTGCGCAGCGTCGGCACCTTGAAGCGCATGCGGTCGAACTCGTCCCCCGTCACCTCGATGCGCCCCTGCTCCGGGCTGGAGGTGACGTAGGGCGCCTTCACCCCCATTCTCTGGAACGACGTGCCGCCCGCGCCGGGGCCGTTGTGACACGCCACGCAGCCCGCCTCCTTGAAGACCCCGTAGCCGGCGAGCTCCTCGGCGGAGAGCGCGCCGGAGTCTCCGCCCAGCCAGTGATCGAAGCGCGAATCGGGCGTCACCAGCGTCTCCTCGAAGGCCGCGATCGCGCGCGTCACCTGTCCGATGTCGATCTGGTCGCGCCCGGAGACCTTGCGGAACTCCGCGACGTACTGCGGAATCGACTCGAGAACATGGATCGCGAGCTCGTGGGTGAAGGCCATCTCGCCGGGATTGGCGATCGGCCCGCCGGCCTGCTCCTGGAGGTCGGCGGCGCGGCCGTCCCAGAACTGCGCCAGATTGAGGCTCGAGTTGAGCACCGTCGGAGAGTTGATCGGGCCCTTCTGCCAGTTGTGGCCGATCGACGTCTTGAGATTGTCGGAGCCGCCCAGGCTCAGGTTGTGGCAGGAGTTGCACGAGATGAAGCCGGACTTCGAGAGCCGGGGGTCGAAGAAGAGCTTCTTGCCCAGCTCGACCAGGGCGGGATTGGTGACTGCGGCCGGCTCGATCGGCCGGATCGGCTCGTCGAGCGGCACGGTCGAAGCGGCAGCCGGGATCGAAACGGCGAGCAACGCGAGCGCGATACCTCGGATCCTCATGGAGACCTCCTTCGGCGAGAGACTTCGGACATCACCACCGGCATGATGCGCCCGACGGGCGACGCCGTCCCCGCCCCCCGGCGCGGGCCGGCCCGAACCCCGCCCGGGACCGCCCGGCCCGCGCGCGCCGGGCGTCGCCGGGACCCGCTAGGATGGCGCTCACCGATGCGGAATCCGATGCACAGGCTCCGGAACCCGTTCCTGCTCCTCGCCGCGCTCGCCAGCGTCGCGCCCGCCCAGTCTCCCGCGCCGGCCGCCGCGCCGCTCGAGCTCGCCGGGCTCGAGCGCGGCGTGGTCCACTCGGGCATCGCGGCCCGCCCCGACCCGACGCAGACCTACGACCTCTACCTGCCCACCGCCTTCGATCCGGCGCGGCGCTGGCCGCTGCTCCTGGTCTTCGACCCGCGCTCGCGCGGCAGGCTCGCCGCCGAGATCTTCGTGCCCGGCGCCGAGCGCTTCGGCTGGATCGTCGCCAGCTCCAACAACACGCGCTCCGACGGCCCGATGGAGCCCAACACCCGGGCCGTCAACGCCATGTTCCCCGACCTGATGGCGCGCCTGCCGGTCGACGACCGGCGCATCTACGCCACGGGGTTCTCCGGCGGCGCGATCGTGGCGTGGGTGGTCGGGCAACGCACCGGCCAGATCGCCGGCGTCATCTCGGTCGGCGGCCGCCCGGACGCCGGCTTCGGAGACGCGCCGCCGGGCTTCGCCCTCTGGGCCACCGCGGGCACGCACGACTTCAACTACCACCGGACGCGAGCCCTCGACGAGCTCGCCGGGAAGGGATCGCGCGCCCACCGGCTCGAGTTCTTCGAAGGCGGGCACGCCTGGCTCGGCGCCGAGGACGCCGCGCGCGCCCTGGCCTGGATGGAGGTCGTGGCCCTGCGCGAAGGGCGCCGGCCGGCCGATGCCGCGCTGGTCGAGCGACTGCTCGCCGAGGACCTCGCCGGAGCCGAGGCCCTGCTGGCCGCCGGCCGAGCGCTCGCCGCGCAGCGCCGCCTGCACGCCGTCGCGGACACCTTCCGCGGCCTCGCCGACATCTCGGCGATCGAGCGGCGTGCCGCGGCGCTCGAAGCGGATCCCGAGGTGCGCCGGTCGATCAAAGAGGAGTCGGTGACCTTCCGCTTCGAGGAGGGCGCCCGGATTCGCGTCGGCGTGGCGCTCGCCAACCTGCGCAGTGCGGAGCCCGTGCCGGCGCTCGCGCGGCTCGAGGCCCAGCTCGACCTCACGCGCCTGCTGCGCCACGCCGCCGAGGGGGGGCCGCGCGCCGACGCAGCGCTGCGCGTGCTCGCCGAGGTGCGCAGCCAGTTCGGCTTCTACCTGCCGCGCGACTTCATCGCCTCCGGCGCCTGGGCGCGCGTCGTGCCGTCGCTGCGCATCGCGACGCGGGTCGCTCCCGACGACGCCACGCTCTGGTACAACCTCGCCTGCTCCGAGGCCCGGACGGGACGCGCCGCGGAAGCGCTGGTCTCGCTCGAACGCGCCCTCGACCTCGGCATCCCGAGGCCGACGCAGCTCGAAACCGATGCCGACCTCGCGTCGCTGCGCTCCGATCCGGCCTTCGCCCGGCTGGTCGAGAAGGCGCGCGCCGCCGAGAAGCCCTGAACGGGGACAGCTGACTTCACAGCTCGCAACTCGTGGCGAGTCCCCTCCGACCCTCGAGCTGTGAAGTCAGCTGTCCCCGCAGTAACATTCCGGCGCGATGCGCTATCGCGGAGCCAACGCCGCATTGCTCTCGGTCGCCACGCTGGTCGGACTCGCGGGAGGCGTCGGCGCCTACACCTTCGTCTACGCCCGCGGCGCCTCCTACCTGACCGACGAGCCGACGGCGTGCGCGAACTGCCACGTCATGGAGGAGCAGCTCGCCGGCTGGCAACGCTCCAGCCACCGCGCGGTGGCGGTGTGCAACGACTGCCACACCCCGCCCGGCCTGGTCCCCAAGTACCTGACCAAGGCGATCAACGGCTTCAATCACTCCTTCGCGTTCACCTCCGGCCGCTTCCCGGAACCGATCCTCATCACGCCCCGCAACCGGCGCGTCACCGAGTCCGCCTGCCGCAAGTGTCATGCCCCGGTGGTCGACGCGATCGACGCGCATGGCGAGACTTCGGACACCCCGCTGGCGTGCCTGGCCTGCCACCGCGACGTCGGACACCTGCACTGAGAGGGGGAAACCCATGACCGATCGCGCTTCGGACCCCGCGCCCGCGCCCCGCCGCAAGACGAGGCTCCTGGCGGTGGCGCTGGTCGCCGCCGTCGCCGGCGCCGGCGTCGCCGCCCTGCTGGTGAACATCTTCGAGCACAAGCAGGAGGCGAAGAGCCCGTTCTTCCGCGTGGTCGAGCTCGACGACGAGACCGAGGACCCGGAGGTCTGGGGCAAGAACTTCCCGCTCCAGTACGACGGCTACCTGCGCACGGTCGACCAGATCCGCACCCGCTTCGGAGGCAGCGAAGCGATCCCGCGCACGCCCACCGCCGCCGACCCGCGCTCGATCGTCTCGGAGTCGCGCCTCGAGGAGGATCCGCGCCTGAAGACGATGTGGGCGGGCTACGCCTTCGCCGTCGATTTCCGCGAGGAGCGCGGCCACGCCTACATGCTCGACGACCAGACCTTCACCGAGCGCCAGCAGGCGGCCAAGCAGCCCGGCACCTGCCTGCACTGTCACGCCTCGATGTACGTGCCCTACAAGAAGGCGGGCGGCGGCGACCTGATCAAGGGCTTCGAGGCGCTCAACCCGATGCCCTACGCCGAGGCGCGCAAGCTGGTCTCGCATCCGGTCGCGTGCATCGACTGCCACGATCCCCGGAACATGCAGCTGCGCGTGACGCGGCCCGGCTTCCTGGAGGGGATCCGCGCCCTCAAGGCGGCCGAGGGCGTGCCCGACTACGACCCCAACACCATGGCAACGCGCCAGGAGATGCGCGCCTTCGTGTGCGGCCAGTGCCACGTCGAGTACTACTTCAAGGGCCCGGAGAAGCGGCTCGTCTATCCGTGGGCGAAAGGCACGCGGGTCGAGCAGATCCAGGCCTACTACGACGAGGTCGGCCACAAGGACTGGACCCACCAGGACTCCGGCGCCGCGGTGCTCAAGGCCCAGCACCCCGAGTTCGAGATGTGGAGCCAGGGCATCCACGCCCGCTCCGGCGTGTCCTGCGCCGACTGCCACATGCCCTACGTGCGCGTCGGCGCGCAGAAGGTCTCCGACCACCACGTGCGCAGCCCCCTGCTCAACGTGCAGAAGGCCTGTCAGACCTGTCACCGCTGGCCCGAGGAAGAGATCCGGGCGCGCGCCGAAGCGATCCAGGAGAGGACCTACGCGCTGCGCGATCAGGCGATGGACGCCCTGGTCGCCCTGATCGGCGAGCTCAAGGCCGCGCGCGAGGCCGGGCGGGCGGACGCTGAGCTCGAGCTCGCGCGCAGGCTCCAGCGGCAGGCCCAGTTCCGGCTCGATTTCGTGGAGGCCGAGAACTCGACCGGATTCCACGCTCCGGGCGAGGCGGCGCGCATCCTCGCCGAGTCGATCAACCTCTCGCGCGAGGGCCAGCTCGCCCTGCGCGACCCCGCCTACCGCCCCGACTTCACCAACGAGCGCTCGCTCGAGCGCGCTCCGGCGCGGGGTGCGGGCAGCGCGCCGGTGGCCGACCGAGCGGCCCCCGCCGCGACCGGCGCCGCCGCGCCGGCGCTCCGGAGGTGAGCGGGAGCGGAGCGCGGCTCCGCTCCCGGCTCGGTCTCAGTAGTAGAGGGTCGGGCGGTAGGTGCTGGTCATGTCGTGCGAGCGCGAGACCTGACCGCACGAGAACGTGTCCATGCACGCGTCGTCCGTGTAATCCATGAAGTTCTCGATCGGGTCGGGCCCGCCGCCGCTGCAGGTGTCGCGGCCGGCCGGGCAGCCGTAGGCCGGGCTGGCTTCTGCGGGCGTGTCGGCGACGTAGTCGCCGTTGCCGGTGCAGCCGCCCTGGAAGGTGTGGTAGAGGCCGAGGTAGTGACCCACCTCGTGGGTGGCGGTGTCGCCGAGGTTGTACGGGTCGGCGTTGCCTCCGGGCAGCGACTGGTCGAGCAGCACCACGCCGTGCATGTAGCTCGACTCCGGGTAGGAGTTGGGGAAGCGCGCGTAGCCGAGGATGCCCCCGGACGGCCGGCAGGAGTAGATGTTGAGGTTCGACGCGGGCGAGACCGCCAGCGCCTGCTTCATCTTGCGCTCGTTGCCGGAGCTGTAGCAGCCCGTGTACCACCTGCTGTTGGTCGTGCGGTCGATGCCGGCGAGCTGGAAGGAGAACCCGCTGCCCTGGTAGGCCTGGTTCAGGACGCTGATCTGGGCGTCGATCCAGCTGTCGGGGATGTTTCCCTGCGAGATCGAGGTGCCGGACCGTACGACGTGCCACTGCACCGGGATCACGACGCCCGGCAGCGAGCCGCAGTTGATCTCGCCGAACAGGCCGAGACCCTCGAGGGTGGCCTCGACCGCCGCCATCTCTTCGCGGCTGGGGGTGGGCGTCGCGCAACGCACGCCACGCACCAGCTGCCCGTCGGGGCCGACGAAGTGGACGTCCGGGCCGGGGGCGAGCTCCACCCCGGCGGCGAGAGCGAACGTGGGTACCAGGGCGAGGACCAGAGCGATTCTTGCCAGGGGTCGCAGCATGCAGACTCCTCCTCCGGTTCGGGGTCCGTGAGGACCGGGTTCGTGGCGGATCTGTGGGAGCTGGACCGATTCTAGCAGGCCCCGCGGGCGCGGCGGGCCGCGAGCCTCAGCCGCGCGGCGGACGGCTCGTGGTGTGACCGGGCGGCGGTGAGGGCGCCTGCGGGCGCGCCGGCGGCCCGGGAGGGCGGTCGTGGTGAGGCGGACGCGGCCCGGGACCCGGGACCGGCACGTAGAGGGGGACTCCCCAGTAGCCGTAGCCGTACCCGCCGTAGCCGTAACCCCACGGATCGTAGGCCGGCCCGGCGCCCGCCTGGGCGGCGGCCTGCGCCTCGGCGAGCGCGGTCAGGCGCTCGAGCCGCCGCGCCTCGTCGGCGCGCCGTCGAGCCTCCTCGCGGGCCCGCCGCTCTTCGGCTCGCCGCGCGGCGAGCTCGGCCGGAATCCACTCGCCGCCGTCTTCGACCCAGCCGCGGCGGCGCATCGCCTCGTCGACGGGCAGCCAACGGCCGCTGCCCTCGTCGAAGGCGTAGCCGAGGCCGGGCAGCAGCGCCTCCAGGCCGGCCAGACCGGGAGCGAGGGCGGCCGCCTCGAGCGCGGCCTCGCGCGCGCCGAACTCGAACCCCTGCCCGCTCGCCCAGCGCGCGAGCGCGAGCCACTGCTCGGCACCCGCGCCGCGATCGGCCTCGAGCTCGCGCGCGCGCGCCTGATACTCCTCCAGGGTCGAGGCCGAGGCCTCGACCGCGACCACCTGAGAGAGCGGCAGGGTGAGCGTGCCCCCGCCCATGCGGATCTCGACCCGGTCGTCGTGGCGCACGGCGACCACGTCCGCGAAGACGCGGCCGTTGGCGAGCACGACGCGGTCGGCGACGGCGGCCGTGGGCAGGGCGAGGGCGGCGAGAGAGGCGAGGCCGGCGAGGCGGAGAGCGCGGGGCCCGGGCATGGCGGGTTCTCCTGGGCGCGAAGGTAGCACGGGCGCCGGCGGCGCGCCCCGCCCCGCGCCCCGGTCAGCGCACCGGCCCGCGCCCGAGCGGGACACCCGGGCCGAACGCCCGGCGCAGCTCGGCGCGCGTCAGCTCGCGCCAGGCGCCGGGGGCGAGCGCGCCGAGCTCGAGGCCGCCGAAGGCGACGCGCCGGAGCCGGGTCACTTCGTGCCCGAGCGCCGCGCACAGGCGCCGCACCTCGCGGTTGCGCCCCTCGGCCAGGCGGACCACCAGGAGCGACTCCCGCCCCGAGCTCTTGCGCACTTCGACCGCGCGCGCCGCGAGGCGCTCGCCGTCGTCGAGCAGTCCCGCGACCATGCGCTCCGCCTCGGCCTCGCCCACCGGCCCGCGCACGGTCGCCAGGTAGACCCTCTCGATCCCGCTGGCCGGCGCGGCGAGCCAGTCGGCGAGGCGGGTGTCGCTGGTCAGCAGCAGCAGGCCGCTGGTGGCGAAGTCGAGGCGGCCGACCGCGACCAGGCCATCGCCCGCCGCGCCGAGCAGGTCGAAGACAGTCCGGCGGCCGTCCGGGTCGCGGCGCGTGGTGACCACTCCGCGCGGCTTGTGGAGCAGGAGGCAGCGGAAGCGCGCGGCCCGCCGCGCCACGCCGTCGACCGCGATCGCCGCGCGCTCGGGCACGACCGGCGCGCCGGGATCGAGCACCAGCCGCCCGTCCACGGTGACCCGTCCCGCGGCGATCCACCGCCTCGCCTCCGCCCGCGAGGCGAGGCCGAGCTTCGAGAGCGCGCGCTCGAGCGCGACCCGGCCAGAGGGAAGGCGCCCCACTTCAGAGCGAGAGGTAGCCGGCGGTCTGGAAGCTGGTGGTGCGGAACGGGCGCGCCACCTCGAGCAGGCTCTCGAACTCGGCGCGCGGCAGCGGATGGCTGAACAGGTAGCCCTGCATGCGGTCGCAGTGGAGCATCTCGAGCACCGCCATCTGGCTCTCCTCCTCGACCCCCTCGGCGACCACCTCCATGCCGAGCCCGTGCGCGAGCTGGATCACGGCGCCCACGATGCGCGAGTCGCGCGGGCGGCGGCCCAGGTCGCGGATGAACGAGGAGTCGAGCTTGACCACCTCGACCGGCAGCTCGCGCAGGTAGGAGAGCGAGGAGTAACCGGTGCCGAAGTCGTCCACCGCCACCCGCGTGCCGCGCGCCCGCAGCTCGGCCAGGATCGACGCCGGATCCTGGATCTGGAGCAGCGCCATGGTCTCGGTGATCTCGAGCTCGAGCGCCGAGGCGGGCAGCCCGGACTCCTCGAGCGCGGCGGTGACCATGCCGGCCAGTCCCGGATCCTCGAGCGAGCGCGCGGTGAGGTTGACCGCCACCTTGAGCTCCGGCAGGTGGCGTTGCCGCCAGTCCGCCACCGCGCCGCACGCCGCACGCAGCACCCAGCGGCTGATCGCCTCGGACACCGCCGCGCTCTCGGCAGCGAACAGGAACTCGCCCGGCGCGAGCAGTCCGCGTTCGGGATGGCGCCAGCGCAGCAGTGCCTCGGCGCCATGGATCTCGCCCGAGCCAGAGCGCACGATGGGCTGGAAGTGGAGCTCGAGGCCCGCCTCCAGCCGCCCCTCGCGCAGCGCCTCCTCGAGCGCGAAGCGCTCGCGCGAGGCATCGGCGAGCGCCGCGTCGTAGACCACGAAGCTGCCGCGCTCGATCTCCTTGGCGCGGTGCATGGCCGAGTCCGCCTTGCGCAGCAGGACGGCAGCGTCGCGCCCGTCGCCCGGACAGAGCGCGATGCCCGCCGTGCCGCGGACACTCAGCTCGTGGGTGCCGACGTGGAACGGCTGGCGCAGGCGCTCGAGCAGGCCGGCGGCCAGGCGCGTCGCCTCCGGGACGCCGGTGACGCCCGGCATCAGCACGGTGAACTCGTCGCCGCCCAGCCGCCCCACCGTGTCGCCCTCGCGCACCGCGTGGAGCAGTCGGTCGGCCACCGCCGCCAGGGTCTGGTCGCCGACCTCGTGCCCCCAGCCGTCGTTGACGCGCTTGAAGTGGTCCAGGTCGAGGAAGAGCAGCGCGCCCGGCTCGCCCTCCCGGCCGGCGCGCTCCAGCCAGCTCCGGAACCGGTCCACGAACAGCTTGCGGTTGGGCAGTCCGGTGGCGACGTCGTAGAAGGCGAAGCGCTCGATCTGGCGCGACGCGTCGCGCAGCCGGTGCTGCTCCTCCTCGAGCAGCCAGACCACCGTGGCGAGCCCGAGCAGCCCGGTCAGCATGACGTCCACCGGCGCGCTGATCCACGCCGGCAGCGGCAGCCAGCCGAGCGCCGCAGCCAGCCCGACCAGGTTCTTGGCGCCGCAGGCCAGGAACGCCAGGCTGACGAATCCGGGTCCGGTCGCCGAGCCGCCCCGGCGAGCCACCCGCCCGAGCAGCGCGCCGGCCGAGAGCAGCGCGACCGCGAGCACCAGCGAGCGCACCCCCACGCGCGCCAGCAGGCGCTGCGGGGCCGCGACCGGATCGTAGGCCCAGAGCAGCGTGGCGGCGAGTCCGAGCGCGGCGAGCGCGCCCAGGATCGCGCGGCCGCCCCGCCGCGACACCGGCCGGCCGCGCACGATCGCGACGGTGCCGAACAGCAGCCAGGCCGCGTGCCAGAAGCTGCCGATCGTGAACGCCGCCGTGGTCAGCAGCCGGCTCCAGTGGTACGCCGGCAGATCGGACATCACGAGCACGCTCCAGGCGCCTCCCGCGAAGGCGATCGCGATCGCGACCCAGGCGAGCGCCCAGTCGCGCAGGTAGCCCCTGCCGAGCTGGCGGTGGAAGCGCTGCAGCAGCACCGCGAGGACGCCGGCGCCGACCGCCTGCGTGAGCAGGCCGGCGACGACGATCGGATTCTCGAGCGTGGACGCGGGATCCATGACTGCGGCGCGATTCTATTCCCTGTTGTGATTCAATCTCGCCATGCCCCATCGGCCCACCAAGGTCTTCGTGCTGGACACCTCGGTCATCCTCTACGACGCCAACGCGATCTTCAGCTTCAAGGAGCACGACGTCGCGATCCCGATCACCGTGCTCGAGGAGCTCGACCACTTCAAGAAGGGCGACACGGTGGTCAACCTCCAGGCGCGCGAGTTCATCCGCCACCTCGACAAGCTCTCCAGCCACGACCTGCTGCAGGAGTGGATCCCGCTCGACGGCGCGGACCTCGGGCGCATGCGCGTCCTGCGCGAGGACGGCGCCTCGGTGGACGCGCGCCAGGTCTTCGGCACCGACAAGAACGACCACCGCATCCTCAACGCCGCCCTGGCGCTGACCGAGCGCGAACCGTCGCGCGAGGTCATCCTGGTCTCGAAGGACATCAACCTGCGGGTCAAGGCGCGGGCCTTCAGCCTGCGCGCCGAGGACTACGAGACGGTGCGGGTGAAGGACGTCGACCACCTCTACCGCGGCAAGTCCGAGGTCGAGCTCGACGACCCCGCGCCGATCCAGAGGATCTACGAGGAGGGTGCGATCGAGCCCGCGGCGGCCGCCCTCGAAGCGCCCGCCTCGAACCACTATTTCATCCTCAAGAGCCCGCAGAACTCCGCCCTCGCCTGGTTCAACCCGGCGAGCGGCCTGCTCGAGCGCGTGCACAAGGCGCCCGCCTACGGCATCACGCCGCGCAACGCCGAGCAGACCTTCGCTCTGCACGCGATCCTCAATCCCCGCGTGCCCCTGGTGTCGATCTCCGGCAAGGCGGGCACGGGCAAGACCCTGCTC
>Ga0079037_100000014_pt1 | contig 50145 bp, 89 predicted proteins | sample Mud3Dept4metaG_FD_71479 | JGI IMG/M metagenome (GOLD analysis project Ga0079037, IMG submission 71479) | Freshwater wetland microbial communities from Ohio, USA, analyzing the effect of biotic and abiotic controls - Mud 3 Core 4 Depth 4 metaG | ecosystem: Environmental > Aquatic > Freshwater >... | reverse complement strand
TTCGCCCAAGCCTGCTGTGATTGGCAGAAAGATAAGGATGCGCGGGTTTGCGACTATATAGCTGCCAGTCATCTTGAATTCGTTGGTGACGCCGCAGACTGTGCAGACGCAATCCGAAACGCAAAGGAAAACCCTGAGTCGGATATTGAACGGGCGACGAATCTACGGTAATTCGATCTCACACCGATTAGCCTTGCACATCTCCTGCCATCGAATTACTTGGAGGGCGTCACTGGCGCAGTCTCTTGCGAAGCTCTCAAGCGCAGTGCTAGTTCCTGGTTCTTCGGTGGCTCCATTAGTTCCTTGCTTACCTTCAGCCGGTACATTTCCGGGACATGATTGCAGCATCCGCTCACGAATGTAGCGATTAACAGCATCCCGGCCAGCTTGAGACATTGCTGCGCGTTTGTCTTTTTCATACTGTTTTTTGTTTGCATCAAGTGACTCCTTGTTTTCCTGTTTTGTTTTTTCGTGCAGAGCTTGGCGTATAGCTACATCCTTATCCCATTCTACCTGTATACGATGTTCCCCCCATTGCTCTGCACCAAAGATAATGAGCAATAATGCTATAAATGCGTATAGGTAATTCATTTGTCTTTAATGTCCGTAGTGGTTACAAGCCTGAGAACCTTACCCACCACGGCGATTCCAATGATGAACCAGCCAAACTGTTTAGGCGTCATTAAGGTTGACAGGAAATCAGCGTTAACCTGGACTATGCCGATCACGTCAATCAGCAAGAATACAAGCATGGTTTTGCTTCTGATGATTCTGTTCAGCCATTTGTTCATTTTAAGCCCTCCACGCTCCAAGTAATAGTCTCTCCATGTGCTACGGCCTGTTCCATACGCTCATACAGCGCATCACGAGCCACCCTACTACCAGACACCTCGCCATTCTTTTCGTCGCGCTCCTTGCCAGTTATTGGGCATCCTTCTGTGTCATGGGAAGTGTTTCCAGAATGAGGGCGAACTCCTGAGAATCCTGGAATATCAAGAATCTCCCACATCATCTTCGACCAACGTCCGCTCCATGTCTTTTCTACAAGGTATGTTCCAACAGGAATTGCGGTTTCACATTTAACCTTCCATTGTTCTACCGGCATTCCTTCTGTTTCGCGCACAGTATCCTCAAGAATGTACGGACATCCTTTGAACCATTCTCCATCAATGAACAAACGCGATAAAGTAAATTCATCTCCGAATAAATATCGCTTCTGTAAAATTTTCATTATCTATCTTTCTCTTCAATGCTTTGTTTAGTCTCAATAGCGACCAAACGCCTATCAAGATTTGTCAGATCGCCACGCAAGTCTTTTTCTATTGAAGTCAATGACGATGCAATAGAATCAAGTCTTGAATGAATCCTTGAACCTATCCAGCCTATAACAGCGGTAAGGATTACAACTAATCCACCAATTACGCTCATTAAAACACTCAGCATATTCAATTCATCCATTTCATTTTTCCCCTATGTAAAACCGCAACGGTGTAGCCTTCAAAGCTCCTAAAGTTTGATGTGTATATCCTTTTGCAATCGGCTCAAGGTTCCATCCCCAATGTGAAACAAACGTAATGTATTTTGTCGTCCAGATCATCGACAGCTGAAAGTATCCACAGCAGGTAATCAGAAAGCACCCTCCAATTGACGGCGGAGTATCTTTGATTTCAAGATTTCCTTTAACAGCCACCGGAGAATTATTTGTCACTTTTGCCCTGACGGATTGGTCGAATCCTTGTGCCGGATTTCTCCATAGCCATGAAACGATCAATTCATATTGCGTGTAATTTGGATTATCTCGCTTCCAGAAATCAGCTCCCCAGCATGGGGCGTCGGGTGTTTGGTAATAGCGTAACCACCACGGAAGATTACCATCTGCATCAACAAACCAAGCGATTGCAGGAGCAAGCACATACGCGGATAGTGTGAGTATCCAGCTTGGTATTGCGCAGATGATGAAGAGAAGGATTTTCATATATCAAACTAAGAAAGAAATAGTTTCTTCCAATATATATCCATTTGCACCAGGATATGCTCCAGCGTCAGTTAATATTCCAAGACTAGAAGATCCTCCAGCTATTGAACATCTATTTGCCGTACCTGTTACGGCTGTTTCAACTCCAACTCCACACGCAAAACCACTTGATTTATTAGTTAATGGCAGTGCCACCAATACAACACTTGCAGCAGTTCCATTTGTTGTTATTGTCACTTTAACCCGCATCAGCACAGATCGGTTCGTCTTTGTGTATTCGTATGAGCCCGATACAGTAGTAAATGAACCTGACCCAGCCGTAACAGCACACGAACCAGTAGCATAGGCAGAAATCGTCGTAATCTTAAACGTGCTTACACTTGTGGCTCTGAATTCAATAAGCGCCTTCTGTGGCATTAGATACGTGCCAGATGTTGCGCCATCTACTTCAAGACTCGCAGAAGCGGTGATGCTGAAACCGGCAGCGTCTGATGGGATAATGGTCTTGGCTGAACCGACTTGATCTGATGTACAGTTTGGGATGGCTGTTACCGTTACCGTTCCAGACACGCCCACAGTCGCACCAGCAGCGGCGAATATGTCCATTGTGGTGGCGTGAGAGGCTATTGATGGGTAGCCTGCCACGGAAGTCAGTGAAGCAAACCAACTCAACATATCAGTGAATGATGACCAGTTCAGTAATCCTGTAACACTATTAACAATTCCAACTTTATCTGCTCCAACCGGAATAGCTTTTTCCGCAGATGAACTTATCGCATTTGCTATTGATGTTGCCGATGCAGCTTGGACAGATTTCAAATTACCGCTCGAATCTATTGCATACCATCCCTGCGTATCTGTGTAGCAAAGTGTATCGTCAATCTGTAAAGTTAAATCCAATATCTGATATGAAGTACCATTATCATTCAGATAAACTCTGACAACTTTAGCCGCTGTGTCGTAATTATAAATTGAGATTGAATTTACTTTTCTCTGCGTAGAAGCAGCAGGAGCAGGAAGAATATCAACTAACGTAACTCCATTTGTATTAGATGGGTAAGTTCCAGGCGTAAAAGTAGTTGAGGTGTTATCCACATAATCAATAATCACAGGCATGTCTAACGTTGTCTTTGCCGCCGTTAGAACCACCTGCAACTTACGATTTACATTATCCAGTATCATGCCAATCCAATCTCACCTTCTGCGCTGAAGGTTAATGATGTTCCCGCACTAGCCCCGCCGACCAAAAAGTCAGCAGCATCCAAACGCATTTGACCATACCAATCATAAGCGTCATTAGCGGCAATGCTTTTACCAGTTCCTACTACTTCCGTACCAGCAGCATTACCACCTGTAGCACCTAACCAAAGTGAAAATGTAACAGCTCCTGCTGTTTTGTTCACAATTCTTATATGACGAATAATCAAATAAGGTTGTGTCATGGTAAACCCCACAGGGCCAGCCAATGACGTTACGGCCGGATTGATGATATTAGTTGTGAGAGTGGCGCTCATTGCCACAGGGCCAAACCGTATTATTTTATTACCGGCCATAATTATTCTCCTTAAATTCTAAATGAAACTCTTGATAATACTTGAGGGTGAGTTAGTCCGCTTCCTCCAGCTATCACGGTTGGGTTAAGCATGATGTATCCCATTTCCCCATCATCCCCATCATTTCCTGCGGGGCCGATTGAGCCATTAGCACCATCTTTACCGGCAGCGCCGGGGATTGTTAATCCATCCTCTCCATCTTGTCCGTCCTGCCCTGGAGCGCCAATCGTTCCGCTCATGCTGTGACCGTGCAAAGATGTTGAACCTCCACCTGTCAATTCAGTATATTGACTAGCTGTTAGATGGGTGTGTGTTGGAGTATTTAGATTCTGTAAGTCATCATGCCGTCTGGTTTCAATATCAGTAAGGTTAGAACCTGATTTATTAACTGACGACCACGAAGTCAACGTTGCAGCTGTAGTTTTCAGTGCATCCGTAATAGATGCAAACCATTTCTGCCATGACTGGCCAGTTAGGTCTTTGTCTCGATAGGGCGGGGGAGATATGCTCATGCTTTAAACTTTGTCTTAATGATTGCAATCGCCAATAACAAAAATGGCTTGATGATTATTGCCCATGCAGCGGCGCTCATTGGTTAGCCCCTACGGTAGCCATACCAGCATATCCAGCCAAATCAGATAATTTGTTTCCCGTCTTTTTGCGTAATTCGCTTATCGGTTTTGCGGCTTGCGGGATTTTCTTCGCTGCACTTGCAGTACCTACGTCTTTCAAAATTCTTGCTGTCTTTACCGCACCAGAACCAGCAATAGGGATTCTCTCCAACAAGTTAATGATAGAGTTCCCCATAATCATCAAACGTCCAGCAGTCTGTGAACCACCTTCGGGAGAGGGCACGGTTTTATTCAGAATATCCGCAGCTTTTCTAAAGTCAGAAATTTGATTAGCGCCAGCTTTGCCAAATAGAATTTCAATCTTATCATTCCCAAGTTTGTCAAAATACTTGTTAAGCTGGTTTGCCTTCGCCATTGGGGTAACAGTCGTATCCCACGTATTTCTCATTCCATCAATAACGGCTCCGCGCATTTCTTTGATTGCTTGTGCGCCTTGTGCTGCCTGTTCAGGCGTACCAGTTTCGGCAAGTTTTTTAATGTACCGCAAATCCTCAATGCTCCCGTTTGTGATATTACTGATTAACTTTTCAGAAGGTACGCGATAGTTTGGGATTGTAATCCCGCCTACTTGCTGTTCCGCCTTACCAAATCCACCCTCGACAGTTCCTAGAATTTTTTGTGTTACTGTTGGGTCTTCAAACATTTGGCCTTGACGTTTGCGCATTGCCGCTGCCGCTCTGAATTCAGGGGCTACATTATCAAGCTGATTGTAAATTTTATTCACCAAATCGCCACCAGCATATCGAGCCGTACCGTCCGACGATTGGGCGACTTGATTCGCCATTACCTTGAATTTATCCAAAGTGTTTACAGTCACCCTTCCGGCTTTAAATCCGCCATCGGCTTTTTCTGTAATCAAGCCCATATTCTTTGCTTGTGAGAACAATTCTTTGTATCCAGGCATGGCGCGATTTTCTACCAGCGTAGAGACAATATCATCCTCCGGCATATACAGCTTGTCACCGTGCAATTCTTTGGCGTATTTGTATGCGGCTTGGGTATCTGCTTTGGCAGCGCCATAGATATTTTGCGCCCATGATCTAACCGTTTCCCCGGCAATTTCTGGAGTGGGAGCTTTAGCTCCAGTCTGAGCAGCAAGGGCGTCAATGTTTTGCAACATCTTTTCTTGCCCTCTAGCAAGACGATTTGCCAAGTCAGAGCCGATAATAGGCTGACCTGCAACAAGTCTTTCTGCTTCTTGTTGAGGATACTTTCGAGTAATCTGTGAGCGAATAATGTCCTCTTCCGTGATAGGCACAGGAAGTTTTTTAAGCGTTTCTAATCGCGCCAGCTCTTCGGCAGTATCGCCTTGTTTAGCGGCCAAGGCGGTTAATCTGTTTTCATATCCGGGGATGAATTTAGATATTTTTTCAGGCAAAATTTTCACGGATGGATTTAATGCCTTACCAAATAATTTCGCGCCACTATACCCAAGCAAGCCCAATCCTACCCCTTTGGCGGCTTCAATTCCTCTTTGCTTATAACCTTCCAGTCCTTGTTGTTCGGTCGGTTGTAGCGCCATATAGCCAGCGCCAGAGGCAAGCATTCTAGGAACCGTACTAGATGGAAGCGCAGCAGCTAAAGCGACGTTCCCCGCAAGTGCTCCTGCTGGAGCCTCTCTCTCGATTGTGCTCCAGTCCCTAACATTGGCTTGTTCTTCTGGAGACAAGCTTCCAGTTAAAAGTTGTTTTCCGCCAAGATAGCCTTTAGCCAATGCAGAACCAGCACCGACCATTGCGCGAGTAGCAGGATGAAGTGCGCGCATTTCTTCTTCTAGTGGAGAAACCAAACCTCCTCCGCCGCTTATAGAAGTAAAATGCGTCATTCCTTCATGGATTGGGGTTGTTTGTTGAAACACTCGCCCCGGTGTTTCTGTTTTTGGCTGAATAGACCGTGCAAGATGAGATATTTTTGCACCTTGAAAGTCTTGCATCGCTCTTTGTTCGATTTGGTCAGGCGTAACGGTATCCGGCACGTTGGTATAAACATGCTCTTTGCCATCGTCGAATTTTACGGTTATGTCAGCCATTTACCATCCAGAAGTAGTAGCACCTGATTTCGTTTTTGTAAATGTCGGCGCTGCTTGTGCAGGTTGTCCGCTAATGTTATTCCCATACGAAAGCTGACGATTGTTGATTTCTCGAATCGTCTCAATCGCTGCCTTCTTTTGTTCCCAAGGAACAGAAGCGTCTGCAATGTTACCCGCTGCCTCTTTATACATAGCAACGTCTTTATCAGACTGTGGCCCGGACATTTTAGGAACTTTGGAAGTAAGAGAAGCGCCCAAAACTTTCATCTTTGCGGCGTTATTAGCGCCCTCGGTTGATTGTCCGACAAATCCTGCAGCTATATCCCTTAATTTCCCAGCTCCGCTTCCAGTAGCTAATGGTCCTATTTTTTCAACTTGGTCTAACAATGCATTACTTTCCCTTGCATCTGCAATATGTTGATTAGGACTTGCCGCACCTTTGCTAAATGGAGTCATTCCAGCGGCTTGTGTTCTGTTTACCAAGATAGGAGTAACACCATCCGGCCCGACTACCGCCACCAAAGTATTATCCTGTTTTGGCTTAGGCCCGAATTGTTTAGGCGTGTTGGGATTGGTTAAATCCACAACTTGCTGTCCGCCTTCTGTCTCGATAATATGCATTTGTGGTGCAGGATTGAGAAGCGCAGATTGCCTTGCTGACCAATCTTTCGCCAAAATACTTCCTCTATTCGCAGCTTCGGCTATTTTCTCTGGCGGCAATGTAGCAAGTCTGGATTTCATTCCAACTGCATCTTCTGGATGCAATGCGCCAGATTTAACCGAGGCATCAATTATCGTTTGATATTGATCTGGGTTTTGTGCAATATCTCCGAAAACATTTGTCATTGCTTCGTGTCGTTTGATGCCAAATTCCAATCCGGACTTTTGCTGTTCAATTTGTTGCTTTTCTAATTGATCTGCCAATCCATGAACGCCTTGTGCACGGAGTTTTTTTACCAGTCCTGTAACATCACCACCAGCTTCTTGAAGCGCGCCACGATAAGCAGCCTCATCGGCAGCAGCTTGTTTGGCTTGTTGGAGTTGCAAGCCTTGAAGTTCTCCAGCCTGAGCCATTTGGGCTAGACGATTTTTCTTCTCAGCATCAGCTTGGGTTTGATCGACATAGCGATTGACTACATCCCCAAGGCCCATTGCGACATTGGGTTGAAGTTGGCTGTAGATATTTGGGTCAAGTGGCATTTAGTACTCCCAAAATGAATCTGGTACTGACGAGTATTGACCGTTTTTAGGTTGACTGGTTTTATAATTCCAGCCACCGGGTTGTTGGCTAGCACGATAAATCCCAAGCCCAAGATTCGCCCCACCTAAAATGCTAGACTGAGTGGCATTCGCCGCATTTATTCCTGCCGCGCCCAAAGCATTCGCGCCACTTTGTAAGGTGTTTCCGTAGTTCATGCCGTAGTTAGCGCCCATCGTGCCCATGTTTTGGGCTGTGGTTTGACCTGTACCAGAAAGACCTGCAAGTTGATTCAAACGATTAGCATATTCATTCGAGGCGAAATTTTGGCCGTATTCATTTGCAGCGGCCATAGATTTACCGCTACCCATCCCTCCGCGAGCAGCCAATCCGGCCTCTAGGCCTTGTTTGCCTTGTTGAAGTCTAAAACGATAACCAGGAGAACTTGCAAGCGCGGAAAGTTGATTAGTATAATCTCCACCAAGCCCCATTAGTTCTTGTTGTGCTGTTAGAGCTTTGCGACCAGCCCCCAACCATGGGGCCATATTACTTTGCGCAATCTCGAACTGACGCCTTTGTTCTTCCAGAGATTGCTGCATTGCAGCTTGTTGAGCGGCGGAAGCAGAACCAATAGCGCCTTTTTGCTGATTAGCTCCATAAGCCGCAACCCCTGCACCGATTAAACCAGCCCATAATGCCATTTTAGTTCCTTTCAGCGCCACCAAGGCGTTAGAAATTCTTCCGTTAAATTATAGCATAATCTAAATTAGAATATGCTTATTTTCTCATTCAAGATATGTTGATAAAAGTACCGTTTTTACGGGACTTTGACCGCTCAACTCATATAACCTAACCTGTCCTGTAGTCATTCCCAAGCGATACCAAAATACACGTTTTGAATATTGTCCGATTGTTCCGAGAGACATACTCCTCCAATTATCGGTAGACCATGTATGTCCTCCATCATTGGAATATTTCAAGTTAACAGTGGGTTCTATTCCTGTCGGATTAAAACTACTTGTCCATGTCAAATTAGCCGAACCTATCGCTCCTATAATCCCGCCAGAAGGAAAAGAAACGGTCGGTGTTGTTATATATCCAGACCCTGTATTGGTAATTACCGTAGAAGATATTTCTCCTGTAATCGAACTAATAGTATATGTACCAGTCGCCGCAACAGTTGGAGTTCCTCCGGTAAAAATTATAGCGTGAGGCCCGACATTATATCCGGCGGGCCCAGATGTAAAAGCAGAAGTGTAACCTCCGCCAGAAGTTGCAGACATATAAACAATATTTGTTCCGTTATATGTAGCCGCTCCCCACATGGCTAAAACGCCTGGAATTGCATCTAGCGTCCAAGTTATCCCATCCTCAGAAACATAGGAATTATTTGTTCCAGAATTGGCTATAACATGAACTCCGCCACCACTGATAAATTGATTTCCAGTTTTAATAGAAAGCGCAACAGGAAATGTTCTTGCAGTCCATGTAATGCCGTCTGGAGATGTTGCGTAATTAGTTCCGTTACTCAATGCGACAAATCCAGTTGAAATAGAAGATACGCACCATTTTTGATTAAATGGCAATGTTTTTGATACCCATGTAATCCCATCTGTTGAGTAAGCAGCTGTTGCCGCAGTACTTCCATAAAATGCAGTAGCAATAAAAGCAGTTCCGTTATAGGTTATAGAAGACCATGATATACCTCCCGATCCTGGGTCGTTTCTGGCAGTCCATGTTATACCATCTGGAGAAGTTTCAAATGCCTCTCCATTAACACATGCAACAAAGAAGCCAGCTCCATATGTAATCGCATAATGCGACTGAACAGAAGACATGGTTCTTGCAGTCCAAGTGATACCATCTGGGCTCGTATTGCAAGTTTGTCCATTACCAACTGCACAAAAAACAGAACCATTCCAACTAACTCCATACCAAAACTGGGTAATTGTCATTGTTCTTTTTGTCCATACGACACCATCTGGAGATGTATAACAATAATTTATTGTCCAGTCAGAACCATATGTATTACCCATTCCAACAGCAACATAGATACTTCCGCTCCATGAAATACCATATACGGTCATATCAGTAATTCCTGAAGATACTGCGGCATTCCATAAAACAGTTTTACTTGACGATCCTGGATTAGACAAAGTAATAGAATTAACTACACCAGTGGTTGAAAAAGAACCTTGCCCTACACCGACTTCTGCTTCAAGTGTCAACTTATTATGAATCACCCGTTTCATATCCGAGGCAGGCGCTCTCCATGAACGAATCCACTTTTTAGCATTCACTCCATCTGTATATGTACCAAGATCAAGGCTATAAATATTCCCTGATGCGTAATCACAGATAAGATGTTTACCATCAAAATAAGTATATTCTTGCGCGGCCCAGCGACTTAATGTAGCCCCATTCCATCCGGCACGTTCATGCCATAATCCTGTATTCACATCGAATGCGAATGTACGGTTTCCTGTCGGGAAAGTGATGACGTAGAAGTGATGCCCTTCCTGCTGATAAGTGAAAGCCATTGCATCACTGATCGTGGTCATGGTTTGAATGGCGTACTCTATCGCATAAGTTGAAAGTCTTACGGGAGTGTAACCGTTCAATCTATAAATCACGCCTTGGCCTGTGTTGCTCTTCCCGAGCCACATGACAGAGTTATCTATTTTTGCTATCGAATACGGCGCGATACAACCTACCTCGAAAATACCCGACACGTTACGAACGAATGGAGCGGGATAGGTTCCAGAGTCATAGAATGTTTCTCCCGACTGTTCGCAGAATACGATTAGTTCGTTATGCAGAGTAATCTGTCCGACAATCATGTCAGGGTTAGAGTCGGCAGTCTGAACATTCAGTGCATCCCAAGTACCCCCGGCTAGGACATCTGAGACATAGAAGTTTTGCGTGTTTGGCTGGCAGACTACAAAGCGTCCGTCGATGTATGAAATTGTCTTGGCACCATTCGGGAATCCGTTTCCGAGTGTGTGAAACGTATGGATACCAGCCTGGACTCCGGATGTGTTTACAGCAGTTCCGCCAGCAGTTAGAGATACTTCGAAATTGGTAGCAGTTAAACCTGCGGCTATGACGTAGTAAGTCGTTAGCGTGTCTAGTCCTGTTGGGAGTCCAACATTAGAGGATGACTGTTGACGCTGGAACATGTACGTAAACGAAGCACCTACAGGGCCATAGCTCATCGCATAGACAGATTTTCCGTTAGCTGTGATAGCAATAGCGTTGATTGTCCCGGCAGCAGGAACAGTCGGCGTACTCATTGCGGTCAATACGCCTGTAGTTGTATTCCGGTCAAATTCCATCACTACGCCATCAGGAGAGGAAGCATAAACGCATGTGTCGTCTGCGCTGATAACTAATTGAGATGGATTATTGGTAGTCGTTAACGTGTCTGCTAGTGTAATTACACCAGTCCCTGTATTTCTGGTGTAATGCCTTATCGCATTTGTACAACTCACATAAACGTGCGCGTTATCATGCGATATAATGATCGAAACAGACCCCGCACCAGTAGCAACCGATGTAATTGCTGTAAGCAATCCAGTAGCTACCGTTCTGGTATAACATTGAATCAAATTTGTAGATGGCGAAAGAACATACAATGTTTGCGTTGTTCCAGCATTCGAAGAAATTGCCGAACTATAAACAGTATCTAACGATGCTGAGATAGTGGCGGGACTTAATGGTGTGACTGTTCCTGTAGCAGGATTTACACTATACTGATAAATATTTGGAACGAGCGGAGAAAATCCAGATTTCCCATATGCATATAACGACGTCCCATCAGATGATAGTTTAATAGAATAGAAAGTTTGAATAGCATAAGTAGTAGCAGAAATCCAAGTTATTTGCCCTGTAACTGCATTTCTTGAAAATGTATGGATTGAACCGCCAGACCCCGCAAAAATAAAAGCTCCATCCGATGTTATTTCGAGGCAATAACATATTGAACTACCATACCCTCCGGGGATAGGGATAAAAGCAGGGCTTAACGGCGATAAATCTCCTGTAACTTGATCTCGTATATATTGATAGATATATCCATTTACATTGTTTGTCGCAATATAAACATATTGGCTATCTGGCGATGTGATTACAGAGGTTACATAATCAGGAGCCGTAATCGGAGATGCAGTACTTGCTGTCAAAACTCCGCTTGTCGTATTACTTCCAGATGTTGTGGTAAGTTGAATCGCATCCCCAGCCACAAGACCATGAGCCGCTACAGTAGAAAATACCGCAGGGCTGGCAATAGTCACCGTGAAATCTGCGCTCAGCGTAGAGATTTTCTTTAGTGCGTTTGTCGCAAAAGTAAATAACCATGCATCCGTGCCATTGACGATAATCAGTTCAATGCCGTTGTCTGACATTTTGCTGACTGAGGCAGTGGTAACAGTTCCGCGATTGGTTAAAACTCCACCAGTTGTGATTTCATATAGAATCGTACCAGAAACGCCGAAACAGCGCCCATTGGACGCGGTATAGAGGCCGGAGAAGGCCGAGGCAGCGGAAGTGTAGGCAAGGAGTCCAGGCGTTGAGTAAAACGCCGCTATCGTCCCGCTATCATCGGTTACTGGATAAAGATTAACACAGCGATTATCAGCAAGATTCAAGCTGCGCTGTACGTCATTCCCTGAGTTAAAATCCGGCATCTTCACGGCGGATTCCTTACTTCAAATTCGTCAGTTTATAGGCAGTCCGCAGATAAATAGCAGTCAGATCGTCAATCAATGCTAATGTCGCCGCGCATTTTGAGAATTTATCTCGATTTAGCTCAATCCACATTGCTTCCTCACGGACGAATTTCGCAAAGTCGGTAGGCTTTACATCCTCGATGGTGAAGTCACCGATAAGGCCGTACATTCCCTGATCGGTTTCGATAATCGAATCCATCGCGCCGATTACATCATCATAGAATGAACCTAGTGCAGAATGTTCAGAAAATGATTTAGTCAGTAAATGCGCTCTATGGGCAGCGTTACGAGCAGAAAACACCCGCGCCGTGAGTTGGTTAATCGGGTGCGGATTCTCTTGTGCCATTTCCGTTTGCTCTTGCGCATTGGTTTCCGGTTTCTCGGTCACTTCGGTAGTTTTTTTGCCCATCTTAGCTTGCAGGTCGGAAGTTTTCATATTTTTGCCTTTTCTGATAGTTTGTTCTTCTTTCGTTTGACGCCTTCACTCGCTAAACGCTTTGCGGTTTCCATTGAGATGCCTCTAGCCTTTGCAACTTCTGGATTATGAGCGGCAAGTCTGAACAAGGAATTTTGCGCTTTTGAGAATGGCATGGTTAGTTCCCACTCAAGAAGTTAGCCAGCGAGAACCCACCCTTATTCACCGTCACCGCAGTCGGCAGTGACATAGTGGGAATAACGTTATTTCTACGCTGAATCATATTCAGAGAAGATTTAGCATTCTGCACCGTCACCGGAGAAAGACTTACAGAAGGATAGAAAGGAGCAAGTCTCACGCAGAGATTGCTTACAATACATTCTTCATATCCAGGCGGGAGAATCTGCGCAGTTACCAAATCGGTGAAATTCACAACTTGATTAACGATACGAAGTCCTAAAGTACATCCAGAAGCCAAAGGCCAACAATGAAGAATTCCGTTAGGTTCTTGTGCTTCGTACCAGATATAAACCGTATTCGCTCCACTCGCCGCAGGGTAAATGATGCTGTCGAAAATCTGGTTATCCACCACACGGACAGGATAGTGAATCCCTGAACGTTCAAGGTAAGCCGATTCGATACCGATAGGCCGTTGCCCGACATACTTTGTCAGGGAGCTTGTCTGTGTAAAAGTGTGTGTCCCGGACTGTGTGCCGGTAGTTGTAATCGCTGTCCCATCCCTCGTGGCCGATAGTTGGAATGTGCTGGTTGTGAATCCATCGGTTATGACGTAGTACGTTGTCCCGGTAGCGAGGCCAGTAGGCAAAGCTCCAGTTGTAGTCAATGTGATCGTATCGCCGATGTTAAGACCATGAGAGGCGCTAGTAAACACTCCGGGCGCAGCAATCGTTACTGTGAAAGTGGCAGTTAAAGCAGGGCCGATGTAAAACTGAGCTTCACCAGTCAACGGCCATGTGTAGAGGTTCGGAAAGTAAGCAAATGATTGATTGGTACTCAGCGAATCCAACATCCGATTAAGGACGCGGAGAGCCAAGTTAGACATTTCAGTCGTCGGCGTATCACCTTCGGCCAGTACGCCAAGTTCAAATAATGCGTCATTTATCAAAGTTCCGGCTGTGACTGACATACAAACCTCTTATTCATAAACTCCCTCAGCGCTTCACAGCGTTAGAGGGAGGCGTTACTCATACTTAACCCACGCATTTGCGGAAGCCACTGTAATTGCTATCGTTAATCCAATATGAAAAGGCGATTTATCTCCTGCAATATCGAATGGAACCGTGTTGCTTGCCATTCCACCAGTTGACCAAATAACCCTAGCTCCTACCGGTATTGGAAGTGTCGCTGTATCATAAAACGTCACTACGGCATTATTTGTAATTGCTCCAAATGTTATGCTATGTATATTCCCCGGTGTATTTTTAAGAATCTGTCCCGCATTAAGCCCGCTAATAAACGCGGAAGTCGGGAGCATGTCTGAAATGCCAAATCTGGCTACTGTGGCAATTCTTGATTTCATTGTTACGCTTTGGGCAAGCCCACCGCTATTTTCACATCCCATGTGAATAGGTAAGTGATATTCATCAGTCCATGTAATAGATGCGGCAGACAGCGTATGAATTATTTTATTATCAGCCAGCCAGATTACTTGTCTGGGCTGGTAGATAATTTCGTAGAAATGAGAATTTAGGCCAGGGGCAAACGTTTTCCCATATTGCCCGTTGAAAGTTCCATTGGCAATAGTAGCCGCAACTCCAGCTTTATAAGTAACTAGTTCAAAATTTGTTCCGTTCATTTGGAACACAGCGCCGCTCGTTATGATTGAGCCGTTAAATACTCCCATCCCCCAATGCCTAGAGTTGTTCGCAACTCCTGTATCTGGCAATTGAACTACAATTCTTATTTTATTTGGAGCAAGGCCAGAAAACCTTGCTGTTCTAACCGATGTAATTTCTGTTGCGTTATTAGCTGTTGTTCCTGTATCTAATATTAATTCACCAGCAATAATACTAGCCGCCCCGCCAGTTCCTGTGCTTATAGTCCAGAAATTAGTATCTAATGTTGTACCAGTAAAGACATCACCGATCAGTTTATAAAGCGGAACAGATACCAATTCGCCATTAGGCGCAATATATTGTTGCGTACCATAATGGTCTTTGAACCCGTTTATATTTTGTTCGGGGTATGCCATTAGTGGATACCATTAATTTGCCGTTACGAATGCGCCTGGCTCAAAACGTTTATATGTGAGGTAATGCTTCCACGTTCCTGTCGTGGCTCCCACGCCAATTACGATGCGAATCGTACTGCCTCCTGGAACGCGTACCGCACCCCACGGAAACACACCAACGCCAGACGCAGACGATACAACCGGAGCATTTGCCAATGCGCCTAATTGAGCAATCACGCTCACCCCAATAGCAGCATTCGCCAGACTTGCCGAAGCTCCGCTAATAGTAGTTGTTCCGTTTGCATTCACTACCTGATATTGAAGCGTTGAAGCGGTAGCGCCGTTTGCTGTGTAGCACTCAGATGCAAGGCCAAAAACCAGAATATCACCAGTTACGGTAAAGATCGTATCGCCATTGGTCATTACCTTGGCGACTGGCGATTTAGAAGACGGGTCGGAGCTAACGTTAGGATAGGCCATATTAACTCACCAAATAAGTATCAGCAGCAGCGCCTGTCACTCGGAAATGAGTAATGGGAGAATTCACAACAACAATCTGCATTGTTGCTGATTGAATATCAAGTGATGGGGTGAAGTATTCGACACCTCCATCAGTCGAAAGCTCAATCAATCGCCCAGCGGCAGCAGATTTAAGAGTGATAGAGCCAGGAAGCTGCATAGTAACTGGAACGGCTACTGCCAGCGGAGTACCATCAGGGATAATCCCTTTCAGCATGATTTGGGTTTGATTCGCGGCCATGTCTTTGTCCTTTTGTAATTCAGCTTAAACTGCCCACTCCGAAGAATGGGCAGGCAATGCTAAGTTACTGATTAGACGTATAATCTCGAAATCACGCCCTGCGCATTGGTGATCGTCACAGGAACGGTCGTCAATGTCGCAGGCACAGTGCCGAACGTACCAGCTTGTGCACCAGTGCTGTTAGTCGCACCCAGAGCGGTTTCCAGATGGCGCAAAGTAGCAGTCGTGCCATTGGATTGAACGCCGAGGAAGTAACGACCTGGAATCAGCGTAATCGGCGCAGTAAAGGCCCGATCTTGCCAAGCCGAAGCGCCAGCCGACAAAGCGCCAGCCACAGCAGAGTTAGCCAGCAAAGTGCCATCAGCGCCATACAAAGCCACCAGATGGTTATCAGTTCCGACAGTCGTGCCGTTCAATACGCCAATGCCGGTATAGGTCTGAGCCGCATAGATGTTGATTTCGGTCAGGTACATCGTGCCAGCAGTTGGGGCTGTGCCGTTGGTTTCGTAGCTTGTCAAAGCCAGCGAACCCATCGGGATAGCCGTCGAAATCAACGGCGCTTTATTGACGTTGGCTACATCACGGCCAAGACCAGCTTGGTCAACCATTGCCTTATTGCCGCCTTGGGTTGCGAAGTAGCCGGGGCCACCACGAGTATTTTCACCACTGGTAATACCAGCAGCAGTTGCGCGACCATCAGCAATCAATGCCGCCTCAGTGGAAGGCGGGAAGATTACCGGATTTGTTGCGGAAGCCGGAAAGCCACCATAAGATTGCAAAAGATAAACAGCCATGTTGTTCTCCTTAAATTTCGTTAATCCTCGGCAGAATTAACCGCCGAGGTATTTTTAGATTGCGTAAACGCAAGCCAATTCCGGGTAAGTAGCAGCGTAACCGTACAACACATCAATACGAGTGATGCTGTTGTCATTGGTGATGTCGAAGCCCTCAGTTACACGAACCGACAGGTTATTGTCAGTTGCAACATAAGACTTCGCGCCAGTACCAGCCGGAACAGCAGCCATCGGAACACAAGCCAAAGTAAAGGCATCGCGATGATAACCGACGTTACACGCATAGCTAGTAGAAGCCGCACCAAAGATAACAAACGGCTGGCCGGTAGTCGGCGAAGCAGTTACGTTCTGGAATGCGCCAGTAGTCACGATAGCCGGAGAAATCGGCAGCGATGTTGAACCTACAGGAACGTCAGCAGTGATGATGAAGTCCATCAATACACCAGTGCTTTGACGAGATACAGGATTGACTGCAAATACACCCGGTAGAGTGATGCGAGTGCCGCGAGTGATTGTGCCTGCACCAGTAGCTGCTACAGTGATCGTCGAACCAGTTTGGTTTGCACCATTCACGTTCGATGCTGTACCTGCGCCATTGGTATGAGTGGAAATGTTTTGGTCCATGAAATACTTGATACCAATCGCATTTACCATCACGCCGGAGTCGTATTGCTTACCGATAGTGGCAGCGTTATTGAACAGACCAGAGAAGCCGGTAATGAAGTTAGCATTCAGACCTGGATTCAAAGCCATTGAACGCTTACCGTCATTTTGTTTCGGCGCGGCCATTTCATCCAAACGACGATTTACGCCAGTTGCAGCGGCCATTGCCAGAGCGGCGGTATTGGGCGCGGCATAAGTTGGATTGAGCGCGTTAAAGGTAGCATAACGTGCCAATTCCAGACCACGGCGGTCGATTTCGTTCAATACAGGATTCATCGCGGCTTCAACCACTTCTTGCAGACGTTGCGTCGAAATAGACACAGTACGCTCTGCGCTGGTAAAGCTGATATCACATCCACCCTGAGAGAGAGTCAGCGGAACAGTCGAAACGGTAGTAGCTTGAGGAACAGCTACGCGGCCATCACGATAGGTATAACGCGGAGGTTTTCGGATGTTGATCGTTTGGCCCGGCTCATAACCACGCCCCATGTTCCCGCCGAATTCATCTTCCCAATTACGGTTCACGTTCTGAGCGAAACCGAGATTGTTTTTCAGAATGGCAAGTGCTTCTTTGGCGACAATCGCCGATGTTGCAAGGGTATTACTCATGTTTTTTCTCCTAAAGCCTCACGGCATATGAGTTAATCAAAAATAACTATCGTCTTGCCCAAGAAGCCCCCTGCTTCGCCCTGAACGCCTCATATTGGGCCTGGGTCATTTCAGCAGGGTTTCCGCTTGGTGCGCCGCCCCGACTGCCAACAGGCTTAATCGGTGCAGGTGCGCTAGACGGTTTAACCTTTTCAACCACGGAAAGTTTAGCTTCCATCTTTCCGATTTCAGCCGCTTGCCTTGCAGGAGAGAGCTTATTAATCCGATCTACTTCTTCCGGATTCTTTTGCAAGTACACCATCAGTTTAGGAGCAATATCACTATCCATAATGGCATAAGCCATAGGGTCGGACACTGGCAGAGCCTCAAACACTTCATTGTCAAATTCAGGGTCTTGCTCGGCGAGTTCAAATACACTCTGCGCCTTTGCCTGGACTTCGCTTTGAGCCTGTTTAACTCTCTGTGCTTCGTACTGACGGGACTGCTCTTGCTGTGCGGTTTTCAACTTCCAGTCAGCTACAGCTTCGACATAATCCTCAACCTTCTCAAACTGCTCAAGTTTTGGTTTACCTTCTACTGTCGCTGCTTGGCGTTGTTCTTGAGGCTTAACTGCAAGCTGCTCAAGTTTTTCCGCATAAGCCTTTGCTGCTTTTCTCTCCGCTATGGCCGAGGCCTTCGCAATTCGTTTCTTGATGATATCGTCCAACTCGGTTTGAGTGAACTTCTTTTCATCCGCCTGAGTGTCTTTTTCTTGTGAGTCAGCCTCAGTCGCCGTCTCATCAGTCGCCGTTTTGTCTTGTGCGGCTTCAAGTGCTTCTGTTTCTTGATTCTGATTCGCAATTTCTTGCGCTTCTTGTGTTGCTTGTTCTGCTACTTGTACTGCGTCTTGGCTTTCGCTCATTTACATCTCCAGTTCCTCACGGAATTAGGCAAGGGATGCCTCCATTGGCAAGGAATATTTGGTATTCCTTAGTATTAGAATATCAGACATTTCTAATGTATGCAAGTATAATGCTGATTTATATAGATATTGTCTATTTTTGCCGATTGAATACACGAATTAAGGAAAATATGCTAATATTTAGGCGTTATTTAAGAGGTGATATATGGCTGATATTGTTGATAGATTGCGTGAGCGCGCACATAAGTATGACGAATACGCATGGCATGGCGATATTGAACTTGAGGCGGCAGAAAAGATTGAATCGCTGAGGCGTGAAATACGAGATATGCACGAACGTCACCAGCAAGAAAATACCTTACTCAACGCCCAACTAGCCAAACAGTTTGAAATGCTGTGCCATATAACCGCAATTCAACGCCCTGCCCCTATTTTTCTTACAAAGACAATCGAATGACCCAATCCGACCTAATCACCTTCCGCAAGCGTTTCCGCCTCACCAAAATAGCCACCGCAGAGGCTCTAGGATGCTCTCAGCGGTCTATTTACAATTACGAGGTACTAGGATTCCCAATCCCTAAAAACATCGCTCTAGCGGCTTCTGCGTTTGCTATGGGGTTGCCGCCTTATGGGGAGAAGTTGAAGTGAAATTCATATTCACCTATATGCCAGAAACAAAACCGAACGATCTAAACCATCTTGCCCAATTATCACCAATCCGCCAATGCGAAGTTGAAGATGTTGATATGAATGCCGCTATCCGGAAGTTTCGCAAAGATTACGGGCAGGCTAAGATTGTGAATTCCTTTGTGCACCCTGGATATCATTTGGAGTATAAATAATGAGCACTGATTACCATTTGGTTTGCAATGACTGCAATAAGAGAGTAGAGACTATCGCATCAGGAAGTATTTCTTATGGAGATAAGTTGTGGAAAAGTGACGAAGCTCTTAAAAGGCTAGAATCATTCCTTTTTGAGCATAAAGGCCATCATCTTTCATTTACAGATGAATATGAAGACGAAGATGAATAATCACCTACTCAAATAATCCGCCCCATAATATCCACCAGCTACCCCAGCACCTCCAGCACCCAACCCAATCAGCGCATTCCTAACACGATGCGATTCTGGCTGATAGCGTATCAAGTTCTTAGCTGCGTTCTCTGCGTCTATTTGGGCTTGGGCTTCGCGGATTAGTCTTGTCATGGCGTTTTCATTTTCTGGTATGCTCATGGCGTTGCCACCTTCTTTACGCACAATCAAGCTACTCAGCGGTACGCCTGTTGCTTGCTCGAAGTATTGCGGCTCATATGGATATTGGGCTAGGCGTTGCTCTGGGGTTAGGTTCATGCGTGATTGAGTTAGGCGGGCTTCGGCTTCTCCGGCTAGGCGATTGTATAAATCCACCGGCTTTGCTGGCGATGTTCGTTTATCCAGCCCGTACATTGAAACGAGTCCTTCCAAATCTTGCAGGTCTGTCTGGTTCGGATATTTATCAGGGTGCAAAACGGCCGGTTGACGCGCTAAATCTCGCGCTTCTCTGCTCGGCAACATGTCCATCATTCCCATCTTTTGATAGTCTTGAACTGCTGCATTTTCAACCGCAATCCAATCAGCATTAGGCATTTCGGCACGCTTCCGCAAAAGCTCTTGCTTCCATGATAGTGCGTCTTTAGCTAGTTCTGCGTCTCCTGCTTGGTTAAACATCTCAGGACTCCCGCCCCTAGCGAACCCTTCGCGCGATTGTATGGCGTGTTGCAGTTCATGCGCAGCAGTATCAGCAACAAACCCATCAGTACCTAACTCTATAGTTCCCATGCCTCCCATAGGATGATCTGCATACGAACCGCCAGTTCCAGCAACTTCTCGTATCCTTCCGCCGCCTAATTGCGGATATGCTCCGAATAATTCAGGATGATGAATTACTTGATCTGCGTAGCTTCCGTTTTGAGTGCCACGGTACATCATTCGATTATCCGGTATCTCAAACCTCGGCATCTTGTCCGGCGTATTCAGTGTCCAGCCTGTTTCTTTCCATATTTGTGCGTCAGGAATGCCAGCCTTTGCCATTTCTTCGGCTTTAACCAATGCGGAAAGGTTAGCAGTCTTTGCACCACGGCCTGCGAATATCCCGGCCATTAACGGCAATCCCTGAGCTACATCAGTAGGGCTTATAGGTAGCATCGTACCTACTTGGTATGGAGTACTTTGGGTATCGGCGTTAATCATTTTGGCAAGAGAGTTAGACCCGCCTACCGGATTTTCAGAGCCTAGTCCAAACGGGCGCAATGCCATGTTTGCTATGTCTACCGGAGCTCCTGCAATTCCGGTAAACATTCCCTGCGCGGCCTGTCCTGGCGCTGCTTTCAATCTGGCTATAGCGTTTGCCCGCATTGTGTCTATGCTTTCGCCTTGTCCTCTAGAATTTAGATGAGACATTTCACGCGCCAGTTTTGCGCGTCTATCTTCAACCAATCTAGAAAGAGCGTTAGGCATTATTCCCCTCGTCTTTCAGGTCTTTATTAACGTCAGCAGTCAGTGCGGCGTTTTCCATTCCAGCCTTGGCAAGTTCAACAACCGCATTCAGTTCTGCAATATCTTCGCGGCTTTGGTTGTTCATGTCTGCTATCTGGACTTCCTTGCATGATTCTTGATGAGAACGAGCTAGCTCACCAGCCATGGCAATCCCTTCGGCTTCGCGTTTGGCCTTGGCTTCCTGCTCTGCTTTATACAGTTCTGCCTGAATCTCGCGTTGACGGCGCTGGTCTTCTAGTTGAGAACGATATGCTTCAATCCTGAATTCAGCCTCTAACGCTCGAACTTGTTTCTGTTCTTCAACTTGAGATTCAAACTCTGCCAATTGCATCTTGTATTGCATTTCAAGCTGGGTCTTTTGCGCTCCGCTCTCGGCTTGTTGCAGTGCGGCCTGAGTCTCTTGAAGCTGTTGGCTCATCATCTGCATTTGTTGCTGCATCTGCATGGCTTGCTGGCTGACTTGGGCTAGTTGTTGTTCTGTTCCGCCTTTTTGTTCCTGAAGGTTAGGAGGTAGAGCTTTAGCCAAACGGTCGGCGATCTTGTCTGCGCCTGGATAATCAGCATTTCTCATGATGATATCCCCAGCGATCTGCATCAAAGCAGGATTACGGGAGGCGAGTTCCATCATCGATGCATAACCTTCCTGCCGTTGAGTCTGGAATGATGGGCCAGTATCGATTACTACATCATATTGCCCCAAAGATGGATTGAATATCTTTTGGATGTCATCGGCGGTCGTTTGCTGTTCTCCATAGGCCTCTGGATGATTCGGGTCAAGGACGGCATGTTCCATGTTTCCATCCAAACCAAGCACTCGAACTACCCGCTTAGTGTCGTAAACCTTCTGGATGAGGTCGATTAGAACTACAGCCTCATATTTAAGACCACGAGCCAAGTTATCAGGAAAATGGAATGTTGCGATTTCGCCTTGAGCCTTCAGTCGTTGAATACCTACACCGCTCGAAGCTTCTGACTTAATCCCAAAGTTCGCATTCTGTTGGCCTGAAGATGCCCGCATCTCTTCCGTGGAGAGTTGCAAAAGCTGAATCTGTGCGGCAGGCATTACGGCAGGCTGTTGCCGTTCTGGTTTCGGTAGAGGATTGCCTTCGTCGTCATAAGCATTAAAAGGAAGATAAGCCTTATTGCTTATATTTGCGTTCGCCCAATCAGTCTCATAGCCTTCAATCGAATCTGCCGCAGCAAGATAAGGGATTTTGTTCTGTAGCGCGATAGCCTGTACAGTCTCGGAATAGGCGTAGTTCGTCATCCGCGCTGGGTCTTTCAAGTCCCTGACGATACCTTTGCGGATAATTTCACCGTTTACGTTTACCTCTTTGCCTACCACAGCAATGATAGGTAAGTATTCCCCCGGCCAATCACGAGAATCTACCGGCTTTGAATGTTTCCCAATAAGCTTGTACCATTTCCACTGTTTGCGGAATGTATCACGCTCTTTGATGATTTCGATTGTTTGTCCTGATAATTCGTTAACAAGCATCATGCCATCACGTACAACACCATCATCTAATTTACTTTCCAATAGCGAAGTTCCATCAGAAAGAAGAATGGCTTTGTCTTTAACGTACTCAACGCAATAGTATTCAGCAATACGAACTGTATCCTCAGTCACCCATTGCGTTTTCTTGTCGAGATTCCAGCTTGAAATATCGTTCTTGAGTTCTGGATATTCACGCTTAATGGTTTCTTTGCGAACGTCTTCAAAGATGAATCCCCACTCGGCATCCGACTTGTCTGGCTCGATAGCATCGGGGTCGATATAAACCAAGAACGGATTAGCGATAGACTTGATCTTAATGACCTGATTAAACGAAGCAGGAGACTCGTAATCAGTTAGTACCCTCCAATATCCCTCACCGCCATAAATCGCATGTTCAGCCGCTATATCATGAGCATCATCAGCGTTGCTTGTAGATTGGATGTTACGGATAAGACCGGCCAGGATTTCTGCGGTCTTTTTGTCTGAGTAATCATCAACAGGCATCACCCGACAAGCGGGGCGATTCTGTCTGATCTGATTAATAATCTGGTTACAGTGCTGAGCTGTGAGGTTAATCGTCAGACATACACGGCGATCACCAATTCTGGAAGAGGACACCTCGGAAGGCCATTGCCACATATTATCAGAGTCACCCATAGCAAACTGAGTGTCAGCAATAGCAAGTTGGCGAGTCGTTCGATAGGCGTTCTCAGCTCGCTCCCATCTTTCGTGAGCCTCTGCGATAATATCGCGGTCGCCAGTGTCTTCTACTTCTATTGCGCTGTCATCTTCCATTTGAATCCTCGGCGCTATCACAGCGTTAGAGTACTACATTCGAATATTAGTGGATGCTAATTAACTCACTCTTCGGGCTTCTTACCATCAAGATTGGCTTATCCTGAATCGCAACAAATCCGAACCGTCCGTAATACATTGCCATCTTTTCGGTGTCTGCGATCAGTAAAAGCAGAATATGCTCTGCATCAGCTTGGTCGCAGACATCTTTAAGTAACTCTGTTCCCTCACCATTACCTCTAAACTCTTCAGGTACAAAGAACTCGGTTATCTCCCTTGAAAATCCCCGAAGATTCCCTGGCACAATCTGTGGGTAACTGATGTGCAAGGAAGCATTGCCGAGTTGGATTGTGCCTGGTTTCATGGTTTAAGCCTTATTTCTAAGATGCCACGGCCTTGATAACGGCGAAGTTTATAATGATTGCGCCAGTCTCCGCCGTAGTTGAAGAGTTATTATTTACCGACAAGATAAATGAACCTGCGGCAACAGTTACAACCTCGACAATCGTAGTTCCTGCAACACCAGCAACCAAAGCAGAGCCAGAGCGTTGAGATACTACAACCACATCGCCAATCGCTACCGCGCTATTGGTTACGGTGAATTCTGCGCTTGCTCCAGCGGCTAATGAAGTCGTGTCTGTTTGAATTGTTCCGCATACCGCATTGATCGTTACGCCAGTCGAACGGTTAGTAATCTGAGTTACTGCCGCGCCCGCTCCGGTTGCGTAACCGATTCCAGTAGATGCAGAAGTGGACAGAAGACCAGCAATCGTTGAGGTTGACTTGGTGTTACCGTTTACATCGGTGACTTTCCATGCGCCCTCATCGGTGTATGTAAGTACATCATCGACTTGAAGAGTTACGTCTTGTAGGTTGAAAGATGTACCGTTGTCGATCAGAGCGATCTGCACAGTCTTTGCCGCTGTGTCGCGGTTGTAAATCTGGATGAGGGTGATTTCTCGCTGAGTCTGGCTGTCGGGAGCGAATACAATATCTACCGCAGTAGTCCCGTTTGTTGTGGATGTTTGGGTTCCAGGGCGCATCGAAACGCCGTTGTAATCCATGTAATCGACCAGTACGGGCATGTTCAGCGAAGTGGCCGCCGTGGTCAGGTTGATTGTCAGTCTACGTGCGCTATTCAGAATCATGGCGTTCTCCAGTGCCGTATCGGCATTAGGTTGATAAGGCTATACTTCTCCAATTGTATTAGAAGTTTCTAATATGCGCAAGGTCATTTGTCTAAGGCTTTGCGGCAAGCTTCGGCAATACGAGCCGTTTTGCTTTTGCAGAATGGAGGTTCGTCAGCACTATATGCAGAAAACATGAATTCAGCATCCTCGCGCAGAAGCTCAACCATTACAGTTGCGGGCGTGGGTGGGTTCCATGACCAATGCTCAAGCGGCATACCAAGCAACGCCTCATCTTTAAACGCACCAACACCTAACCATTGCAAAGAATCGCAATTTGGATGTTTTGAAACAACAACAACTTTATTTCCGTCTTCATACAACTCATCCCCAACAAACACCGGCTTGCCTTCAACTATGGCGAGAGGAAATTCGTACATATACGAATCATGAGAAAAACTAAGCGGGCGATTCTCTATATTTGTATATCTTATGCCTCCAAATTTGAACGTATGCTGAATCTCAGCCTCATCGCATATCCGCATCATCTTTGCAGCAGCTTCAAATAGATCAGCGCGGGTTTTAATCATTTCGATTCACTTTCGTTTATGGTTTGTGGTTTATGCTCAATTGAGCCGAATTCCACACTGCTTTGCACGTTGAATACAATTCGGATTCTGGCATAAAGTAATCCACCACAACTGGAATAATCTTTTCTTTACAGTCGCCACACTGAACGATAAGCAATCGCTCTCTATAGCCTGTGTACAAATGATGAATCTCATACCGCACACTTCCGCATGCCTTGCATGGCCTAACAACGCGCGCAACATCGGGCACATCACCATCGGCTTTATTTGTGGATTGTGGCTGTTCCATATTTATCATTCCTTATTCATTCCGCGAATGCCATATTCTAGCACATTTACCGTTGCAAGCGGCAGGCAATGCGTAGTTTTGCTTATCCCATCCATGATTGTGCGTGAGAATATGGGTTAGCGGCAGGCTCTTTTTTCTTCTCTTTCTTCTCTTTCACGATTCCTGGGAACAATGCAGCAAGCGCCCAAATAGCCGCATCGGCCCTATTCGGTGAGTGTTCGCCTGTATAGCCATAGGTTGAGAATCCGGCTAGTTCGTCTTCCAGTTCATTTAGATAGCCAACATGCCGCACCTTTCCTTGCTCATAAAGGGCAGAGAATGGCTCCGCTCGTTGCGCTTTGCCTCGGCTGGCAGTCACTTTGACGAAGTTGGTGCGCGGTCGGCAGGTCTTGATAACGTGCTGAACCATCGCTCCGCCGTAGTTCGTTTCTCCTACGATTGCGTCGGCTTCGTGATTGTCATAGGCGTCTGTCGCAACTTTACCCCAAGTAGCAGGGCCAGCCTTAACAGTTAGATCAGGACCTATGTAGGCATTACCATCAGTACCTAAACCAGCTACCACGATACCTATCGCGTCATTGTCAGCATTGTCCTCATCGTCTGCACCGCTAGGGTCAACAGCCACCACGACACGAACCATATCAGGCAAAATTCCATCTGTAACCCTCCATTTGTCTATGTGCTCCTCGGGGAATAACTGATTCGGTGTAGCATCTGCAAACTCACCATCAAGAAACCGTTTACGCGCTCGGGCGCTCATAGCCTTTAAGGTGTCCAAATACCCATCTGCGAGGTTTTCCGTGTTATCCATCGGATTAATCTGCATGGATGCGTAGTTTTCAGGGTGTTTAAGGTTCTCTTTCGTGTCTGGATGACGTTTTTCCCTGAATAGCTTGTATGTCCAATGGGATTTGGGCGGAGGATTGCAGTCATAAAACACCCGAGGCTTTAGCGTAGTTGCTGGCAAATCACCTATAGCCTGCTGTTCTGCCTTTTGGGCCAATCGGGTAATAGCGGTCTCAATCGACCCGTAAGGTATCTGGGAGCATTCGTTAGGGTAGATCGTCGCAAACTCCATACCCAGAATCTTCTCGGTGCGCTCCTTGTCGTCCAAGCCCGCAAACCATATCTCCGAGCCATTCTCAAAGATAACGTACCAGTCTGACTTGTTGAGTGTGTACTTTACGCCAGGAAAGCATAAAGCCATGACTTTAGGAAAAGTGTCGAGAACGATTGAGTTCTTTACAGCGTTGAATCGGAATCTAACGATAGCATGGCGAGACTTCGCGGCTTTGATAGCTCTTAGGCATACAGCACGGACTAAAACGAACGTCTTGCCGCTTCTTGAGCCGCCAAACAGCATTATGTGCGTGGCATCACTGGCAAGCAGTGAATTGGCTTGTAACTGCTTTGGAGTGAGTTTAAATGCTTGCGTCGTCATTGCTTAACAGCAGAGTGACATTTCCCTTATGCTCAACCTCGGCTTTGTCAGTAAACATCTTCAGGTGCTTTCCAAGCAGTTCCGCACCTTTCAGCACGGCAGAAGAGTCAAACTTGTATTCGCCCGATACTGTGCCGTCAGGGCCTTTTACCTGCTCTGCTTGGCTACACCTCTCAATTGTGTTTTTAATCGTCTGGAGGACATATTTGGCGTCAATGCCGAGGTCTTCTGAGCGTTTATCCATCGCTTCTTGAACTGCGCTACGGATATTAGCATTCGCTAACAGACGTGATGCCTGCTCGTTCGCGGTCTTCTGGCTATAACCTGCGCGAATAGCCGCTTGCGTACCATTCAAATCAATAAGGTATTCCTTGATGAATAGCTGCTGCTTTGCTGGAAGTTGTTTCTCTTCTTTACTCATAATGTGTCATTTATACCACACATTACCTAGAAAATGGTCTAGTCCGTTTTTGGTTGCGTCTCAGCTTTTACTATTGCGGCAAGAAGCTCTCCGGGTTTCCATCCGTGTTCCTTGCACACTTTCGCCTCAATGCGTATAAAATCTTTAACTACTTCGCTTATCGGGATAAGTTTATTCACTTTGCTTTAGTTGGCCTGCCGCGCTTCTTTGGTGCGGGATTTGGGTCTGCTGGTTGCGTGGTTTCGACAGTTGACTCTGTTTCAGTTGGTTCGCCATAAGCTACAGGCTCTACCGGAATTTCACTGACCAAATCAGCCTCAAGGCCTGATTGCAGCATATTTTCTACGTTGCTCACCACCGCATCAATATTGATTTTTGGCCTGACTTCATTGTCAGGCGGCTCAACGCCACATGCGTAATGCTCGGCGATGGTAAATCGGGTGTAGTTCTTGAAGCACTTGGGGCAGGTGTATTGTTGTTCTGTCATTATCGCCTCTGCATCATCCATTCTTCAAAAGTGGGGTAAGGCTGTCCGTTAGCCTCGGCTTCAGCAATATAATTGCGGTATTCAGCCATTAGCATTCCGGTTGCAGCATTGCTGGCTAGGCCAGTTCCAAGTATTCCTGGATTGGGTCTGGCGGTAGTTTCAATCCCCTGCGTTTGATCTGGCTGGCGGTCGTAAATACCTGATACTAGCTTTTTGAGTGCGTTTGCCATGATTATTTCCTATATTCTGGGTTATTTCTTAAAAATTCCCGCGCTTTCCAATCATCCAATTCTTGCTGCACATCTGCCACAAATTTAGGCGGAACCGTAAAGATTATTGTATCCCCCAAACGCAATTTCCGCCCATATTCCTTCTCATCTTGGAATTTATCTAATTTTTCTTGTGTATCCAAGACAATCCGTTGAGTTTCGGCGTTAATTCGCTCAATCGCTTCTTGCAACCATTTCGGCAGTTCTTCAACCTTATTCATTCTTTTCAGTTGGTTTCATGCATTGTAAGGCAAATTCAAGACCTTTGGCATAGGAATATAACATTTCCACGCGAATCATAATATGATCGCCTTTGAATTCGTTAGTAGATGTCAGCAATATTTGTCCAGCATCCTCTCTGATTTCATCAGCTTGCGTAAACAGTGATGTTTCAATATTAGCCATGTTAGCTAGCCTCAAAAATTGATTTAGCGTACTGATAGATAAATACTACCACAATTCCAACTATTGCAATTAGTGCGCAGATTTGGTTAGTGTCCATTTTTAGCATCCAGAATTAGTTGAGAAAGCATATAGCAAAATGGCTCCCCTCCAGCTTCTCTAGGGTCAATTCCGCATCGTTCAAACACATGAAGCACCACATGGGACATTTCATGCGCCAATGTTGCCGGAGACGTGGCCCACACTAAATACGTCCAGAATTGATCTTTTCCACATCCCCCGGAAAATCTACCAACTTGTGCGCAAGATAAAATATCGGGCTCTTTGAATAGCTTTTTATGTGCAATTTGGTAATCTTTGGCCGATGACGCCAAAAAAACACGACCGTTATATGGTTTTAGTGAAAGCTCTCTCATTAAATCCTCATCTGGCCTGCCGCGAGAGAATTGAACTCCCATTCACCGGATAGAAGCCGGTTGCTTTGTCCGTTAAGCTAGCAGCAGAGTATCTTGGTTGCGACCGTAGGCCTCGAACCCCGTCTATGCCGTATGAGGGCATTGTCTTATCCACTTAGACGACCATCGCAGGTTATATTTTAGCATTAAATCAGCCAAATATACGGAATAATTGATTTCCGTATGCCGCTTGTCCTGAAAGCCCTGCCATATTCCGCGATTCTTGCATTTGCGCAGCTTGCTGAGCGGCATATCCTTGCATATTTGAGTAATCGCGCATTGCTTTAATTCTCATGTAATCCTCATAAGTGCCATTAAACGCCAAATGAGTCGTTCCAAGGTTGCAAGCATCCAGCTTCCTTAGACGGTCGTTTTCTGCTTCCCATGCGGCTTTTGCAATAACGGCTTGGTTTGAATACATTTCTGAATATTTCTTTTGTTCAGCCAAGATTGCATCGCGCTCTTCTTGAGTTTGATGCCATTCTTCTTTCGGCTTTCTTTTAAACCATTTCAGTAGGTTCATTTTATCCCTTCACACGGCACACCGCCGCCATTCGCACCAATAATCTGCCTTCCAGACTGGCGATCAAATTGATAACCAGAGCGGCAATCTGGAGGAACTCGGTATGACTTTCCGGTAATAGCCGGTATTACAACTGCCGCAAGAATTCCAACTATCGCCACCACAATCATTAGCTCAATCAAGGTAAATCCATTTTTCATTTGAATTGCCCCAGCGCGTTGAAGTTATGCGGCACGATCATCATGCTTACATGCCCGCCCTTTGCGGCCTCAGAGTAATTCAATTCGGTCTGCGCCTTCATATATGCAATGCTGGCGGGTTTGGACAGCATTTCCTGCCGCTTCGCCTCTTCATGGGCGATTTCGACTTGCTTCTTAACGGTAATCAGGCGGTTCTGTGCGGCAATCGCTTCGTTTGCTGTGTCGATGATTGTCTGCGCCGGTTGAATTGCCCGCACCTGTACTTTAGTCAACGTCAGCGAGGTGTCGAGATGTTCATTCTTGAGCGCTTCGGTCACAAACTTGATTGTAGCGTTCTCGATTTCATCGCGGCGCTTAACGGATTCCATCGCCGGATAGAGCGCAGCAGCCTTGTATGCAGCAGTACGCGCCAATGTGGTCATGTAGTTGTACATCAGGTAGGTATCGCCGTTTTCTTCCGAATGGAATGAGCGAGACTTCTGCGTGTAGATTTCTGCAACCGCAGCAGGATTGATGCTGTAGATCACCGTCACATCCATTTCGGATAGGGTGGAGTTGTCCGAGGTTTGTGGGCGAATGTCGTCAAGGTTAACGGCAATGTCGCGAACGGGGAAGGTTAGGACGCTTCCCACCATCACCTGATTGAATGAACCAGGCTGTAACTCTCCAGACTGGATTTGCTTATCGAATCCGATGCGCAAACCAACCTCGCCGGTTTCGATTCGCTCACAACCAGACATAAGCGCGGACAGAACCAATACAAATACAGCAATGATAATCTTTTTCATTTCACTTCCTTTCAGAAAAGTATAACAATAAATACAACCAGTGCCGTAGCAACAATGGCTGTCACTCCACCAAATAAGGCCGTTTTAACAACTGACCATTTTTCTTTTGCTGTCATAGCTCTGAATACAACAATTCCAGCAATCACCAACACCCAAACTAACACAAAGAACAAAATAGCCTTAACCATATAAATATCCTTTTGAATTCTCCATAACTCAACCCGTCAGACTCACGGCTAAATTAAAAGCGTTCATGGTCGATCTTCGCATAGTGCGCCTTCCAGACTCCCATTCCTGCCATGCTCTACGGGAATAGCCAATTGAAGAAGCGGCCTGCTCCTGAGTTAAACCAGAAGCAAGCCGCACTTTTTTAATTTCCTTCGGGGTTGGGTTCTTCATTCGCTTTGATGTACTCCACAATAGACTCGCTCCATCCGTCTATTGTAACCCAAGGGCCGTAACCAATGCCGTTTTGGTATCCAGCTACATTGACGATATAACCACTACCTTTAGGATGTTGCGGTCGGTCTTGTGATTGTTCGTCAGTTATCACAATAATGCGATCACACTCAGGAAACTCTGCGTAAACGTGCTTGACGGCCTTCCCGAGTTTGGTTGACACCGGATTAACCACAGCCTGCACAGCCTGCACCATTGCGAATCCGCGACGCGGCGGGATTTCGATGCAATCTTCCGCAAACGTGAACACACGGCAGCGGTCTGTAGTCTCGCGCAATATCATCGCCACCGCAGCAGCCGCATCGAATCTAGTAATCTCTGACTTCGCAGAAACCAATCCTTTCATTGAACCGGAATGGTCAATCAGCAAAGCCGTCTTGCCGCCAAGTTTTGGCACTTCCGACAAACAACGAAACATAGCTTGCTCAAGCGCATCCTCAAGGCGCGGAGCATAGCGCGCCGCTGCAATAAAGCGGAACGGCAATACACGATCAACTTTCATTTTGCCGAGTGCATCACGAATCGCATCTTCAGACACTCCAGTCGCCAACATGCCGCGCAGATTACGCAACAATGCCAGCGCGCCCAGTTTGTTTTCTGCCATTAGGCGCTCAAACGTGGATTTCTTGTCAGCGCCCCCAGACAATTCAACTTCCCATGTATCTGGTACAGAAACGGTGTTGTCGGCGATCTTTTTGAACAGCGCCTCTTGCGCTTCATCGTTCGGTTTCGCATGGCTCAAGAACATCACGTCGCGGATTTTCACGGAGGCATCGCGGTTGATGTACTTGCCAATACTGTACTCGTTGAACTTCTTGAGCGCGCGTGCCAGCCCAATCTTAAGCTGCGCAGGCAACGGTTGATCCTTGCCGTCCTTCCAGTACAACGCAAGCAACTCACCAAGCTCGTCAGGACGCTGGATAACGCGCGCCACTAAGTCCCCCACTTTGCGCCCCGAATGATTGCGCAACAACTCGCGCAATAGAAAAAGCGGGACATGACGCAGCTTCATTTTCTCACGGGCGTCAATGGCGATCTGTGCGGCGTCCTCGAACGATGTTTTTTTCAGCAACGCTTTCATGCGATCTGTAGCAGAAATACCAGATTCGTAGAACGAATCCTCGAACAACATGCAGCACATCACCGTCCGGCGAAGTTCCTGCGCTGCCGTCAGTGTCGCGGTAGACAATCCGCCTTCGTGTGTTTTTTCTGCGCCAGCTTTTTTCACATTGGTTTTCATTGGAACTCCTTATCGTTAAAAACAAACGGCCTGCATTTTTAGGCGCAGGCCGGATAATTAGTGAGGGAACAAACGACTACCAGGATTTATCGCCCAATGATGAACTGGTAATCTACACCACTCACAAACTTTGCCGGAACAAGCTGCAACCGTGTTTTCGTTTCAAGAGAAGTATCGGTTGCATACGCCAAGCACTAAATTATTCTGGAACAAACCATAACGGAGATTTAGCCGCTCTACCAACTGAGCTACAAGCCTTGCGACTTGGCTGGACTCGAACCAGCGACCCGCTCCTTAGCATGGAAGTAACCGTTATGTACGCCAAGAACAGTAATGATTCTACGCACACAAACTGCGCTTGTCAAATTTATTTTAACTGCGCCTGCAAATCCGCCATAGCCCGACGAATATACTCAGCATCCGGTATTTGTACTCGATCAATCGGCTGGATGTTCATTTTCAGTAATTCTTCGTGTCGTTCGGGGTCAAACGGCAAGTCAGGCAATAAGTGTTTCCAGATAGGCTCTGGATTAGTGAATAGCTCTGTAAATGGCACTCTAGGCCCGCGTAGAGCTTCATAGGCTGAAAATTCTTCATCGCCTAGGGGTGGCAGTCCCATTTCAATTAAAGAGGCGTTAATCTCTTCGTATGAGCGTTCCAGGATGATCTTTTTGGCGGGGTGAGTTTCGAACCAGTCTTTCCACATCCAGGCTCCGGTACAGGAGATTCCGCGATATTTCTTAGAGGAGGGTTTTAGGTCTAGTTCTTTGGGGAGTTCGTGGCCTGATGCGTCATGCCAGCAAATTGAATGCTCAGTTGTGAAAAATGCCGAAGCCCATGTAGTACCGGAGCGTGGGAGACCGACGATGATAAAGTCTAGTTTCATTCTGAATGATGAATACACCCAAAGCCGAGACCTACTAACATCCCCCATCCCTCGTCATTCTCTATCACTGCACCATTGTCAGAAACATCTATTGCACCGTATCCATATTGAATCTTTGGACAGCTACAAGTACCTAAATTTTTATGACTATCAATAGATGAATAACTACCTTTAGGAATTCCGCCCCAATATTTGCATGTTTTGCATGTATTCAATTTATCATCCTAGAAAAAATCCCTCAGACCGAGAATCCCCAATCTGAGGGCCAAGCACCACACAGGGAGGAGAGTGGTCTTTATTTGCCTTTAGGCGAATATGCTTGATACTGCCATAAATACAGCTATTTTTCAATAGATTCGCAAACTTTTGGCAACTTATCAAATGTCCACTGTTGCAATTTAATCGAAGTGTTCACCATTTGAATTGATGTGGCAAACGCGGCTTTGTAGTCCTGTTCGTTTAGTTCGGCCTCAAGTTGTTTTGTAAGCTGGTGTTGCTTTATGGTTAACTCAGACCAATCGTTCATTTTGGTGCGTCCGGTAGTGGCATCCAATGTGTAGGGAAGACTTCATTGCTATCCACATAACCATCGCTTGGAACGCTCAGTTCCCACGTTCCTGCAAATGCGCACGGTAAATCAAAATATGCGCACGTCATCTTACCTTCCGCAAACACCAATACGCGCGTACCATCATGTGGCGCAGTCTCAATCGGTTGCCATTCTCTATCTGTGGTCATTTCTTCTCCAATGCTTTAAGTTGAGCAGAATAATACGTTATTGCTTCCTCGGCCAATCCTCTAACCGCTGACGCGCTCAAGGTTTCCTTAACCAACTCCCGTATCTCATTCACAAAGTCCCTGCCGTACATATCCACCATTTTTAGGGTGTACTCTCGCATGTGGTATTGCTTGTTAAAGGCGTTACACGAGCAGCAGGCGGGGTGTAGGTTCTCTTCCATCCACCTGGTTGCCTTCTTTGCGCGGTCGATATAATGGGCGCAGTGTGCGTCTTTCCACGGCAATACAGCATCGCATGAGATACAAACCACGTTTCCGGCGTGATCTGCGTACTTCTGGCGGATGTACTGAGAAGCCAGTTTGTCGGCCTTGTCTACCAGAGTCGAAAGTTTAGCCTTTTTCGGCTTCTTTGCGTCCTTCTTGGATATTGGGCGGGCTGTCAAATTGCTCATTTTTCCTTAAACCGTTGCGGATATACGCATTTAGTGTCCCCAGAAACATATCTTGCCTTCTCTTCCGGTGTCCTGGCAGCAGCGCAAGACTTGTATCGCATCAGGTTCATAGCTATATCGCCCTTTGATTGCCCAGTTATCGCATTTTTACACTCCCTGCATATCACAATAAGTAACCTTTGATTTGCATGTAATTTATCGCCTTTAGTTTGGCCGTTGATTGTGGCATATCACGGTTTACTTGATATTCACCCCATGCGTAAACACATGGCATTCCAAAACCTCGCGGATTTGGTTACTGCCCTGAGCCGCCTTGTTGCGCGTACTCATATCTGACAGTCGTTAATTTCCGCCAATCCGGCGGTATTGATATTGATTGCTGCGTTAATATCCCGGTCGTGAACTGCTCCGCATTTTGTGCAAGTCCATTTCCTAATGTTTAACACTTTCTTTTCCCCACGATCACCACAGGCAGAACATATCTGGCTAGACGGATACCAGCGATTCACCTTGACCACGGTGCGCCCGTACCACTCTGCTTTGTACTCAAGCATTCTGGTGAATTCACCCCAGCCTGCATCACTGATTGATTTCGCCAAATTACGATTCTTTACCATTCCTGCAACATTCAAATCCTCAACCGCTATCGTTTGGTTTTCACGAATTAACTTGGTCGAAAGTTTGTGCAGAAAATCCTTCCGTGTATCGGTAATCACAGCATGATGCCGAGCCACTTTGATTCTTGCCTTGGTTCTATTCTTACTGCCCTTTTGCTTCCTTGATAACCTACGCTGCAACATAGCCAGCTTCGATTCTGCTTTGCGGTAAAATCTTGGGGCGTCTACCTTATCCCCATCGCTGGTAATAATGAAATGGGTTAGCCCCAAGTCAATACCGATTGATTTCTCAATAACCGGTAACGCTTGCTTTTCCTGCTCGCCTTGCACGGAAACGAAGTATCTCCCTGCCGCATCCTTGCTGACGGTTACGCTATTCAATTTTTCCGGCATTGGTCGCGTTAAAACAACCTGTAGCGGCGTTGCAGACTTGGCGATATACAGTTCGCCATCCTTGACGCGGAAGCCGCTGCTGGTTAGCCTGAATGACTGTTTACCGTGCTTGCTCTTGAACTTAGGATACTTGGCGCGCTTGCTGAAAAAGTTGCTGAACGCCACATCCTGATTTCTCAGAGATTGCTGCAAGGCCACATTGCTTACTTCGTAAAGCCATTTGTATTCTTCAAGCTGCTTTATCTCTGTTAGATGTTTGGTTGACCCGGCGTAATTTATCTTGGTGGCATTTAGGGTGTACTCTTTTGAGCGCCAATCCAAAATATTGTTCCAAACTACCCGAACACAACCAAAAGTTTTAGCCAGCAATACCGTTTGTTCGGCATCTGGATAGAACCTGTACTTGTGAGTGATTTGTACCATATAGTGATGATGACAAATTTTACTATTATTTGTCAAGCATTTTCTTCAACATACCTATCCCATTCCTTACCTGTGTATTGCTTCACGCTATCCACCGGACCAGCCCAATGCGTGTGGCACTTCATGCACATACGGTTTACGTGCGGATTGGGTATCTCTTCATCCTTGGTGAAAATGGGCCAAAGGTAATCCATTACCGCTATGGATGTACGGTCGCAACACTTTGGCGTTGTGTAGTCGGCTTTCATTTCTTCACCTTAACGGATGCCCCATCATCCTGCATATCTGCATCCCTGTGCGATAGTTCAGGTTCCACTCTCTGCGCGGCGGCTCAAGTTTCCATTTCCGGCATCCGTGCATTGTGTGGTTTAGTCGGCGTAGGCGCTGGAGGTTCATGCCGCCATCCAGTGCGCCTTAAACCCGCGCGCCCATGCCAAGGTGTAGAGGAAGCACAGCCCGAAGATTCCCCATTGCCCGGCAACGTATGACGAATAAAACCAGAACGGTTGCCCAACAAGTCCGAAGATACATGCCCACTTGCGCCAGCCTTCGCGCTTGTCTTGGCTCAGAAATATTGCCGTTACGCCGGTTGCGGCTATGCCTATTTGTTCGATCATCTTTCCTCCGCTGAAAATCTTACACCCAATTCCGCTCCAAACGCTTCAACTTGCGTCAGGTAATTATTGAATCCGCGAGTGGTCAGCCTGGTTGTGCTGCCTATCATCTTGATGCTTCCATCCGGCATCTCGGCGTATTTCTGGTATCCGTCCAATGTATCGCCCTCGGTGAATACTTCGGGGAGATATTGAGCTTTCATGTACTCAGCCCAAATCTCTGGAGTGTACTGCTTGCCCTGTAGCCATGCCTGTGAGCTTATCTCTGCTAGCCTTACCCAGTACATGGCGTTCGCTTCGTCGCGGCGCTTGCGCACGTATGGCCTCAGTACGCATTCTTGTGAGCCGTCCACAGGCATGTTGTGTAGCATGGCGCTGGCGTTCATTACTACGGCTTTCGAGGTTAATCGGAAACTTGGCATGTTCGTTTACCTGGATGGGGCTTTAGAGGTTAGGTGGAAGGTCATAGCGCACCCCATTGGTCTGCCATCGCATCAGCCCAGCCTTGATATGTCATGGCGCGGTCTTTCCACCTGTCAGGCCCGGGCGTTAGTTTGTTCTGCCCGCTGTCGGTTTGGTTTGCCCAACGCTCTACCATCTTGCCTTTGTGCATAACTATCCTGCCCGGCACGTTCTTTGTCGGACGAAGCGGCGGCAGATTCTTAAGCCATAATCCGGTGATCTTGCTGGCATCATGTCCAAATTGGTGCGGCTGGATATATTGCGTTGCGGGCCGTATGTTGGTACTGATCGCGCCCATTGGGTTTTCAATGGCTATGCGTTCAATTGGGGCGTCCAGCAACAAGCGCACGAAGTCTAGCGCCTCTACCCGGGCGGCACGGCGCACAGCGCCTACCAGCGTCCCGTGCTTTACATTCTGATGGTACGGGCCGTCACCGTATGCCCATGCGGCACTGTTTGTTAGGTAGGTGCAGTCAGGATGGGCAATAAGCAAGTCCCAAGGTAATTCCATTGGGCCAACAGAAAGCACATCCCGGATGTCACCCTGATAGTGAGGCCCGGGCGATTCAGTCGGCAATAGGTCGCAACTCATAGCCTCATGGCCTCGTTTGATGAAAGCATCGCGCACCCTGCCTGAGTATTCGCAAGCAATCAAGACCCGCATGTTTTAGCCCTGAGTTTTGCAGCATAAGCCTTGAGCTTGTCAGCCATAGAGCTATGCACCCATTCCTGCACCAATACCTGCCCTGCGTCTTTCCGGCGCTGGCGCTCTGCTGCTTTGCGCTCGGCTTGTGTTTGGGCGGTCATACTGCGCAGGTTTCGACCTGATGCAGGAATTCTGCGCGGAATGGATGGTTTGGCGTAGACAGTCCCGCATCAATCAGACGCTCGGCCTCTTCAAATTCGCCGCGCGCCAGCAAGCCGTTGATTCTGTCGTTCAGTTCCTTCGCCATCTTGACTGTTTTTTTGTCGCTACCGATTGCGTATGCCATGATTTTCTCCGTCTTTCATCCGGTTTCGTTCAACCGTGCAGACATTCTAATGCGTGACTTGTCACAAGTCAAGCACTATTTTTACCTGGATCCATCCCACATTCACCCCGCAATGCTTCCATGCGCTCGGACTCGGCATCTTTTGCTGCCATTGCGTTATGCTGCTCAATTGCAGATTCAATCCTCTGAATTCCTGCTAGGTCTTTCATTTGAGTAGCCCACCATCTTTCGGCGTATAGATTTTGCAGGATTTTTTCGTTGTATTGTTTTTTGGAGTTGGTCATTGTTTATTTGCTCTCGCATCGCGTTGGCGCTTGGCGTTCTTTGCATTGCAAGATTCACACGATACGCTATACCCAGCGAAAGGATTGTAAAATTTCGCTGGCTTGCCACATTTGCATTTAGGAGTGTCATTTTTGGATTCTGCTTGTTTCAGCCCGTCACGCTCACCGGCTTTGTAGGCGGCTTGGCAAGCTCTTTCTGCTTCTTTTTTATACATCCAATGAAAATTCTGAAGAAGCTTTGACATATTTTTCCATTTTGCAAAACTCATCACATCACCTCACTCTTAGAGTTACACACAGAGCAACAAAGCCCCTCCACACTTTAGGAGGGGTTTGCCGATCAGTAATTCATCGCATCGCGGATGTCTCGAATCCGCATTCCCATCAGCGGAGCCAGGGCCGTTTTGCTTTCTTCCAGCCGCGCAATCTCAGCCTTCAGCATAGCAATCTTTGTGTCGATGTTCTCGCCGACAGTTGGGTTTTTGTCGATTGACGAAATTGCATTGCTTTCGCAACATTGTTTACCAATCATTCCATTCATTTTTCATTTCCTTCTAAAGTGCCGCGCTTCGTGGTGAGTAGGCGGCTAACTCAATTACTCAGGAGTTACACTTAGGGCATGGCAGCCAGCGCTTTGCTTCTGTTACTTCTAGGTTCAAAAAATTTATCCTCTTTGAAATGAGGAAAACTACCGCGTCCAAATGGACAATTGTGCGTTCCAGCTTTGTGTTGCATTTTTGTCTTACCGCAATTTTTGCATTTAGCAGGTTTTGGCGCGTTAAAATCAAAATCATGCATTTTCAAATCTCCTTGCGCTTCTTGCGCGGCTTGTCGAACATTTCAGAGGTTCTCATTATTACAACATTTAATTAAGTCATATAGTGTTGTCCATTTCATAATTGAACAATAAGAACCTATTGTTGTTTTTAATTCTTTCGGATTAGGACACGACCCTGATTCGTTATTAGGACATTGATGAAAACCACACTTAACAATAAATGACGGAATTGAATTTTGATTGATAAATTTTTTTCCCAATACTTCTTTGAGCTTTTTCATTTCTTCAATCTCCCTTTGCTTTACGTCCGTTAGGTAATCCATGTTTTTTGCGGTATGCAATCAAAATTCTCTTCACGCTCGACTCTGATAAATTGTAGTCATAGCATAGTTTTTTGTAACCAGCTCCAGCCATAAATGCAGAATATATTTGAGCGTTTCTAAGTTCGACAAATTCCCTGAAATCAAACTTACTCATAAATCCTCCGCTGCTTTTTAAGTTGCTTCTCTGCGTGATCTTGTTTAACTCTTTCTTGATGCGCTTTCAGTCTAGCAATTGACTCCGGTAGTTCTTTCGCTTTTAGTTCGGCATCGGTCTGACGTATTGCGTCGGCTTCGCTGATATGGCTATCCATTTTCAGGGCTATGCGTTCGCTGCGGGCGTAGTTAGGCATTTTTCATTTTTTCAATGAAGCAATTTGTGCAAGATTCTGCACCGACGCCAGTGTTTCTTCCACCCATTTTTTTAGAACACACAAGACCATTATAGCGAGGCCTATCATTCAAAATCATCGCAAATCTTGCACATGGTAGAATTTCACAAACTCCAGTTTTTTTCTGGACAGCGTCAAAATATTTCTGTAGTTCATCGTTTTCAATATCAATATATCCAAATTGTGCCATTTCAATCTCCTAGTTATGCACTTCGATGCGGAACAACAGGACGGCCAGCGTTTGGATTTAGCGCATATGCATCACATTGCGCCCAATAATTCATCCACGCTCGCTCACCTAAAAACACTGCCGCATCACGCGGAGGTAATTTGTAACCGTTTTCTTTAGCCTGTGATAATGCTTTTTCATATTCTGTTTTCATTGGTTATCTCCTAGTTATGTTCAGCAATCTTTGCGCTCAACCTGCCCTGTTCAATTTCTCCTGAGCGCATTATTCCAAGCATGTTTGCGCCATTACCTCCACCCAATAAAACCTGCTGAGCTTTCGTTGCATCACCGATCAATAACGGTTGCGCAAATTCCAAACCTTTCGCACTGTTTTCCTTCTCGAATATACCAATCAGCTTTGCTGGATATTCAACCTTCTCATTCCTGGACTTGAAGCCGCGATAACGGTTTTCAAACTCTTTCGCAATGAAAGGCCAATCATCGTCCGTCTTGTCGCACAGAACTAACCAGCCGCCCATATCGTTCAATACGCGATGAATAAGCGGGTCGTCAAATACCACCGACTCATACGGCCCAACATGGCGCACTGCTTTATCAACTTTCGTCCACGCTGAAAATGCGCAGTCCTGACTAGAACCTTGCAGCATACGAATGATGTCTGCAATCTTCGGCATGAATTGCCCGTTGTCAGTGTTGCGCAAGTGCCGACCTAGCGCATCACGCACAGCAGTAAGTTCATAGTCTTGCAAACCTTGCCAGTAAAGAGCTATAACGCCGTCAGATAGTTTTTTGTTGTATTGCTCACCAACTACCTGAATGATGTCTACAAAATCGTCAAAGTCTTGTTGCTGCATTATTGATTCCCTCCAAAAAGTCTAGCCCACGCACCTTCTCTTGCTTGATCTCCCTGCTGATCAATTCCTTTAGAGTCAGCAAGAACCCATTTCGCCTCAAACCCCGCCCAACCCTTTTCACAGCATTTTCGCAATCCATCCTCATTCGAAAAACCAGCCTTCATAAATTCCCTAGCAATTCCGTCAAGTGCAGTCGGCGTAACTGGTAGCTTTTTTGCCTTTCTGATTACCAGCCAATCTTCTACAAGTTGTCGGTTAGAAACATCTGGAAACACATCGTCCGCGATAGCGGCTGTCTTTTTCTTTACATTCTTTTCATTCTTAAATGCTTTTAATGTTTGTTTAGTGGTCGCTTGCTGGTCGTCCGCTGGTCGTCCGCTGGTCGTCTGTTGGTCGTCTGTTGGCGCTGTGCTGGTCGCTGGTTGGTCGCATGTCTGATAATCTTCATATTTTACAATGGTATATATACTGTATCTGCTGGTCGATTTGATGGTCAAAATATCCATTTCCTTTAGCCTGTCAAGGGAGGTGCGCACCTGCCTTTCGGACTGTTTCAAGGCCAGAGCCAGTTCTATGCGGCCTGATATGTATTCCCCTCGTTGCAACTCAACTACCCCGTGAGGCGTTCCGATCTTCTTCGGTTTGTGCGCTGCCTTCAATAGCAAGAACGTGAACAGGGCGTAAGTGTTGGGTATTTGCAGCAAGCCGCTATCCTCCAGCTTGCGCCACAATTTCAGATAACCGCGATGCACGAATTACCCCTTAATTACATCAAGTATCGTAACCTTGCCTTTTGTGAGCTTCTCGACTTCGGCGGCGTAGCTGAATGGGATTCCGTTTTTCTTCCAGTATGTAATTGCTTGGGTCTTAATGCCGAATACCTGAGCGATTTTCTCGTGAGTTCCATAGAACTTGTGCAGCTTTTCAAACGGTGTCATTGATGCCTCCTATTGGTTCAGGCTGGAATATAAGGCATTGTACTGCTCAAGTCAAATTATATTTGCGCATTGTAACTTTGTGCAAAAAGTGTTTGACACGGGAATGAATATCTGGATAATGGCTGGTGTCGGTTCGGTAATTTACTTTTTTCTGGAGGCTGTTATGCAAACTCTTTCTAACGTTCTTTTTGACACACAAGCTCAAAAGGCAATCGTGCTGGCCCGTAAGCATATTGGTAACGGCGCAGCAATGGAATCTTCTGCTCGCTCTTGCCTTGCTGATGCAATCGCTCAGTTTGACGCAGGTAAAGCCGAATCGGCTTTGATGTGGGCTAAAAAGTCGCTTTCTTATTCTGTTGGTGTTTTTCATGATGACTACAGAAAAGTGGCGATTTAAGGTAGTTTACACACGCTGCTGGCGATGTATGGCTATTGCTGAAAGAGGTCGCCCATGCATATATTGTTGGCGCATGTGCTAAATGATTTGTCGGTTCGGTAATTGATGTTTAACTTTTAAGGGAGATGGGAATGGGCAATCAATCTTTGACGGTACGGCGCAACAAGCAAATCGTCGGCAACAACAGCAAGTCATATAACGATAAGCATCCTGAGAATCCTATTAGCTTGCGTCCTGTGCGTAACGCGATTCAAAAGATGCCGCGCATTGCTGACGAAAAAGGACAACTGCATTTCGATCACAGTCGCGCCGATGAACTTCGTTTGGTTGGCTCAGTGTTGCCGCGCATGGTACTACGTTCGTATCTGAATATTCGCGGCTTGGCTTAACCACACCCACTCACATTAACAGGGAGAATGAATTGAATCTTAATGATTACATCGAATGTCTTACAAAATTGCGCGATGAGCATGGCGGAGATATTCGAGTAGTTGAAACTGTTGCTTATGCTCCGGCTTATGCAATACGTGATACGCGTGAGCCAATAGTTGATACGCTTCAAATAAAACGCAACCGCGAGTCATATGAAAAAGTATTTAGAAAAAGTATTAGTGGTGTTAAATCTGAAGATAGTGGAGTAAAAGTAATTGTAATCTAACTAACCGGAGACAACCATGACCTACCGCCAAAAGTCCCACCCGCTAGTAGCTTTCTACCGTTCCACCCGTTGCGCTATTCGTGCTTTGATCTGGAATAATATGAGCTTGAGAAGTGAGAGGGAGTATTGTGCGGTACGTTGTATTAAAGGCTGTAGGTATTGAGTATTATCGTAATCAGTAGCTGTGAGGTGTAGCGATGAACCGATCATCCTTGCCGTAGTACTGCGGATAGCTGGATTAGCGCCCAGCCACCTCTCACCTACTGATTACGGCAGCAGAGCATCATTGCAATATGTTTTGCGTAGCAGCAGTAAAAGTCCTCATATCATGCGAGGCAAGGCGGCAGTGCCTAAATGAGAAGCCTTGGATGATTGCCCATGCCAAGGTACATTGTAGCAAATGCTGGCGAATGGCAGAACGCAATTCTGATGTGTGGATGAAGTCGGATGGCATAAATGCCGCAAGCATTAGTGCAATGATGGAACCGGAAGCACAAACATTCGCCAGCACCTAACACAGCAGCAATGCCACAAATAAATAGGAAGGAATGGAAATGTACATTTATATTTTTGATGATTTATCAATCAAGGCATACAAAGAGATTGGAGAAGGCGATCTTAAAGCGGCAGACGATGGGTATCTTTCAATCATCAACATTAAAGACAATCAACGCCCTACAGAGTATTTCAATGGGGAATGGACTGAATTGGAAGTACGATAGCCACCAACCACCAAACCATAAAGAGGTGATATGCCATACCGCCAAGCACAAGCCGACCAGGAGCATCAGGAATGGTTGATCGCTAATCCTATGTCACCGGAAGCGTATAAGTACCGTGAACAATTGTGGTATGAGTTTTTCAAACCAAAAGGAAAAGATAATGAGCGTTTACAAAAAACTGCAACTAGCGCGTATTAAGTTGCAATCCAGTGAGTTGAAGAAATCCGGCCTTAACAAGTTCGCTGGTTTTCAATACTTCGAGCTTGGGGACTTCCTGCCTACAGTTCAGACAATTTTCTCTGATATTGGCCTTAGTTCGTCAATCAAGTTTAATGCTGATATGGCAGAGCTAACCATTATCGACATTGACGCACCGCACAATACTTCTACGCCTACATCTGTTATCTTCACTTGTCCGGTAGTTGTGCCGACAATGAAGGGATGCAACGAAATCCAGGCACTAGGCGCGATGATGACATATATTCGCAGATACCTTTACGTCAACGCCCTTGAGATTGTCGAGCATGATGCGATTGACGCAACAAGCGGTCAGGAAGGAAAGGGGAAGGGAGTACATAAGCCTGCAGAGAATCCTGATTTCAAGCCGGATGAAGAAGAAGTTGTATTCCTGTCAAGCATAGTAGATGCTGTACTTGCAAACAAGGAAGATTACGAAACCTCTGCAAACTATTTGCACGATCAACTTTTGGATGCAGACCAAAAGACTTATGTTTGGTCTAAGTTGGATAGCAAGACCCGCTCAGGCATTAAAGCAGTTAAACCACGTTAAGGAAAGCAAATGGAAATCATCATCGAATGGCAAGACTCGAAATATCCTCAGTTCAATCTGTCTTTAGCAAGTAAGCCAGGAAACGACCCGTTTCTAGTCGTCAAGGGTTGCAGGATTGTCTCCGGCAAAGATGGCGAGTTCGTCTCCGGCCCGTCCACAAAGGGAAATAACGATAAATACTGGAACCATACCTACATGAGCAAAGACTTCTCTGCGGTAGTTTTGGAGAAGGCGAAAGAGTGCCAGCCTCAAAAGAGCGCACCTGCTAAAACCGCGCGTGAGGCAGCACAAGACCCATTTGAAGATAATATCCCGTTTTAGTATACCTTTTTATGTTAAAATTGCTCATCTTTACGGGGGTGAGCAATGAATACAAAAGTTTGCAAACAATGCGGTATCGACAAAAATTTAAACGATTTTTATTCTCTTCAAAGCAATTCTGATGGGAAATGTGGAAAATGCAAAGAATGTATAAAATCAAATGTAAAAGCAAACAGAATAGCTAATCATGAGCATTATCTTGCATTTGATCGAGCCAGGCAAAATCGTCCCGATAGAGTTTTGGCAAGGCATCTTTATTCAAAAACAAAACAAGGCATAAATACAAGCAATAAAGCAAAAAACAAATGGTCTGAAAACAATCAAATTAAACGTGCCGCTTCATACATAGTTAACAATGCTGTTAGAGATAACAAAATAATTAAACCTGATTCATGTTTTTCATGCAGCAGGAAAAACGTCAGGCTTGAGGGGCATCACGTTGACTATGCAAAACCGCTTGAAGTTATGTGGATGTGCTCAAAATGCCATAGAGAATGGCACAAACACAACAAACCTATCAATGGAGATTAAATGAATCTAGGTCAAGACATACTCCAAGCCGTAAAGCTAGGCGGCTCCGAAAAATGGCGTCCAGCCTGTGAGCTTGAGCAAAAGCGTAAATCCCCACCCAGGCCGAAAGAACTGGAAACCGCTTTAAACGCGATGTACGAGGCTCTAGGTAACGATAGGCTATCTAGCAAGCAATGGGCTGAAAGAATGGGATGGAAGGTGGATTTAGTCAGGCATAGAGCGGACATTCTGATTAAGCAGAAGAAAGTTAAACGGACTACTGGATTGATGCCGTTCAGGTTCTTTAAATGTTAGTGAGTGCTTATAACCCCCCCCATTCGGGTTATAGATTTTTGTGTTTGATGTGCAGATAATACTAACCATCAACAACAGGGAGACGATCATGGGAAAGCCAACTGGCAACACGATACGACAACTACGAAGCACAGGTCATGGCAGCGATTACTACGGGGGATGTGACCAATGCGGAAAACACATGAGCGAATGCTTTGTAAGCCAAGCAAAGCGCGAATTACTCCGTGACGACGGAACGCTCTATTACTCAACAATGGGCGGAGGGGCATACGGGCACAAGGAGTGTTTAGAAAAATACTTCGGGCCTCATATTGAGAAACCTAACGCTTAACTACATGGGAGAAGGAAATGTTCGATCAGCAACTAATCCAAGATTGCACCGTTCAGACTCGACGCGAAGTGTCTGGTAAATTCATCCTGTATCACTGTTCGCATCCAGAGCTTGCAATGCTTGAAATGGGTACGGACACAATCAAGCGCAGGACGCCGGATAATCTGCAACCAACAATCTCCGCGCCTATATACTTTGGGCCTTCTATGGGTTGGTGTTCTACTGTTTCGTTTTACGCGAAGGCTGAGGATGTGCCTGCTCCTTATGAGTGCCGTGCTGAAGCGGCTAGGGGGATAGTATGATTACTCGCAGACATTGGGAAACAACATCCGGTAGAGGAATGTTGCAAGTTAGAAAATTCTGGAAAGGTTATTTCTTATTTGGAATAATCCCATTGTATGTTGCGATGTGGCGCTATGAAGAATATGGGCGCGTAGTAAATTGTGGAGACTGAAATGACCGACCATGCCCGCATGAACTTCAAGCGCCGCACATCGGTTACATGGTGGTACTGGCCTATGTTTATTTTTTGTTGCTTTGTAATTTTTGCAGAGATTACATCACCATTTTGGAGATAACCATGAAATATACGAGCCGTGCAGACCTGCTTATTGCAGCAGGGGAGTCGATAAAGATGCAGGAGAAGGCGGGGATTGAGCCTGTAGGGAAACATGACGGATGTGGTCCGTTCACGTTATCATCCTATAAATTCGATTCTTTGGAATGGGAATTCCCTCTTGCCGTAGTCGAAGGTAAGGCGGTGTTTGTTGGGGATGTTCTTTACGATGAGCGCTTTATTGGTAATGAGCGATTTGTTGTGAACGACACACACAGAAATACATTTCTTCCCAAGGTATTCTCATGGAACCCACCCAAGCCCAAGACCGTAATGGTTGAGCTTCTGCGCGAGGATGCTGAACGTCTGTTGAATTGCGAGTATAAAGTTCCAGTCGCTATTGAGCGAGCGTATTCTGCAATACGCAAAGCCTTGGAGAAATAGCCATGTCAGTCATTCAACTCGACTCGTATAAAAAGACGCGCAACCTTGAGTTGATACACGATGCGCAACAGGCCATACTGATGATAGACTGGAACATTGACCGGCGCACAATGGGATTGCCTGACGCATCAACAAAATCAATCTCAGAGCTTGCAGAGCTACGCACTCGGCATTGCGAGTACATTGCAGGACTACGCAAAGAACTGGAGTCACTATGACATACAAATGCCTATCCGCATTCGAACAAGTCGAGCTTCAAAAGCGTATCGAAAGACTACGGATTATTTGGCTTGCATCAAATATAATCCTGTTAATTATAGGATGCTTTTTAGGCTCAATCGGAAATCAAGTAACCAAAGATTCTGCAAATAAATGGTTCCAGGCTCAAGACAAGTCAGCACAAATCGACTTCATGATTGCCAGCTTGGATAACGAGCATAAGCGGGCCATTGCTGAACACTTTTGTTCGCTTAACCCGACTGCTCGTAATATTTGCGCAAATGCGAAATTGATTCATCCAGTGAGGCCAGAATGAAATTCATAAAAAGATTGATTCGCGGCGCGCGGTATAGCGAAAAATATGGCCATCATCCTGGCACAGAAATGCTAGTTGCAATATTGGTATGCGGAGCTATTGCTGGTCTCAGGCATGGTATATGGGGCGCTCTCGCTGGGTTTTTCCTTGCCGCTGTATTCGCTGTTCCGCTGTGGTTGATTGGATGCTGGGAGCGTGGAGAATGAGCAAAGAACAAGCATTGCGAATAATCAAACTTCTGTCTGCTCTTGAGGCAGCAGGTCTTATGTCTGGAAAGCTGATTCCAGATTATTTGTACCATGAAATAAACACCATCGTCGATGAATTGAGCAAGGAGATTTTGAAATGACCACACAGAACGAAGAGAAGAAATGCACATGCGCAGAAGGTGAATATGGCTGGCGCAATTGTGCTGTACACAATGATGGATTGCTGCAGAACGAAGAGAAGATGAAAGCTATAGACAACTATCTTCGCAGTGACCGTTGCAAGCAAGTTATGAAAGAATTCAATTTGGGCGCTTTTGCTGATGATATATGGCAAGCAGCCATAGTCCAAGGAGAGCAAGATCGCAAGTTCTTACTAGAAACAGTCGAATCATTGCAATTTCAGCTTGGCGACAAAATTATGAAATTCGAATTTCAACTCTCCGAATCCCAAAGGCGCGAGGATGAGTTGCGAGGGAAGTTGGATGTATTGGCTGAAGTAATAACAAACGCAGGATGTGAAACTTTCGACGATTTAAAGGGTCTCCTATCCGGTCAAACAGCGGAGATGGATGCGCTGAAAAGGAAGTTGGCCGCATATCAAGCCGCTCAAATGATTTGTGATATGGAGTTGCGCGAATCTGGTGACAATCTCGATTGCTTGGTTAAACCTGATTATTCAGTGCTTACCAATCTCTTAGCAGCAGAGCGCAACAAGGTACTGGCTGAAATGCACCATATGGAGCCGGTTGGTTATGTTCGTCCCTACGGCGTGGAGTGCTTGCAAGGGACGCTTATGAATCAAACAACAGGGAGAATCCCCCTTCCGTCTAGCACTACGATTGACCCGTATCCGGTAACAGACGATGATATTCCGCTGTATGTTATTCCAGAATCTCCACAACCAGCAGCGCAGAGTGAAGGAGGATTTAATGGGTGAATACGCAGAAATTTATACATTACAAACATTCGGAGTTGATATATCTGAGTCTCGAATTGTCGGAAAACCAAAGTGGAAATGGTCATGTCCCGTGTGCGGGAAGAATCTAGCTTCTAAACTATCGCAATCCCAGCACATTCGAGACAAGCATAAAAGTAAGGGAGAACCCAAATGACTGACATGCTGAGCGATCGAATCAGATCCGGGAGCGAAGCGGCTCCTTGGGTTGTTGAGTCGGTAAAGAAACTTGAAGCCGAGAACACCGAACTGAAACAGAAGCTGGCAGCAGGCTACACAGCGGTCGCAAGCGGAATAAACGCAGACCTTAATACTGAGCTTACTACTGCAAAAGCAACTATCGAATCCCTAAACCTGAGGGTGGCGCGGCTGGTGGATGCGCTGAAGATGCACGATGCGTGGCACAAAGAATACGGCGATGAAAACCTTAGTGGTTACACCAAGTCGGAAATGCAGATTGCGACAGAAGCAGCACTCTCCTCCGACTCCCAATGGCTGCGTGATAAAATAGCTACAGAACTTAAAACAAAATCATGATACAATCCTCCTATCGGCTTGGTCTCCGATTTTATAGCAAGGCTTCACATACAGCGTGGCGGGTGCTATCCCGTTAGACCAACCCGAAAGGGACGCTGTAGGTGAAGCCTTTTTTATGGCGAATAAAATGATTACACAAGAAAGGCTGAAAGAACTTTTGCATTATGACGCTACAACTGGCGTCTTTACCAGATTGATTCAAACAAGTAGTAATGCTAAAAAAGGATCAATTGCTGGGTCTCTATCAAAACAAGGATATGTAATTATCTGGATAAACAACGAAAAAAGACTTGCTCACCGACTGGCGTGGTTATATGTATATGGTGAATATACAGTAGATGGATTTGAAATTGACCATATAAATAGGATTAAATCTGATAACAGAATATCCAATTTACGCCTTGCTACCAGAAATCAAAACAGAATGAATGTGGATAAAGCAAAAAACAATTCCAGCGGATATAAAGGAGTTTGCTTTGAACAACAGACGCAAAAATGGAAGTCTCAAATTAAGCACAATGGAAAATCAATAACACTCGGTAGATTTTCAACAAAAGAAGATGCTAACAAAAAATATCTTAGCTATGTTAAAGATTTGCACGGTGAATTTTTCTGTGACGCATCCGAACTCCGCAACCCATCACCAGCAGAGGAAAGTTGAAATGGCGCGCAATAAAAACATCAACAAGATAATTGGGGATGGCTTCGTTGAATTGCAGAAAGAGGTTATCGCACTTCGTGCCGAGCGCGATGCTCTACAACAAGCACTCAATCTGCAAGAGTGCTTACGCAAAGGCGAAGCAAAAACAATTGATCGCGTAACTAAAGAGCGCGATGCTCTACAGGCTTGGAAGGATGAGGCGGAGAAGCAGGAGCCGGTTGCTGCGGTTAGGATATGGGACGAATTTAGCATCAACACATTCGAATTTGAACAATATGCTGGATTTCGTAATCTTCCAGTTGGGGAATATAAACTCTACCTTAATCCAGCACCAGCAAAGGAAGGATATGTGCTTATAAGCGAGAAATTAGTTTTATTCCTGAATGGAGAATCACCGCTTGAAGGCAAATGGTTTGGGGAAATGAATCATTCTGAAGCTGGAAAATTTTGGTGGAGAAAATATCTACCCGAAGCACAAAAGGAGGAATGATGGACAAAGAAACGGTTAAGCGGTTGGCTGATAAACGACAAGCAGCGTTGGACGCCATAAAAATAGCACAGGATGTTGGTGTGTATCCAGAGATAGAAGGTAATTGGGTCATATGGCGGCCATGTTTACCTGCAAATTTATTGCATATTGTGCTAGGTCATGGTGATGAAATAGTTAAAATTCTTTCGGAAAGACGTGCGTAAAATGAACAATGCAACGATTAAGCTGATAGCTGCGCCATATAAAACAACAGGAGGATGGTGGATATTTCGCAGTAGAGCCGAGCTTTACGCATTCGCCCAAGCCTGCTGTGATTGGCAGAAAGATAAGGATGCGCGGGTTTGCGACTATATAGCTGCCAGTCATCTTGAATTCGTTGGTGACGCCGCAGACTGTGCAGACGCAATCCGAAAC
>Ga0079037_100000013_pt1 | contig 53992 bp, 45 predicted proteins | sample Mud3Dept4metaG_FD_71479 | JGI IMG/M metagenome (GOLD analysis project Ga0079037, IMG submission 71479) | Freshwater wetland microbial communities from Ohio, USA, analyzing the effect of biotic and abiotic controls - Mud 3 Core 4 Depth 4 metaG | ecosystem: Environmental > Aquatic > Freshwater >... | reverse complement strand
GCGGGAACAGGCCGGCCGCCTTGAGGAGGTCCCGGAACTTGGCCCGGAAGATCTCGGCGAGGGGTTTCTCCGGCAAGAGGTAGGTGGAGCGGGCCGGGCGCCAGGTGTGGCCGTCGGGGGCGAGCCCGCCTCCAGGGATCAGGTAGTGCACGTGGGGATGGTACCGCAGGTCGCGCGTCCACGTCTGCAGCACGCCCAGCAGGCCGAGGGTGCCGCCGACGTAGCGGGGGTCGGCCGCCAGCGCCTGGAGCGCCTGCTGGGAGGCGCGGAAGAGCAGGTCATACACGACCTTCTGGTGACTCCTCGCCAGCGCACGCAAGCCCCGGGGGACGGTGAAGGTGGCCAGGAAATAGCCGACGGGCAACAAGAGCGCCCGCTGCTGGGCGAGCCAGTGCTCGATCTGCTCGTGCTGACACTTGGGACAGTGGCGGTTCTTGCAGGAGTGGTACTGGTAGTGATCCTGCTGGCACTGGGGGCAGCGGTACAGGTGCCCGCCGAGGGCCGTGGTGCGACAGGCCGTAATATCCTGGATGGCCCGCCGGTGGCTGGGGAGGAGCCGGGCGTGGTGCTTGGCGAGATAGGCCGGGCCATGCAGGCGGAGAATGTCCGCCAGCTCAGGCATCGCGACGCTACAGATCCGCCATGAGCCGGTTGATGATCGCGGTGGCCGGCTTGAGAGCCGGCTCGGTCAGCTGGGTGTAGACCATGGTCGTCTGGGGCATGGCGTGGCCCAGGAGCTGCTGGATGATGCGGAGATCGACGCCCTCTTCCAGCAGGTGGGTGGCGTAGGAATGGCGCAAGGTATGGACCGAGGCTCGCTTGTGGACCCGGGCCTTGGCCAGGGCCTCCTTGAAGGCAATCTGCACACTCGCCACGGGCAGCGGGATCACTGCGGTGGCCTCGCCGCGGCCACTCCGGCCCGGGGCCGGGAAGAGCCACTGCGGATGGCGGTGCGTCTTCCACACCTCCCGGAGGAGTTGCAGCGTCCGCGGGGGGAGGGGGACGTAGCGGTCCTTGTTCCCCTTGCCGTGGATGTGCAGGAACATGCGGGTGCTGTCGACATCGGGAATCTGCAGGCTCCGACCTTCGCCCAGACGCAAGCCGCAGGAGTAGATGGTGGCGAGACACACCCGATGGCGGAACATGTGCACGCAGGTGAGGGTGCGCCGGACCTCCTCCCGACTCAAGACGGTGGGGAGGGACTTCACCCGCTTGGGCTTCGCCAGCCTGACGGTAGCCCAGTCCCGTCGGAGGGTCTGCTCGTAGAAGAACTTGATCCCGCACAGAGCGATGGTACAGGCGACGCGGGACCAGCGGCTCACATTGGTGCGGTGGAGGAAGTACTGCCGGAGTTCCTCGTCCGTGATCAAGTCGGGCGACTTGGCGTGGTGATCAGCCAGCTTGCGGACCGCGCGGGTATAGGCCTCCTGGGTCCGAGGGGAGAAGCCCCGCAACTGCATGTCCTGGGTCATCCGCTCGTAGAGCGCGCTCATAGTGGACCTCCTCTCGTGGGTGAGACTACGTCCCGACCTACTCCAGGAGGCCTACTATGCGTGAAACCCTGTAGCCAGTGAAGGGCTCAGACCCCTGCCGCGTGAGCGGCTCAGTTCAACCCTCGCCTGCAGCGAACGGCGCGATGCTGTTCCATCGAGCCGACACGCGGCGCGGCCTCGCGAATTGCTCGAGGTGTGTTATAGTACACCTCGGCTCAGATTCTGGCCTTTGCCGCCATGCCGGAGGTGGATGCGAAGAGGAAGACCATCACGCGCCGCAGTAGCGAGGTGCGGCTCGGGGACCTCGACGTCAACCCGCGCAGGTAGGCCAGCCATGGAATCCATCACGCCGATTCGCGTGCGCTATGCGGAGACGGATGCCATGGGCATCGTCCATCACGCCGTCTACCCCGTGTGGATGGAACTGGGCCGCTCGGATCTCCTGCGCCAGCTCGGTCAGAGCTACGCCGAGTGGGAGAAGCGGGGGGTGATGATGAGCGTGGCGGAGGTCCGCGTGAAGTACCGGGCGCCCGCCCGCTACGACGAATTGGTAGAAGTGCGCACGCGCGTCGCGGAGGCGGGACGCCGCAAGGTGGTGTTCGCCTACGAGGTCCTGCGGGACGGCACCCGGCTGGCGGAGGGCGAAACCGTCCACGTGGTGACGGGACCCGACGGGCGGGCGCGCGTCATGCCCGACGATCTGCTGCGCCTGATCTCCCAGGCTCTCTGAACGCATCGGCGGCGCCGCCGTCCACGGGCGCGCCGCCCCGCCGCATTGAACCGTTCTCTTTCCTAGTCGCAGGATTTCCAAGAACTATTTTCATCCAGGCTGCTCAAAAAGGCCCAGATGCAAGGCGGCGCGCCGCAGCCGGGGTACCCACCGCAGGTGGGTCCAGGCGTACTGGAGGTACGCCGCAGCGAGTGGCGAGGCGAGCCAACGCTGCAGTTGGGTCTTTTTCAGCAGCCTGTTACCGGAATGACTCGTCCAGCGGGACTCGCCAGCCCGTGACCAGACGGTTGGTCTCGCTGGCCATGCCCACCACCGCCAGGACTTCCCCGAGCATCTCGTCCGTCATGCCGCGTTTCTTCGCCGCCGCCGTGTGGGAGGCGATGCAGTACTCGCAGCCATGGGCGACGCTCACCGCCAGGTAGAGCATCTCCTTCGTGAGGGGGTCGAGCGCCCCGGCCCCCATGATGGCCTTCAGGCTCTCCCACGTTCGCCTCAACGTCGGGGGATGGTTGGCGATGACCTTCCAGAAGTTGTTCACGTCCGGTATGTTGCGGGTCTGTTTGATGTCGTCGAAGACCGCCCGCACCTCGGGATCGGCCTCGGCGTACTCGATCAATCGCGCTCCCGCCATCGGGTCCTCCTTTCTCGGGCTTGCGGGTGAATGTCGACAGCGATGATTCTCGCGACGCCGGCTCAGCGGCCGTTACTCGGGGCCAGCGTGGAGACGGAGAACTCCGCATCCGGGCGGCCGCGCTTCAGCTCGGCGGCGAAGCCTTCCAGGAAGGCGTGGCGGAGCTTTTCCGGCGATTCGTGCGGAAACAACCGGAAGGGCAGATCCAAGCTGATCCGGCTGCAGTGGAGGTCGAGGACCGTCCGGGCGGTTTCGTACGACAGGCGATAGAAGGCGGTGATGGAGAAGTCGGCTCGGCGCCCCAACCCCATCACCAGGACGCGTTCCGCCTTCACCTTCTGGTTCGGGGAGAGCAGAGCGCTGGTTCCCCGCTCGCCGGTGAACTTTCCGCGGGCGCGCAGGCGAGAGAGCGCGCCCAGCAGAATCCAATCCAGGCGACCCAGGCGTCCACGCGGGGCGGGCTCGTCCTCCGGGTGGAAGAACACCAGGACGTCGGTGCGGATCTCCTCGAGGCGTTCGTCGGCGTCGCGCACGGCCATGTCAGGCGGGGGTCCGGGAGGGAGGACGCAGGTGAAGGCGGATCTGGTCCAGGATCCCGTTGACGAAAGCCCCCGATTCCTCGCTGCCGTACTGCTTCGCCAATTCTATGGCCTCGTTGATGGCGACACGCTCGGGGATATCGTCCCGGAAGAGGAGTTCGTACGCCGCCAGGCGCAGGATGTTACGTTCCACCGGGGCGATGCGCGCCAGGCTCCAGTGGGCGGCGTTGGCCTCGATCGTCCCGTCCAGCTCGGCAAGCTTCTCCGCCGTGCCTCGCACCAGGGCGTCCGCAAATGCGCGCACCTCGGGCGGCACTACGCGATCGCGCCAGAACTCCTGCAGCACGGCCGCGAGGTCGGACGGTCGATAATCCAGCTCGTACAGCAGCATCAGCGCGAGCTCCCGCGCCTTGCGTCGTTTGCCCATGGGGGAATAGCCTTTAGCTTTCAGCGCTCAGCTCTCAGCGCGACACACAGCGGCTACCTGAAGCTGATAGCTGACCGCTGAATGCTGATCGCTGACAGCTGATCGCTGTATCCTACTTCAATTCCCGAAGCAGATTTGCCATCTCGATTGCCGCACAGGCGGCATCGAATCCCTTGTTGCCCGCCTTGGTGCCGGCGCGCTCCACGGCCTGTTCGATGGAATCCGTGGTGAGCACGCCGAAAGCGATGGGTACCCCGGTCTCCAGCCCGGCCATGGCCACCCCCTTGGCCACCTCGCTGGCGATGTAGTCGAAATGAGGCGTGGCGCCACGGATGACCGTCCCCAGGCAGATCACTGCGTCGTACTGGCGAGAGGCAGCCATCCGCTTCGCCACCAGGGGGATCTCGAAGGAGCCCGGGACCCGCACCACCGTGATCTTGTCCTCGTCGGCGCCGTGCCGCCGCAGGGCGTCCAGGGCGCCGTCGAGCAGCCGGGCGGTGATGAACTCGTTGAAGCGGCTGGCCACGATTCCGAAGGCAAATCCCTTCGCCGTCAGGTTGCCTTCCACCATTCGCGCCATGTGCGCTCTCCTTCCCCGCGAGGGGGTCGCTAGCGTCGCTGTTTTCCGGCGGGCGTCGCCGCGGCCTGACGGCGGCGGCGAATCGCGGGGCCGGGCTGGATGAGGTGCCCGAGCTTCTCGCGCTTGGTCGTGAGGTACCCGACGTTGGTCGCCGTCGGCGGAATCACCAGGGGCACGCGCTCCATTACCTCCAGGCCGTACCCTTCCAGGCCCACGATCTTGCGCGGGTTGTTGGTCATGAGGCGGAGCTTGGAGACCCCCAGGTCCACCAGGATCTGGGCGCCGACCCCGTAATCCCGCAGGTCGGGCTTGAACCCGAGCTTCTCGTTCGCCTCCACCGTGTCGAGGCCCTGGTCCTGCAGCTCGTACGCCCGCAGCTTGTTGGCCAGTCCGATGCCGCGGCCTTCCTGTCGGATGTAGAGGAGGATGCCGTTCCCCTCCTCCGCGATGCGGGCGAGGGCGCGGTCCAGTTGCGCGCCACAGTCGCAGCGCAGCGACCCGAGGGCGTCCCCGGTCAAACATTCGGAGTGGACGCGGACCAAGGTCGGTTCCCCCACCCGCACCTCGCCTCTGATCAGGGCGAGGTGGTGCTTCTGGTCCACCTGGCTGTGGTACAGGATCGTCTTGAACGTCCCGTGGCGGGTCGGCAGGTCGGTGGACGCGATGCGGGTCACGAACTTTTCGCGCTTCATCCGGTAGTCGATCAGGTCCTTGATGGTGATCATCAGGAGACCGTGGCGCTGGGCGAAGCGATGGAGCTCCGGCACGCGCGCCATGGTGCCGTCCGGGTTCATGATCTCGCAGATGACGCCGGCGGGGTAGAGACCGGCCAGGCGGGCGAGGTCCACGGCAGCCTCGGTCTGCCCAGCGCGAGTCAGGACGCCGCCCTCGCGCGCGCGCAAGGGGAACATGTGTCCGGGCCGCGCGATATCATCCGGCCGGGTGTTCGGGTCCAGGATGGTCTTGATGGTGACAGCCCGGTCGCGGGCGGAGATCCCCGTGCTCACTTCGCGCTTGGCCTCGACGGACACCGCGAAGGCGGTCTCGAAGGCGGACGTGTTCTCAGACACCATGGCCGGGATCTTGAGCTGATCGAGGCGCTCGCCGATGATCGGCAGGCAGATGAGCCCGCGCCCGTGCGCGGCCATGAAGTTGATGGCCGCCGCGGTCACCTTTTCCGCCGCCATCGTCAGGTCGCCCTCGTTTTCGCGGTCTTCGTCGTCGACCACGATGACCAGATTTCCCTGCCGGACGGCCCGAATGGCGTCCTCGATCCTGGCGAAGCGGGGGGCCGGCGCGCCCCGTGCGCCCCCGGCGGGATGCGCGTTCGGTTTCGCCGTCGACGCGCGGCGCGACCGACGGGTCTGCCGCGCGCCGCCGCCGGCCGAAACCGTGTACGTGACGCCTCTCCGAAGGCTCATGCGAAGCCGTGCTCCTTCAATGCCGTCAGTGTCAGTTCGCCGGTGGGCGGTCCCGCGGTGCGTCCGGCGGCGAGGCGCGCGACGTACTTGCCGATGAGATCCGCTTCCAGGTTCAGCCGGGCGCCCACCCGTTTCTCCGCGAGCGTGGTGCCCTGCAGCGTGTACGGGATCACGGCCACGTCGAAGTGCTGGCTCGCCAGGGCGGCCACCGTCAAGCTGATGCCGTCCACCGCGACGGACCCCTTGGGGACCAGGAACGGGGCGAGGGACTCCGGGAACCGGATACGGTACACGGCTCCCTCACCCTGCGGAAGACGGCTCGCGAGCTGCCCCAGCGCGTCCACGTGGCCGCTGACGAGATGCCCGCCCACGCGATCGCCCAGCCGGAGCGGTCGCTCCAGGTTCACGCGCGTGCCCACCCGGAGCGTGCCCAGCGTGGTGCGAGACAGCGTCTCCACCGACAGGTCGCACGCGACGGAGTCGCCGGCCAGGGCCGCCACGGTGAGGCAGGCGCCGTCGACCGCCAGACTGTCGCCCAGGCGGGCGGTCTCGGCGATGGTCGCGGCACTGATCGTCACCCGCGCGCCGGCCGGCCGCCGGACGAAGGCCCGAACGATCCCCACGGTTTCGATGATGCCTGTGAACACGGTTGCCTGCCCCGCGCGGGCCGATCGCCTCGCTAGCGCAGATAGCCCTGGATGAGAATGTCCTCGCCAAAGCGCTCGACGCGCACGTCGCGCACGCGCGTCGCCTGCCGGAGCGTCTCGATACCCTCGCCGCCCACCGCGGTGGGGGTGGCTTTTCCGCCGATCAGAACGGGCGCCAGGAAAAGGAGCAGTTTGTCGACGACGCCTTCCTGAAGGGCCGACGCGTTGATCTCGGCGCCGCCTTCGATCATCACCGAGAGGAACCCCATCTTCCCCAGTGCGTCCATCAGGTGCGCCAGCGAAACGCGGCGCGGACTGCCGGGCACCACCAGCGCCTGCACCCCTTCCCGCTCCAAGGCTTCCAATCTTGCGCGCGGGGCCATCTCCGAGACGGCGACGATCGTCGGGGCGGTGGACGCGCGATTGATGACCTGCGCCCGGAGGGGCAGCCGGGCCAGATTGTCCACGACCACGCGCGCGGGGTCCCGCTGGTCCAGTTTGCCCAGGCGCGTCGTGAGCATCGGATCGTCGCGCAGGACCGTCCCGATCCCCACCAGCACGGCATCCACCTCGTCGCGCAGGTGGTGAACGTGCTGCCGAGCGCTCTCGCCCGTGATCCACCGCGAGTCGCCCGTCTGCGTGGCGATCTTTCCGTCCAGGCTTGCCGCAGCCTTCAGGATGACGAAGGGCCGACCGGTCCGGATGTAGGTGAAGAAGGCCTCGTTGAGATGGGCGGCTTCCTGTTCCAAGACGCCGACGTCCACCGTCAGGCCGGCCGCGCGCAGCGTCGCGAACCCCTTCCCGCTGACGGCGGGGTTGGGGTCCTCGCAGGCGGCCACCACACGGCGAATGCCCGCCTTGATAATGCGATCGACGCAGGGCGGCGTCCGCCCGAAATGACAGCAGGGCTCAAGAGTAACGTACAAGGTCGCCCCGGCCGCGGCCGACTCGGCCGCGCGCAGCGCCTCGAGTTCCGCGTGATCGGAGCCGGCAAAGGCGTGAAATCCCTCCCCGACGACGCCCCCCTCGTTAACCAGTACGGCGCCCACCATCGGGTTGGGACTCGTCCGCCCCCGGGCGCGCGCCGCGAGGTCCAGCGCGCGGCGCATGTAGGTCCGATCCGCGTCGGACGGTTGGCTGATGTGCTCGCAACTTTGCGTCATTTCACGATTTTTCCGCGGCAAGGCTAACACCGGGGCCCGGCGAGTGTCAAGGCGAAAGCCCCCACGCGAAAGCCCCAACGGCGAAAGCCTACATGGGAAGCGCCGTGTGTCGGGGGCGGAGAGATTGAGAGGAAAGGTGATGGTGGGACTTGCAGAATAGGCGGGTTTGGGGGTAGGGTTTAGCCCGCACGCCGATCGTCGCTGAATCGAACGGTGGCGGCCGAGCGGACGCCTGAGCAGAGACATGTCGGTTCAGCTGCTCGCGGCGGTGGATCGACTCTCTCCCGCGGGCGGCGCTGTGGGCCCCTCCCCCGGCCGCCTTGGTGTGCGTCCACGAATTCCACGAGCTTATTGCCTTGACCGAGGATGTTAGGGGACCGCTCGCATGGATAGGCTGCGAACTAAGACCGGTAAGGGCAGCATCCTCATCGTGGATGACGACCTCTCGCCCCGCCAGACCCTCACCGCGCTGATGGAGGCGGAGGGTTACGAGGTCCGCTGTGCGCCGAGCGGCCAGACGGCGCTGCTGTTCGCCGGTGAAGAGCCGCCCGACCTGATCCTGCTTGACGTCCGCCTGCACGGTGTCGATGCGCTCGAGGTCTGCCGGCGTCTGAAGGAGGACTCCAGGACGCGAGGCGTTCCAGTGTTATTCCTCAGCACCCCGGAGGAGGTAGAGCGTACACGCAAGGGGTACGCGGCCGGGGGTGCGGACTATATCACGAAGCCGTTCCATGTCGAGGAAGTGCTGGCGCGGGTCCGAACGCACGTGGTGCTCCACCGTATGCAGAGCGAGTTGGGGCGACGCGTCGAAGCGCAGATGGCGACCCCGCAAATTGCCAACGAGGCACTCGTCCGAAACGTCGAGGCGTTGAACAGGTCGGAGGAGGCACTGACGGAGCGTCTGGAGTTTGAGACGCTCCTGAGCGATCTTTCCGCCAAGTTCGTCGACGTGCCCGCAAATCGGGTGGATGCCGAGATCGTGGACACCCAGCGGCGGGTCTGCGAGTTTCTCGGGTTGGATCTCGCTGTGCTGTGGCAATGGTCGGTCGAGACGCCGGGGGTCATGACGCTCACCCATTATTATCGCCCATTGGGAGGCCCGTCCCCTCCTTCGCCGATGCACGCCCACGAGCATTTTCCCTGGTCGTTGCAGCAGGCACTGGCCGGGAAAGTCGTGACCATTTCGTCGGTAGAAGATGCGCCGGCAGAAGCTGTCCGAGATCAAGAGATGTGGCGTCACTTTGGCGTCAAGAGCTCGGCGACGTTTCCACTGTCGGCGGGCGGAGGGGCACCGTTCGGTGTACTGTCTTTCAACGATATGCGGGAGGAGCGCGCCTGGCCGGAACCCTTCATCGTGCGCCTGCGTCTGGTCGCGCAGGTGTTGGCCAATGCGCTGACTCGGAAGCGCACAGAGCAGGATCTGCGCGAGAGCGAGGCTCGCCTGGCTCTGGCGGCCGCCTCCGCGGACGCGCGCCTCTGGGAAATCAATATGCGCACAGGGCACGTCTGGACCACAGAGCAGGGGAGGGTGTTCTATGGTCTGGCGCCGGGCGAAGCGCTGACGCTCGAGGCGGTTTTGGACCGGATTCACCCTGAGGATCGCAAGGGCGTGCAGCGAGCCATCGAAGAGGCACTGCAATCCCATCACACGGTGCGGATCGACTATCGCGTCGCACGGCCTGACGGGAGCATTCGCTGGATCGCCTCCCGCGGGCGGGCGAGTGTTCTCTCAGGCGGTCGGCCCGGATGCGTGATGGGCGTGTCGCTCGATGTCACCGATCGCAAGCGCGCGGAGGACGTGCTGCGGGAAAGTGAGGCGCGTTTCCGGTACATGGCCGACGCGGCTCCGGTGCTGGTGTGGATGTCGGGCGCCGACAAGCTCTGCACGTACTTCAACCGGCAGTGGCTGGACTTCACGGGCCGCACGCTGGCACAGGAACTGGGCACCGGCTGGACCGAGGGTGTGCACCCTGAGGATCGTAAACGCTGTTTTCAGGCTTATGCGACGTCATTCGATGCCAGGCAAGCCTTCGAGATGGAATACCGCCTCCGCCGTGCAGACGGCGAATACCGATGGATAACTGACCGCGGGGTACCCCGCATCTCGCCGGTGGGGGGTTTCCTTGGTTACATCGGATCCTGTATCGACATCACCGAGCGGAAGCGGATGGAGGAACAGCTTCAGGCGAGGCTCCTGGAAATCGAGCGGCTCACGAAGGAATTGGAGCAAGAAAACATCTACCTGCGGGAAGAGGTGCGCCAGCGCTTGGGGCACGAGGAGATAGTCAGTCAGAGCGACGTGATGCGGCACGTGCTGGCCCGGATCAACCAGGTGGCTCCAACGGATTCCACCGTGCTCATCGTCGGCGAGACCGGGACGGGCAAGGAAGTCGTCGCCCGGGCCATCCATAATCTCAGCAAGCGGAAAGACCGGCCCTTAATAACAGTCAACTGCGCTTCCCTGCCGCCGTCCCTCATCGAGAGTGAGCTGTTCGGCCGAGAGAAAGGCGCCTACACCGGAGCCATGACCATGATGAAGGGGCGCTTCGAGTTCGCCGACGGCTCCACTCTCTTCCTCGATGAGATCGGCGAGTTGCCCCTCGATGTCCAGGCGAAGCTGCTTCGCGTGCTGGAAGACGGGCGCTTCGAACGGCTCGGATCGCCCAAGACGATTCACGTGGACGTCCGGATCCTCGCCGCGAGCAACCGAGACCTCGCGGACGATGCTCAGGCGGGCAAGTTCAGGAAGGATCTGTACTATCGCTTGAACGTCTTCCCCATCGAGATACCGCCGCTCCGCGAGCGTTCCGAGGACATTCCCGTGCTGGTCTGGACGTTTGTCCGGGAGTTTGAGAAGAAAATGGGCAAGCGTATCGAGAGCATTCCCCGGCGGACCATGGAATCGCTCCAGGGCTACCCGTGGCCAGGAAATGTGCGGGAACTTCGGAACGTCATTGAACACGCGATGATCATCAGCGACGGGAAAAAGCTCGAAGTGCGCATGCCCGCTTCTACGGCGAAGGAAGCGCTCACGTCTCAGGCTTTGGAGGACGTCGAGCGCAAGCACATTCTGAGCGTTCTCCAGAAGACGAAATGGCGGCTCACCGGCGAGGGGGGCGCCGCCGAACTGCTCGGACTCAAGCGGACGACGCTGCAATCACGGATGAAGAAGCTCGGGATCAAGCGGCCCACAGCCTGACGCCGCGATAAGACCCACCGCGTCTCTCGCCAAGGCGCCAAGGTCGCCCAGAGCGGTTGTGGCGTAACCTCTCCCTCCGGTTCCTCACTGGGCGAGTGAAAGAATCCATCTTTGCGCGCGTTGCGGCTTTGCGAGAAACCACTCCCCTCGCCAAAGCGCCCCGCTCGCCACGCGATTACCCAATTTCCGCACGCGGCGTCAGGCTACGAGAGGATTCCGTACCGTCAATTCGGGAAAGCGTCCGAAATCGCGGTCCGCGGTCCAGAGTTCTTGGATGCCGTGGAACCGGCATAACGCCGCGATCCTGGCATCGTGCACGTGGGCGCCTGTGGCGCGCGCCGTCAACAAGGTGTCGCGAAGCACCGCCCAGTAACCGTCTGCCTCGGACAGGAGCACGAGAGTCGGTGCTTCCATCCAGGCTGCAAGCTGGTCAAGGGCGTCGGCCAAAGGGGTTGGTGGGGCGTAGATTCTGGGATGAGTCGTGATGGCGAGGAATTCGTGGAAACAAGGCCACGGGATCGCCCAGGGTGAGCGGCTTTCCGCCAATTCGGCTATCCGGGCAAACGCGGCATCATGCCACGGGGAGTCCTCTCGGTGAGCGTACACCAGGAGGTTGGTGTCGACAGCGATCATCCGCCGCGCCCCTCATACGCCGTGTCGCGGATCTGATCCCAGGATGCGCCCGCTAACGCAGGTTGCATTCCAGTTCCTTTGAATGTGGCCTTGCGCAACCGAAAGCCCTTGGCCCTCTTTCGCTCGGCGAGGGTTCGTCGAAGTCCTTCCTCGACCAGGGCCCGGACGGTGGTGCCCTCACGGGAGGCGAGACGTTTGGCTTCTTCCAGGAGAGAATCGGGAATCTCTACGGTTGTCTTCATATGGGAAGATATATTACATGTAGTGTAGAGATGTCAAGTGGGCTATTGGATGGCGGTTCTTCGCCATCTACGTACCAACCAACGGTAAGTATTTGACTGTGCGCCTACCCGCCTCGCCCGGAACCTCCCTCGGATTTTCCAGCCCCCGTCCCCAATTCAGGCCTCCCGTTGTGCGCTTCGCGGCTTGGCGAGAGAACTCATCTCCGTGACGGACCGGTGCCGGGATTACGGCAATGTGCCGATATGTCGGCATACATGGAAGCGTTGCTCCAACTGATATTTTCTGGACAGAGAAGACAAGCCGAGAATTCATGGGTACTTACATGCACGATAAGCCAAATGGCCCGTTCGGAACGTTTCTTGCCCAATGTCCTCACGGTTTGTGGCTTGGGTCCTGGGCCCGACGACCGTCGACGATGCAGCGCCATGAACGAAGGTGAGGTCGCGATGATCCTTTCTACAGTCAGGATTGTTCTGCCTGCTCGCCAATTGATCGAGGTCATGGGTCTCCTCGCGCCGATGGCGCAACGGACCAGGACCGAACGGGGGTGCCTGGATTGCCAACTTCATCGAGATCTGCTGGAGGAAAACGTCCTCATTCTTGAGGAAAAGTGGGCGACTAAAGTCGATCTCGAGCGTCACATTCGCTCCGAGGATTACAGACAGTTGCTGCTCATCATGGAGTTAGCCAAGACACCCCCGGAAGTTCGTTTCGATACGGTATCGGGCTCAGAAGGGTTTGAAGCAGTCGCCAGAATCAGGGGATGAACAACCAGAGGAAAATAGGGGCCGATTCGATGAAACGTCGTCCGAAGCCGGTCATTCTCTTTCTCTCTATGCTCTGTACTGCTTTGGGGCTCCTGACGGTGGGTTGCAGCAGCGTGGCGGTCAGGACGGTTCGGTTTCCGGAGGTACAGGCGTATCCCGCGACCTATCCGGACATCATCGAGGTCCTCCGTGCCGAGCCCATGCGGCCGCATGCGCGCCTCGGTGAGGTCTACGTCGAGCCCGAAGGCGACGCGTCGGCGGACGAGATCGCCGCTGGGCTCCAAAAAGGTGCGGCGCCGCTCGGGGCGGATGCGGTGGTGATCGTCTCGGACCGTGCCTTGAAGATGGGTGCACTCGTTGAGACCTCATGGGAGAAGCGCAGCCTGCTGCCGACCCCGGACCACGTGGTTGTTGGGGTCGCCATCCGGTATCTGCAGTGATAGGGCGGAGGGGGCGAAGACACCGAACAGTAAAACCACAAGAGGCAGACGGTGCGCAATGGACGGGAACGAAAAGGCGTCTCTCGCGAAGATTCCCGGGACGCTCAGGGAATCCGATCACGGGTTCATAAACGATGGGATCCTTAGTAACTCGGGTCCACAGAATGATATGGCATGTCTTGGCGATCTTCGCGCCTTGGCGAGAGGCCGGTTCTCGGTGCAGAGCGAATAGAGGCGTCCTGCGAGCAAAAGGAGAAAGGGCATGAAACAGAATGCAGTAACGCCCGCCATGAGTATTGCCCTGGCGGCGGCCTGCGCGGCGACGACGGTGAGCTGCTCGGGCACCGGCGTGTTCCGCCAAGTCATGGATCTTCCCGAACAGACAAATGTGTCTCGCAGCGATCACGCTGTTGCGGCCAGTGCAGAGCAGATAAGCGGCGAGCCGGGCTCGCCCAGTGCCCGGATTGCGATCGACGGGAAATAGCTTCCCCCGCCGCCCCAGAAGTTCGGGGGAAAGATCGGGCGTACTGTCGCCGAGTCGAAGCCCTATTGGCCTGCCCGCGTGGCGCCATCCAAGGGAGCTCCGAACATTCTCTTGATCATCACCGACGACTCAGGGTACGGCGTTCCCAGCACCTTTGGCGGGGTGATCCCGACTCCCGCCCTCGACCGCGTCGCCCAGGCGGGACTGCGGTACACCAATTTCCATTCGACCGCGCTCAGTTCGCCCACCAGGGCGGCGCTGATCACGGGCCGCAACCATCACTCCGTGGGCTTTGGGGTCATCTCGGAGCAGGCCACCGGCTTCCCGGGGTACAACAGCTTCATCGAGAAGGACACCGCGACCCTCGGCAAGATCCTCAAGGATAACGGGTACAGCACGTCGTGGTTCGGCAAGAACCACAACACGCCGTCCTTCCAGGCGAGCGAGGCCGGGCCCTTCGACCAGTGGCCCATCGGGATGGGGTTCGATTACTTCTACGGGTTCATGGGGGGCGACACCAATCAATGGGAGCCGGCGAACCTCGCCCGCAATACGACGTACATCTATCCCTTTGTCGGCAACCCCGGGTATAACCTCACCACCGCCATGGCGGACGAGGCCATCGATTACATGCAGCGCATCAACGCGCTCGACCCGGAGCTGCCCTTCCTGGTCTACTACGCCCCGGGGGGCGTGCATGCGCCCCATCACCCCACGCCGGAGTGGGTCAAGAAGATCAGCGACCCCCATTTGTTCGATCCGGGCTGGAACAAGCTTCGCGAGACGATCTTTGCCAACCAAAAGAAGCTCGGCGTGATTCCCGCCGACGCCAAGCTGACGCCTTGGCCCAAGGACCTGCTGAAGGAGTGGGATCAGCTCACGCCCGACGAGAAGAAACTCTTCATCCGCCAGGCCGATGTCTTCGCCGCCTACGTGGCCTACACCGACCACGAGATCGGCCGCGTGATCCAGGCGGTCGAAGACCTGGGCAAGCTCGACAACACACTCATCATCTACATCAACGGAGACAACGGGACGAGTTCCGAGGGTACGTTGACCGGCACCCCCAACGAGGTCGCCATGTTCAATGGGGTGGAACTGCCGGTCGAGGCCCAGTTGAAATATTTCTACGATGCGTGGGGAACCAACCGGACCTACAACCACATGGCGGTGCCCTGGGCGTGGGCCTTTGATACGCCGTTCTCCTGGACCAAGCAGATCGTCTCCCACCTCGGGGGAGTGCGCCAGCCCATGGCCATCTCCTGGCCGAAGGGGATCAAAGACGCGGGCGGCATCCGCCACCAGTTCCACCATGTCATCGACATCGTGCCGACGATTCTGGAAGCGTCCGGCGTCGCCCAGCCGGAGGTCGTGGACGGCATCAAACAGAGGCCCATCGAGGGTGTGAGCATGGCGTATACCTTCAACACGGGGAACGCCAATGCTCCCTCGAGCCGCAAGACCCAGTACTTCGAGATGATGGCGGATCGCGCCATTTACCACGACGGCTGGATGGCGGGCACCAAGGTCTTGCGCGCACCCTGGGTACACTTCGAGCCCAAGGTGGGGGTATTGGACTACCCGTGGGAATTGTACGACCTGACCAAGGACTGGACCCAGTCGGAGGACGTGGCTGCCAAGTACCCGGAGAAGTTGAAGGAGATGCAGGAGCTCTTCTGGAAGGAAGCGGAGAAATACCAGGTGCTGCCGCTCGACGCCTCGGTGGTGACGCGCCTCATCACGCCCCGGCCGAGCATCACGGCGGGTCGCAACGTCTTCACCTGGACCCGTCCGTTGACGGGGACACCGAACGGCGACGCGCCGAGCGTTCTCAACACGTCGTACACCTTCAAGGCCGAGGTGGAGATCCCGCAGAGCGGGGCCGAAGGCATGCTCATCACCCAGGGTGGCCGGTTCGGTGGTTACGGCTTCTACCTGCTCAAAGGCAAGCCGGTGTTCCTCTGGAACCTGGTGGACCTCAAGCGGATCCGCTGGGAAGGGCCTGAGGCCCTCTCTCCTGGCAAGCACACACTGGAATTCGACTTCAAGTACGACGGCCTCGGCCCGGCCACGATGGCCTTCGGCGATATGAGCGGCATCGGCCGCGGCGGCACCGGCGTGCTCAAGGTGGATGGAAAAGAAGTCGCCACCCAGAAAATGGTGCGTACGATCCCATTCATTCTGCAATGGGACGAGAACCTGGACATCGGCTCCGACACCGGCACGCCGGTGGATGACGGGGACTATCAGGTGCCGTTCAAGTTCACTGGCAAGATCAACAAGATCACCTTGACGATCGATCGGCCGAAGCTGTCGCCGGAAGACATCAAGAAGCTGGAGCAGGCCATGCGGGAGAAGAAGGCTAGGGAGTAGTCGCGGGTCGATATTCCGAGATCATGAAAGGACGCGCGCCTGCCCCCCAGTCCGTGGCGAGCCTAGGTCGTTTCCCGGGGCTCATCTGTCTTTCGAGCGTCAGCCGGAGGGGGAAGCGATCCACCGTTCCATTTGGGTGATCCGTTCGACAGAAGCCTAATTGTCCGGATGAAACACACCTCGAGGAGGCCAAGATGAAGCAACGATGTAGTGTGCTGGTGATCGGGGTAGCTCTCTGTTTGACCCTGCTCGCGGCCTGCAAGCAGGAAGAGGCCAAGGTCGAGAAGGCGGCGGGCGAGGTCAAGGCGAAGGTCGAGGCCGAGGCGAAGGAACTGGAGGCTCGCGAAGCTGGGATCGACGCTTACATCTACGCCTACCCGTTGGTCACGATGGAGATCACCCGACGGGTCTCGACCAACTTGGAGAAGCCTGAAGGTTCGCACGCCCCAATGGGCCACTTCGCGCGGCTGCGGGATTATCCTGCGGTGGATGACCACACCGTCACCGCCCCCAACGCGGACACGCTGTACACCGTGGCGTGGCTCGACGTCTCGAAGGAGCCCTGGATCCTGAGCCTCCCGGACATGCAGGGCCGCTATTTCCTGTTCCCGATGCTCGACGGCTGGACCAACGTCTTCCAGGTCCCGGGCAAGCGGACCACCGGGACCAAGGCCCAGAAATACGCCATCACCGGCCCGGGTTGGACGGGGACCTTGCCCGCGGGCGTCACGGAGTACAAGGCTCCCACCGGCATGGTCTGGATCCTCGGCCGTATCTACTGCACCGGGACCCCTGCAGACTACAAGGCGGTCCACGCCCTCCAGGACAAGGTCACGGTGGTTCCCCTGTCGGCTTACGGCAAACCCTACACGCCGCCGGCCGGGACGGTGGATCCGAAAATCGACACCAAGACCGCCGTGCGCGACCAGGTCAACGCGATGGACGCGACGGCCTACTACTCGCTCTTCACCCAGCTCCTCAAGACCAATCCCCCGGCGGCCGAGGACGCCCCCATGGTTGCGAAGCTCGCCAAGCTCGGCATCGTCCCCGGCCAGGACTTCGACGCCGCCAAGCTCGATCCCGCCGTGCTGAAAGGCCTCAACGCCGCCATCAAGCCGGCACAGGGCAAGATCGAGGTCTGGCTGAAGGAAGGGATCGTCGTGGGCGACATGAAAGTGGAGAACGGCTGGCTCTTCACTACCAAGGCTGGCCAGTACGGGACGGCCTACCGCCAGCGCGCCCTGGTCACCTGGATCGGCCTCGGCGCGAACCGGCCGCAGGACGCCGTCTATCCCGTCTCCGAAGGGCCGGGCATCCTCAAGAAATTCAGCGGTGCCAAGAAGTATGTCATGCGCTTCAACAAGGGCGAGATGCCCCCCGTCAACGGCTTCTGGTCGCTCACGATGTATGACCCGAACTACTTTTTCGTGCCGAATGCGCTCAACCGCTACACCCTGAGCCAGCGTAACACCTTCAAGGCCAACCCGGATGGGTCGGTCGACCTCTACATCCAGCACGAGTCCCCCGGCAAGGCCAAGGAGGCGAACTGGCTCCCCGCCCCGGAAGGCGAGTTCGTCCTCATGATGCGGCTCTACTGGCCGAAAGAGACGAAGCCCTCTTTGCTGGACGGCAGCTGGAAGATCCCCGAGGTGAAGGAGGCGGCGTGAACTGCGATTGCGTCCACTGGGCGGATTTGTAAAGAGGCCTGCGATGATCCTCCACTCTTGGAATTCTCTCTGCCTGTGGGTCCGGCGGTGAAGAAGCAGTGATTGGATGAACGTGGAACTGTCATGAGTGCCGAACAGAAGAGCCAAGGCCATACACCGCAGGGCCTCCACGTCCTGGCCAAGCCCATCGGGCCGGTGTGCGACATCAAGTGCGAGTACTGCTTCTACCTGGAGAAGCACGCCCTGTTCGGCCCGGGCGAGAACTACCGCATGTCCGACGACGTACTGGCGGCCTACATTCGCCAGTACGTCGCGGCCCAGCCGACGCCGGTCGTCAAGTTCGTCTGGCACGGAGGCGAGCCGACGCTGCTCGGCCTCGACTTCTTCCAAAGAGTCGTCGAGCTGCAGCGGCCGTTCCGGGACCGGAAAGAGATCAAGAACGCCCTGCAGACCAACGGGATGCGCCTCACCGACGACTGGTGCGCCTTCTTCAAGGCGAACAAGTTCTTCATCGGCCTCAGCCTGGACGGGCCCAAGGCGATCCACGACCGCTACCGAAAGGGCCGCCGGGGCCAGAGCACCTTCGATGGCGTGCTGCGGGGCCTCCGGCTCCTCCAGAAGCACGGGGTGGACTACAACGTCCTGGCCTGCGTGGGCAAGGAAACGGCGTCTCGGCCGCTCGACGTCTATCATCTCTTCAAGCGGGAGGGCGTGGAGTTCATCCAGTTCACCCCCATCATCGAGCGCGTGCCCAACAGTCAGACGCAAGCGCAGGGGCTGTGGCTGGCGACGCCGGCCAAGCTGGATCAGGAAGAGCCGAATACCCAGGTCACCCCCTGGACGGTGGAGCCGGAGCCGTACGGGGACTTCCTGATCGCCATCTACGAAGAGTGGGTGCGGCAGGATGTGGGCACGATCTTCGTCATGAACTTCGAGTGGGCGCTCAACGCCTGGATCGGGAACCCCTCGCCCGTGTGCATCTTCGCCCAACAGTGTGGTCGTGCGGTGGCGCTGGAGCACGACGGGACCGTCTTTGCGTGTGACCACTACGTCTACCCCGAGTACCGGCTGGGCAACATCCTGAAGGACGACCTCGCCCACATGGTCGAGGCGTCCGTCGCGTCCGGGTTCGGCCCGCACAAAGAAAGCACGTTGCCCCGCTCCTGCCGCGAGTGTCCCGTCCTGCAGGCCTGCTGGGGCGGCTGCCCCAAGCATCGCTTCACGACGTCGCCCCGCGGCGAACCGGGGCTCCATTACCTGTGTGCCGGGTACAAGAAGTTCTTCCTGCACATCCGGAAGTACCTGCGGGCCATGACCACGTTGCTGGAGCACGGGCTGCCCGTGTCCCACGTGATGGAAGCGGTGAAGGGACCGCTGGTGATCCGGCGGGGGGAGGGAGTTACGCCCGTAGAGGAGACGAAATGAAAGGCCTCTTGGGAATGCTGGGCCGTGTGACCGGGGCGCTGCTCGTAACGGCGGTCCTGGCGGGGCTCTGCGGGCAGGCCGGCGCGGCCAGCCAACCCGCAGAGCAGCCTGAAGCCCAGCGACTGGTCGGGCGGTGGGTTCGGCCGGACGGGGGTTACATCCTGGACCTGCAGGAGGCCATGAAGGGCGGCAGGCTGAAGGCTGCCTACTTCAACCCGCGTCCGATCAACGTGGCCAAATCGGAGTGGCGGGAGAAGGACGGTGCCCTCACGGTTTTCGTCGAACTTCGCGATGTCAACTACCCTGGCTCGACGTACACCTTGCAGTACGATCGGGAGTCCGATCGGCTGAAGGGGACATACTATCAGGCGGTGGAGAAGCAGACGTTCCGGATCGAATTTGCGAGAGACCGATAGAGAGAAACGTTTCAGTGTGAAGCGGGAAATCCGAGGTAAAGGACAACGTTCAAGAGAGCTGGAAACCCAAACAGGACGACTATCAGGGAGTGATGAGGGGGTTTCGAGCATCGCGTGTTAGCCTTTAAGGTTCTTTCGGACTGCGATCTTCGAGTTTCGGATTTCGAGTCCTCGGTATTCTTCTGAGAGTACCCAAGAATCCACCACACACGTAACTGGAAAGGAGAAAGCCATGATGCCAAGCAAGACAGTGACTCCAGCAGGCCTCTTGTTGATGTCGGCAATCTTTCTAGCGGGCTGCAACCCTTACATGGCCGCGGTATCGCTCACGACGCAGGCCTATGGCATGGCCACCGACGTACGGTCGGTCTCCACGCAGGCGGCGGATACCGCCATTGAGGCGCAGATCAAGGCGGCGCTCCTGACGTCGCCGGTGTCGGGGACCGCGGGTATCACCGTCTATTGCCGCCAGGGAGAGGTGGTGCTCGCGGGGGTCTTGCCGCGCCGCGCCCCCGCAGGCTTCGCCGCCGTGCGGATCGCCCGTGACACCTCGGGCGTCCGGCGGGTCGAAACCTTTTACGTAGATGGCCAGCCCGACGCGGTCGGCGATTTCTCCCTCAAGGCAAAGATCAAGACATCGCTCATCTCGGACCCACGGCTGACTTCCGGGCAGGTGGACGTCGGTGTTTACGCGGGCCACGTCGTGCTCGTCGGCGTCGTGGACAGTTGGCAAAGGGTCGAGGACTTCCGGGAAGACGTACGCTCGGTACCGGGGGTCCTGTCGGTCCGGTCGTACGTCCAGGTCGGCGCGCTGTAGGCAACCTGGGATTCAAGGACCGTCCTCTCGCCAAGCCGCAAAGGGCGCGAAGGGAGAGAGAAGTGGGGGGACGAGGTGATCGGAAGATTTGGGGGAAAAAAGGTTGCGGCGGCACGGAGTTGGCCCATCTTCGTCTCCCCGTGTCACCCACTCCCCCGATCATCCTTGGCATGGCGGCCTTTGCGTCTTCGCGAGAGGAGTAGGAGGCAGTGAACTTGGTGACGGGGGATGTTCGTCACCGCAAACGGCAGGAGGATCGACAATGAGACGTGGACTGTTGAGTGTCCTGGTGGCCGGGCTCATTTTGGGCCTGGGGTCCCTCGTGTACGCCGCATCCGGGGAGTTCGCGAGCGATCCGGACAAGACCATGGCCGCGGCCAACGAGGCGTTCGTCAAGAAAAACATGGACAAGGCGGCGGAGCAGATCGGCAAGGCGGCGGCCTACGTGAAGAAAGAGGCGGACAAGGTCGCCAAGGGCAGCAAGGAAGATGTGAAGAAGGCGGGAGATGTTCTGGCCAAGCTGGGCAGCGACGTCAAGAAGGGCACCGTGAAGTCCGGGGACGATCTGAAGAAGACGTTCGCCGCTGTGGACCACGCCCTGGCCAAGGCCTGGCATGCGACCGCGGACGAAACCAAGAAGGCCGGGAAAGACTCCAGCGCCGCGCTCAAGAAGGCCGGGGCCAGCCTCGCAGGAGCGGCCAAGTGGTCTGGTACCGAGTTGAAGGAGGGGGCGCAGGTCTCCATCAACGCCGTCAAAAAGGTCGGCACCACGACCGGCAAGGGCGTCAAGGTGGGTGCCGAGGAAGTCGACAAGTGGTTCAAGGATATTGGCGAGGGCATCGAGGATGTAGGCAAGAAGCTCTGAGGCGGCCGGGGGCACGGTGAGATAACGCCGAAATCCGAAACAGGCGCCTTCGTAATTCGTGTATCGGCCCTCGAATCCTCTTCGAGTCTTGCGCTTGTTTCGGATTTCGAGCTTCAGACTCTCAATCTGCCCCGATCATCGGGCCCGGTCACAACAGACTTCGCGAGAGGTGGCTTTTCTTGGAACGGGGCGCACTCATGAAGCGAATTCGGCGGAGGAGAGTGGGGATGTGCTTCTGGGAGAGACAGCTTCACGCGTTGGCGCTTGTCCTGTGCCTCGGTGCGCTCACCGCGTGCGGGATGGCCAAGCCGATGCCTCCGTTTGACAGTTTCGCGCATCGGATAAGCGACGGCACCGTGGCCCTGTACTGGAATTGCAGCCGTCCGGCTGCAGGGGTCGTGCGGATGGACGGCTGGGCGAACAACCCGTATTCGCCCGGGCCGATCACGGACCTGGAGTTCATCCTCTACGGGGTCAACGCCCAGGGCGGCACCGTGTCGCAGATCAAAGGGAGCGCGCAGGCGTACATGATCCAAACCAACGAGCCGTCGCAGTTCACGATCGACCTCAAGACCGTCGGCAGTGAGGCACGCTACGACCTGGTGTACGAGTACTACGGCAGCGCGGATGGAGGGGGCGGCCGATTCGGAATGGGAGGCGGTGACAACCAACGGCAGCAGAATATGGCGAGGGATGTCTGTCAGGGTCTAACACCGTAGGGAAAATCCGAAGCTCGAAATCCGAAACACGAAACACATTCGATATTCGGTTTTCGAATTTGTTTCGGATTTCGCTATTCGAGTTTCGCGCTTGAACTAAGCTGGAGGCCAGCCGTGACGAATCGAAGAATGCTAGTCGCTATTACGTGCATTGTTGTCGGCTGGCTAACATCGGCAGGGAGCGCTTGGGGTCAGGGGGCCGGCAGTGCCGTGGCAGTCACCGACGTCTGGCCGCGGGAGTTCAAGCTCCCCAATGCCACGCTGCTTGTCTACCAACCACAGATCAACTCGTGGCAGGGGAACGGGCTCGATTTCCGAGCTGTGGTCGCGGCCAAGCCTGCCGGCAAGGATCAGGAGACCTACGGCGTGATCTGGGGAACGGCGCGGACGCAGGTGGACCGCGTGGCGCGGATGGTGACGCTAGAGGATCTCGTCTTGACGAAGAGCCATTTCCCCATGCTCCCAGACAACGGCGCCGCCTACTTGAAGGCGTTGCAGGCACAGGTTGGCGCCTCCGCTGTCCGCACGATTGCGTTGGATCGCCTGGAGGCGTCGTTCGCTGCCGCCGGTACGGTGAAGGCGACGGCGGTCCCGGTGAATACGGAGCCACCTCGGATTCTCGTCAGCTACACGCCGGCGCTCCTCGTGTCGATTGATGGGCCCGCTGTTGTGCGGCCGGTGCCCAACACGCGGTTTGAGAGGGTCATCAACACCCACGCATTGATCCTCCGCGAGATGGGGAGCACGACATTTTATCTCCACGTTTACGACGGCTGGCTCTACGCGGGCACCGTGGACGGTCCCTGGTACCAGCCCATGGTCATTCCGCCGGGCATCGATCAGGTCGCCGGCAACCTCGCGAAGGTGGGGATCGTGGACCTCATCGACGGCGGCAACGCGAAACCGAAGCCGTCGCTGGCCCAGGGCGTACCGACGATCTACGTGAGCCACGTCCCAACCGAACTCCTGGTCTTCAACGGGCAGGTGAACTTTTCGCCCATCGAGGGGACGAGCCTGCACTGGGCGTCGAACACGGCAAATGACGTCTTTTGGGACTCGGTCGATCGCAGTTACTACGTCCTCATCTCCGGCCGCTGGTACCGCGGGCTTGCCTTCACCGGGCCGTGGATCTATGTGGCCAGCACGGATCTTCCCGCCGACTTTCGCAAAATCCCGACGGCCTCCCCGGCCAGCGTCGTCCTGGCGTCGGTCGCAGGGACCCCCCAAGCCGAGGAGGCCCTCATTTCCAACTCGATTCCTCAGACGGCGACGGTGCCGCGCGTGAACGGCCCGAAATTCACCCCGGTCTTCGACGGCGCGCCGCAGCTCAAGCCGATCGACGGGACGCCGCTTGAGTATGTCGTCAATACACCTGTGCCGATCATCCGGGTGGATGCGTCCACGTTTTACTCGCTCCAGGCCGGCGTCTGGTTCTACGCGACCACGTTGAACGGGCCCTGGTACGTCGCGCCCGCGGTCCCCACGGTGATCTACACGATTCCGGTCACGTCGCCGCTTCATTACGTCACGTACGTGCACGTGTACGGCTCTACGGCCCAGGTCGTCTACGTCGGGTACACGCCAGGCTATCTAGGTACGGTGGTCGCCCCCGGGGGTGTAGTCGTGTACGGGACAGGGTACACCTACGCGTCGTACGTGGGGGCGACGGTTTGGTATCCGGCGCCGGTCACCTACGGAGTGATGGCGCAGCCGGTCTATAACCCTGCCGTTGGCTTCACGTTCGGCTTCGCCATGGGCGTCGCCACGGCGTCGGCGGCGTATGCGTGGGGAGCGGTTCCGTATTACCACCCCGCCTATTACGGGTATCCGTGCTGCGGCTCGGCCAGTGCCAATGTCTATGGCCAATACGGCCACACCGCGTACTCGGGCACTCGGACGTGGTACAACAATCCCGGCGGGAGCTACGGCACCTCGACGAGCGGGACCTACCACAACTACGCGACCGGTACCAGCGGGTCCTATTCGGGCTACCGGAGCTACAACCCCTACACCGGACAGGCCCAGGCGGGGTACGGGCGGACGTTCAGCACGCCGAGCGGCGTCTCCGGCAACGTCAACCGGAGCGCATCGTGGAATCCGCAGTCCGGAACGCTCTCCACGAGTTCTTCTGCGTCTGCCACCGGATCGGAAGGGCGCAGCACGTCGGTCCAGGGTTCGCGGAGTGAGAGCGTTTCCGGGCAGGAATCCGGCTCGTTCCAACGAACGACCTCCAATGCGAACACTGGGCTCTCCAAGACCACCGAGACGACTGCTGGCACGGGGCAGGCCCCGTCGCGCACGACGACTGTCTCGGATTCGAAGACGGGCCAGTCGAAGACCTTCGGATCCGGCGAGGCCTATGCCGACCACAACGGCAACGTCTACAAGAACAGCGCGAGCGGCTGGCAACAACACACGTCGAGCGGTTGGCAGGGCGCATCGGGCAGCACTTCGTGGGCGGACAAGGAACAGCAAGCGCGAAGCCAGGGCGAGGAGAAATACAACAGTTTCAAGGAAAGCGGTGGCGCCAGTGCTTGGAGCGGAAAGTCCGGTGGGGGTGGCGGCGGCTGGAGCGGTGGTGATTGGGGTAGCCGATCGGGCGGAGGTTGGTCGAGCCATGCCGAAGGCGGCGGGGGCGGCGGCTGGGGCGACCGGTTCGGCGGTGGCGGGAATTGGGGTGGAGGTGGAAGGTTCGGCGGGCGGAGGTAGTGAGGCGCACGTGGAAATGAAAAATGAAAAACGGACAACCGAGAACCGAACAATGGGGGGGCAATTGGCCCGTTGTCAGTTGTCGGTTGTCCGTTTTGCATTGGCTTCTGATCGGACGTTTTCTTACGTTGACTGGGCAGCAAGAAAAGGGGACCAGAATGAAGATTAGTGGTGCGGAAGCGGTTTTGATAGGGCTGATGATCGTTTGCACGTCGCAGGTCGCGTTGGCGCAAGGCGTACCGTCGAGCAACATGCAGATGGTAACGCAAATCTCGGAGGCTCGTAAGGCCAACGCCGCCTTGATGCGCCAGTACACGTGGAACAGCCGAACGGAGGTGATCGAGAATAACGACATCAAGGACACTCTCATCGAGCTGGTCAACTACACGCCCGACGGCATGCTGACGCGAAGCATCTTGAACGATCAGAAGGCCCCGCTCCCCTTGGGATTCTTGCGAAGGGCGATCGCCGAAGATCAGCGAAAGAAATTGGAGGAGTATCTGACCGACCTGCGCGCCCTCCTCGAGCAGTACGCGAATCCGACGGAAGGCAAGATTCTCGACTTCCTGAATCAGGCCACAACTTCCGGCCCGGATGCGGCTGGGCTGCTCGAGATGACTGGGCGCAATGTCATGGTCCCGGGCGACGTCTTCTCCATGTGGACGGATGCCCGGACGCGGCACACGCGCAAGATTCAGGTCACCGCGAACTACAAAGGCGATCCGGCGAACGTCACGGCCACCTACCAGACGCTCGCCAGCGGGCTGACGTATATGGCGTTTGCGGAGATCACGGTGCCGACCAAGCAGCTGAGAGTGCAATCGCAGAACTTCAACTACACCCGGCCAAACTAAGCGATCTCTCGCCAAGGCGAAAAGCGCGCAAAGACACCCCGATTGTTTCGAGATTCGGCTTTCATCTTTCGATATTCGAGCTTCACGTGTGTTTCCGAGTCTTGCGAAGGAGAGAGTGCCATGAAGCGAAGCTGGCCTGTTGGTGTGCTGGGCATGCTGGTGGTCGCGGCGATCCTCTTGCAATGCTTCACCACGCCGGCGTGGGCGGGCGGCCTGTGGTTATACGAACGCGCGACGCCCGAAGTCGGCACCGCCAATGCCGGGGTGGCGGCACGCGCCGAGGACGCCTCGATCGCGGCTAGCAACCCGGCCGGGATGACACGGCTTGAGAAGCCGGAGTTGATGCTCGGCGTCCAGCCGATCATCTCGGATGTGAAATTCTCGCCGGGGTCGGGTACCGCGACGACCGGTCCGGACGGGAATGGCGGCATCGTCATGCCCACCGGGAGTCTCTTCTACGTGCACCCGCTGGGAAAGGATTGGCGTTTCGGCCTTGCGGTGGGGAGCTACGCGGGGCTGGGCGTGAAGTACGAGGACGACTGGGTCGGGCGCTACTACGTGCAGGAGAGCGCGCTCGTGACGATGAGCGTCGCGCCCACCCTCGCGTATCGGGTGACCGATTGGCTGTCAATCGGGGCTGGGCCGGTGTTCCAGTACGCCCACCTGAAGAGCACCGCCGCCCTCAAGAACGAATTGCCTCTAGGGTCGCCGGACGGGCAGCTCGAGTACAGGGCGGATTCGTTCGGGATAGGGGGCGCTGCAGGGCTCCTGGTCGAGCCGTGGAAGGGGACGCGCTTCGGCCTCAGCTACATGTCCCCCGTCGAGCAGGAGTTCAAGGATACGCCGACGTTCACGAACGCCACCAGCCCGCTCAATCAAACGCTGGCCGCCCGCGTGGGCCAGGTGAAGATCAAGATGACCATGCCCCAGGCAGTCATGTTCAGCGCCTACCATCAGATCGCGGAGAGCTGGGCGGTGATGGGGAACGTCGGGTGGCAGAACTGGACGAAGTTCGGCTACACCCCAATCAGCGTGAGCGACAACGCGGGCGCCACGGTGAATACCACCAAGAACGCCGACTTCGACGACACGTTCCACGTCGCCGTGGGGGCCCATTACCGTTTTCACCCGAAGTGGCGCGTGACCGCGGGCTTCGCCTACGACAGTTCCCCGGTGTCGGATACGAACCGGACGGTGGCGCTTCCCCTGGACCGGACCTTCCGGTACTCGGCGGGCCTGATCTGGGACCTGAACGAGCGGATCACCATGGGCTTGGCATACACATTTCTGGATGCCGGCAGCGCGCCCGTCAACGAAACGCGCGGGCCACTGTCCGGAACGATCCAGGGAGACTACTCGTCCAACTACTACAACGTGGTCGCGCTGTATCTCGCGATGCGTTTCTGACGCCGTGATGGGGCAACGTGCTCGCGTCGGGCAGTGGCCCGCGATATCTCCGGTGGAGTTGGCCGATCACCGGATTCTCAAAAAAGATCACCAGGAGGCATGCCATGAAGTTCAAGGCGGCAACGTGGTTGTCCGCACGAGTGAAGGTGGTGGCGCCGGCGGCGGCTGCCGCGTGCGCGGTGGTGTTGGGGATCATCTGGCCGTGTGCGGCCGGCCAGATCCCCACGGAGCCGCCCCAGGTCCTCAGCGCGCGCTACCTCCTCCCGCCGGACATGCTGGCGGGGCCGCTCTTCCGGGTGGACGATCGGGTGCCCACCGACGGGTACATGGGTCAGTACACGCTGCGCTCCGAGGTGGGGACCTTCACGGTGGTGAGCCGGGACCTACTCAAGATCCGCATCGCCGAACTGGCGGCCATCGAGCAGCTCGAGGCGACGAGCAAGACCGACGTTTTCTTGAGCGGCGCGGCGAGGGCGGCCGAACGCCCGGTTGAGGCTGTCGTGAACATCGTCACGAATCCGGTGGGGACGGTCGAGAGTCTGCCCTCGGGCATCTCCCGGTTCTTCGACCGCGTCGAGGTCGGCGCGAAAGCCATCGCCGAGTCGGCCGCCGACACCAGTAAGAGCAGCGACCAGCGGGTGCAGGAGACCGCCCAGCGGGTGGGGGACGTCACGATCACTGCCCTGGGGTACGAGCAGGTCCACCGCCAGCTCGCGAAATCGCTGGGGGTTGACCCCTACACGACCAATCCGGTCCTCGCGAAGAAGATCACGGATGTGGCCTGGGTGGCCTTCTCGGCCCGGCTGGGGGTGGACCTCCTGATGTCCGCCGCGGTGCCCGGCTCCACCTTCATCTCGCTCACCTCAATCACGAGCGACCTGGTGTATGACACCCCCAAGGCCGACCTGATCGTCGCCCTCCAGCAGAAACTGATGCGCATGGGGGCGAGCGAGGCGGTGGCAGGGGCCTTGATCAAGAACCGGTGGTACTCGCTGACGGTGCTGACCACACTGGTCACCGAACTGGAGCGTCTGGGAGGTGTCAAGGGGAGGCCAGACATCGTTGCGCTGGCCACGACGGCCGCGAACGAAGAGGAAGCCCGGTTTCTCGCCGCGAGCGTCCAGGTGCTGGCCCGGTTGAATGTGACCGGCATGCCCCTTAAGGCAATGATAGCCAGACGGACGGCCGTCGGGGTCACGCCAGGCGGCGCGCTCGTGCTTCCTGCGCCGGTGGACTACCTCTCGTGGACGGAGCAGATCGCGCGCATCGCGGCTCAGCGGGACCTCCACGCTCCTCGACGCGGCCTCTGGCTCTCCGGGCGGATGTCGCCGCGCGCCCAGTATGGGTTGTCGGAATTGGGTTGGGCTATTCACGAGGCGCCAACGCTGACGGGAGCGAGGTAGGTCTCAGCAGGGGCGAAGCGGATCTGGGAGCACATTCGACTGCGGAGTTTAACTGCCACGCGAAGAAAACGTCAGCTATTTTCGTGGACATTCAGAGGAGATTGCAATAGTTGTCTCTGGGCGTTCGGCGCGAATAGCGGCGTCGAAGTGGCGTGAAATTGTCTGGGCGTGACGACCTCGGGATGAGACGAGACCTGCGATGACGGACACGGGACGGCCTGCCGACGCGGAGCCGGTTGCAACTGCGCGCTGGGCTCTCGGCGTGGAGCAACCCACAGAGGATACATTCCTGCTTCGTCTTGCCGGCCGGTGGCGTCTCTTGGATGCGCTGCCGGGGCCAGACGAAATCGGGCACCGCCTCGACGCGAATTCGGCAATTCGCCGAATACAGTTTGACACCGAGGGCATCACCGGTTGGGACAGCGGCCTGCTCATCTTCCTCGGCAAGCTGGTCGCCGACAGCAACCGGCGTCGGGTCGAATGCGACCGCTCCGGGTTACCGGAAGGTGTGCGCCGGCTGCTTGCGTTGGCGTCCGCGGTGCCGGAGCGAAAGGACGCACGGCAGGGTGGCCGCCGCCCGTCGTGGATGGCCCGACTGGGGAATGAGGCGGTAACCGCCGCCGGCCAGATGCGGGTGACGCTCGGCTTCCTCGGCGAGTCGTCTCTCGCGTTCATGAAGCTGCTGCGCGGGACGGCGCGATTCCGGCGGGTGGATCTGCTTGTCATCCTGCAGGAGTGCGGCCCCGAAGCACTGGGGATCGTTACGCTGATCAGCTTCCTCGTGGGCGTGATCCTGGCATACGTCGGCGCCGTACAGCTCCGACAGTTCGGCGCGCAGATCTACGTGGCGGACCTGGTCGGGATCGCCATGACCCGCGAGATGGGGGCGATGATGGCCGCCATCATCATGGCGGGGAGGACGGGGGCCGCCTTCGCGGCATCGCTGGGTACCATGCAGGTGAACGAGGAGATCGACGCGCTGACGACCCTCGGCATCTCACCGATGGAGTTCCTCGTTCTGCCGCGAATGCTTGCTTTGGCGTTGATGATGCCGCTCCTCTGCGTCTATGCCGATTTCGTCGGCATCCTGGGCGGGGCGAGTGTGGGCGTGGGCATGCTCGACCTGGGAAGCGTCGAATATTTCGTCCGGTCGAGCCAGACCATCGGCCTTGCAGACATCGTGGCAGGGTTGATAAAAAGTGGAGTGTTTGGTGTCCTGGTCGCAGTGGCCGGGTGTATGCGGGGCATGGAGTGCGGCCGCAGCTCCGCGGCGGTGGGATGGGCCGCGACCTCGGCGGTGGTGACGGGGATCGTTCTTATCATCGTGTCGGACGCGTCCATGACGGTGATCTTCAACATCATAGGGTTCTGAGGTACTGGCGATGGCTGCCTCTCGCCAAGGCGCAAAGGACGCAAAGAGAGCCCTGGTTTCTTCCACAAGGCGGAGGTGCGGAAAGAGCGTGAATCAAGGCTTCCCCTTGGCGATCTTGGCGCCTTTGCGAGAGACCGGTGTGTGATAAGGGGTAGGTCTTGATAACCGAGAATGAGATCGGGAAGGCCGTGGTTGATTCGGCGTTAGCGGTGCACCGTGCGCTCGGCCCTGGGTTGCTGGAGAGCGTCTACGCGGTAGTTCTGGCCCACAAGCTTCGTGAACGTGGGTTGCATGTGGACCGTGAGGTGTCCATCCCGATCGAGTATGAGGGTATTCGCTTTGACGAGGGGTTTCGGGCGGATCTTGTCGTCGAGGGGAAAGTCATCTTAGAACTGAAGTCGGTCGAGACGGTAACCAGTGCGCACAAGAAGCAGGTGCTCACATATTTGCGTTTGACCGGACTCAGGCTCGGGTTTCTGCTCAACTTCGGCGAGGCGTTCATGCGGGACGGGATCACGCGTGTCGTCCATGGCCTTGCCGACGAGCCTTGAAAGGAATAGGAAACGCTCCTCTCGCCAAGGCGCAAAGGGCGCAAAGAGAGGCCTGGTTTCTTCCAGAAAGCCGAGGTGCGGAAAGAGCGTGAATCAAGGCTTCCCCTTGGCGGTCTTGGCGCCTTTGCGAGAGACCGTTCTTTCTGGCTGAGGACTGAGCGATGGTGGTAGCGCAGCCCCATATCGAGGTCCGGGATCTCACGATGGCGTATGGGGATCGTGTGATTCAGCGAGACCTCAACTTCACGGTGGGGCGGGGGGACATCTTCATCATCATGGGGGGCAGCGGGTGCGGCAAGAGCACGTTGCTCCGCCACCTCATCGGGCTCATGCGGCCCGCCCGGGGCGATGTGTACTACGGGGGCCAGAGTTTCTGGGGCGCCGAGCCGGAAGAACGCGAACGCATGCTGCGGCGCTTCGGGATTCTGTATCAGAGCGGGGCCCTGTGGAGCTCCATGACGCTCGCCGAGAACGTCGCCCTGCCGCTCGGCGAATACACCGACCTCAGCCCTGCGGATATCCGCGACCTGGTGTCGCTCAAGCTGGCGCTGGTTGGCCTGGCGGGCTTCGAGGACTTCTATCCTTCCGAGATCAGCGGCGGGATGCGGAAGCGTGCGGGGTTGGCCCGGGCCATGGCGCTGGACCCGGACATCCTGTTCTTCGACGAGCCGTCGGCCGGCCTGGATCCGATCAGTTCCCGGCTGCTCGATGACCTGATCCGAGAACTGCGCGACAGCCTCGGCTCCACTGTGGTGGTGGTGACCCACGAACTGGCGAGCATCTTCGCCATTGGGACCAATGGCGTCTTCCTGGACGCCGACAGCAAGACGATGCTCGCCACCGGGGATCCCAAGACGCTGGTGCAGGAATCGTCCAACCCGATCGTCCGACGCTTCCTCACGCGCGGCGAAGCGAAGGAGACATGAGACATGGCGAGCAGAGCCAACCCGGCCGTCATCGGAGGCTTCGTGCTAGGGGCCATCGCCTTGGCCATCGCCGGGCTGGTGGTGGTGGGCGGCGGCAAGTTCTTCCAGCACCGGCAGTTCTGGGAGGCGAATTTCGACGAATCCATCAAGGGCCTCGCCATCGGGGCTCCGGTCACCTTTCGCGGAGTCAAGGTGGGCTCCGTGACCGACATTAGGGTGGTCGTGAATCGAAATGTGTCGCCCGACAAGGTGACCACGGACGTCATGCGTACACCTGTCTTCTTCGAGATCTCGGCGGACCGGATCGCCGACACGGCCGGTAACGAAGTCCGGTTCGAAAAGGACGCCGCAGGAGTCAAGCGTCTTATCGAGTTCGGCCTGCGGGCACAGCTGGAGCTGCAGAGTCTGGTGACCGGGCAACTTGGGATCAACCTTGATTTCCATCCAGGCGCCCCGATGAAACTGACCGGAGTGTCGCTCAAGTATCCGGAGTTCCCCACGGTTCCATCCACCATGGCCGCGCTCGGCCGCAGTCTGGATGACCTCAACCTGAACGAAGTGGCCCAGGATATTCGACAGACCGTCAAGGGTATAGAGAGGCTTGTCAACTCGCCGGAAGTCAAGAAGATCTTCGTTTCTGCCAACGCGACCCTCGCGCGGGTGGACACGCTGGCAGCCAATGCGGACTCGAAGATCGCCAAGCTCGGGCCCGCCCTGGAAAAGGCCACTGCCACCCTCAATGAGACCCTGGATACGATCCGGGTGCTTACGCAGAACGTCAACAGCCAGACGGTGCCTGCGGTGAGCCAAACCCTGCAGGACGTCGGCCAACTTGCACGGCGAATCGAATCGGAAACCGTGCCGGGCGCGAACCAGTTCCTCGGCGACGCCAGCCAGGTGGCGAAGCGGCTTGATGCGGAGACCGTGCCGGCCGTAAATCAGTTGGTGGGCCAGGTCCGGCAATTGGCGGCGAGCTTCGAGAGGACATCGGATTCGGTGCGGCTTGCCGTCGAGCAGATTCGTCAGCTCGCGACCACGGCAGACGCCGCGGTGCAGGATCGCCAGCCGCTCTTGTATCAGATCAACACGTCGCTCCAGGAGGTGTCGGGGGCTGCCCGCTCCTTCCGGGCACTGGCGGACTATCTCGATCGGCATCCCGAAGCGCTTCTCTTCGGCAAGAGCGGAAAGTGAGGTCCATGATGTCTCGTGTGTCGCGGTGTGCGGCGATCACGGCGTGCGCGGTGGTGCTGGCCGTGTCGGCCGGTTGCGGCAGTTCGCCGACGCGGTTCTACGCGTTGAGCGCCCTGTCGCAGGGTACGGGCCGCGCCGGCGGGATTGCCCGATCCGGGCCGGCGCTGGGTATCGGCCCCGTTTCTGTGCCGGAACGGTTGAACCGGCCGGAGATCGTCACCTGGGTCAACGACAACATGCTGCATCTGGCAGAGTTCGATCTCTGGGCGGCACCACTGCAGGACAGCGTCACGCGCGTCCTGGCCGAGAACCTTTCGGTCCTGTTGCCGACGGAGCGCGTGGCCATCTTCCCGTGGCCGTCCGACACGCCAGTTGAGTACGAGGTCCGGGTGGAGGTTGCGCGCTTCGAGGGTACCCTGGGACGAGACTGTTCGCTCATCGCCCGGTGGTCCGTCTTGCGCCGCGCGGACAAGCAGACGAGGGCAGGCCGGTCGCGCTACACCGAGTCCGCCGGTGATAATTACACGACTCTCGTCGCCGCCCAAAGCCGGCTGGTGGCCGCCCTCAGCCGGGATATCGCGACGACGCTCGGCGTAGGGGGCTGGTAACGTCTCGGATTGGGGGCCGGTGATGTCGCCAAGACGCGTCGCTTGCGTGGCTCTGGTTGGCCTGGCGCTGTGGACCTCCGAGGTGTCGGGAGGCGCGGCGGACGATAAGGCGCCGGCCCCCGTCGCCCCCGCGCAGCCTCACGCTGCACCGCAGGCCGCATCGGCGGCCGTTTCGGTCGCAGAGATCGCCGCACGGTCCGCTCGCGGCCGACTCGCTCCGGACGCCGGCGTCGCGATTGGCGCCCAGTGCTGAGATCGAGACCATCCGCCGGGCACGGCCGGAGGCCAGCCGGCTGATCGAGCCGGAGATGGCGATGGGTTGCGGGCGTGATTCTGTAGTGTGTGAAGCCGGTCTTGGGAAAAGGAGAGAACGAATGGCCAAGGGAATTGCCTCAACACTGATGCTGCTCATGTTGTGCGGAATGTTGCTGGTGGGTGTTGTCGCCTGCGGCGGCGGTGGGGCGGATGTGAAGAGCGAGGTCACGACAACCACCGTCGGGCAGCAACTCATGGACCTGAAAAAGGCCCTCGATGCCGGTGCCATCACCCAGAAGGAGTACGAAAAAGAGCGGAAGAAGATTTTGGACAGGGATTAGCCGCACTGAGGTGCCACGAGTTGGTGTGCCCTCGGCGAGGGGGTAGTCTGCGTGGATCTTGATGTCGTGGTGACCTGGCGGCAGGCGGTGTTCTTTGCTTTAGACCGAGAGGGATAGGAGGAGAACTGGCATGCGAGCAGTGAGATGCTTCATCGTGGCGTTGGTCACGGTAGCGCTCGTCGGAGGAGCCCTGGGGGTCGCCTTGGCAGGCGACGCGACGCGCGTAGCGCCGGTGTTGGATCGGATCCTGGCGAAGAAGGAGTTGGTGGTGGGGACCGCCGCCGACATGCCGCCGCTGAACATGACGTTGAAGGATGGGAAAATCGTCGGCATGGAAGTGGACATCGCGACCATGATGGCAAATAGCATCGAGGTGAAGCTTACCCTGAAGCCCATGCGCTTCAACGACCTCCTGCCCGCCCTCGAGGTCGGCCAGGTGGATCTGATCCTCTCCGGGATGACCATGACCCCGGAGCGAAACACGCAGGTGACCTTCGCAGGCCCGTATTTCGGGTCCGGAAAGTCCGTCCTGATCAAGCAGGAGAAGATGGCGTCGCTCCAGAACACGGAGATGATGAACAACCCCGGCGTGACGGTGGCGGCGCTCAAGGGCTCGACCAGTCAGCGGTTCGTCGAGCGGTTTGCCCCGAAGGCGAAGCTCGTGCCGACGGACGATTATGACCAGGCGATCGCGATGGTCCTGGAGGACAAGGTGCTGGCCATGATCGCGGATTTCCCCATCTGCAACGTCTCGGTCTTCCGGTATCGCGACAAGGGTTTGACCACCCTGAAGAGTCCGCTGAACTACGAGCCGCTCGGCATCGCGGTGTCGCCGGGCGATCCGCTGTTCCTGAATTGGGTGCAGAACTTCGTGGCGTATTTGATCAACAGCGGCGAGCTGAGTCTCCTGCAAAAGAAGTGGTTCGAGGACGCGTCCTGGGTGCCCCAACTCAAATAGCGATGACGCTTGCGGGGGGATGATTCTCGCGCAAAGGCGCAAAGGTCGCAAAGGGGATCTGTTTTTTAGTCTGATGAAACAAGGTGCGAACAGGAGCCGCAATCGGCCTCCCCCTTTGCGGCCTTGGTGCCTTTGCGAGAGGCTGTTTTCGGGCCCGGTGTAGAGCTGTGATCGAGTCCACGCGGTGGGATATCTACGACGAATAGAGGGGGGTGTGCCGTGAGACGATGGTTGTGGCTGTGTGCGTATGCGTTCGGTCTGAGCGCCCTGTTGCTTCCCGGGTTCGCCGCGGCCGGTGAGCGCGTCCTCGACGAGCGGGACTCGGAGCGGGTCGAGGCGATGATCCTGCGGGTCAAGCCCGCTGTCGTCGGCATCCTGACCGATGTCCGTGCCGAGGTCACGATCCGGTGCGGCAAGAACGACACCTACGTTGTGAAGCCGGATCCGGACACGGAGAACGGCACCGGCTTCATCATCCACCGGGACGGCTGGATCGCGACCAACGGCCACGTCGTGAAGCCGGTCTACAAGGACGACGCGGAACACATCGCGAATTTCCTCCAGGCCTCGGCGGACGCTGCGTGCGGCCCGGGGCTCAGCAAGCTCCCGCCGGCGCAGCGGAAGGCGCGCATGACGCAGATCCTCAATGATCCCGAGAATCGCAGGGGGGTCAAGCTGATCAAGCGGCTGGAGGTGTTCTTCCAGAAACGCGTCGCGCCGGGGGCCGCCGTGCCCCCCGGCGTCCCGGCCGTCGTGAAGGCCTACAGTCCGCCGATCGATCCCGCTACCTTGCCGAAGGGGGGCGCCGTTCCCCCCAAGGACAAGCAGATGCTCGACGCCGCCATCATCAAGGTCGAGATGACAGACCTGCCGACGGTTCCCGTGGCGGGTCGGGCGACGCATGTCCACCTGGGGGAGAACCTCTACATCATCGGGTACCCAGGTGCCGTCCTGTGGCACGACTTCCTCAGTTCGGAGAGTCGAGGGGCGGCTTCGGTGACCTATGGGCGGGTGTCGGGTTTCAAGCTCGACGTCAACGAGCGATGGGTCATCCAGACCGACGCCTCGATCTCCTGGGGCAACAGCGGGGGGCCGGCCTTCAACCGGAAGGGCGAGGTGGTCGGTGCGGCCACATTCATCACGACCTCGCTAGAGGGTGACCAAGCGATTCAGGGCTTCAACTTCCTGATCCCGAGCGATACGGTCCGGCAGATGGCTGCGGATATCGGCCTCACGCCGAAGACGGACGATCCGTTCATTCAGGAGTGGGAGCAGGCGATCAGCGCGTACTTCCAAGGCGACTACGACCGGGCCCTGCGGTACGTCGATGCCGCGGACAGACTGCTTCCCGGGTTATGGGACGTGCAGCGGCTGCGCTTTCTCCTGAAGGACATCCTGGAGTTCCGGAAGGAGATCACCCCGGCGCGAACGCCGTAGGGCGCGGAGCGGCGTGACGCGAGGAACTTGAGGACTGAATGCCACCAGAGATGAGTATCTCGCGAGATCTGGCCGATGCCGCCTTTTTGGCGATTCGCCTGGCGCTTGGACTGGCCCTGATTTCGGTCTTGGCCATCTGTATCCGCTGGGCGATCGTCACGTTTGCGGGGGAGACCTCCCGGCAGATCGGCCGACGGCGGTGGCGACTGGCGGGTGCGAATCTGCTAGCTGTGCTTCTCCTCGAGCTGGGGAAGAGGCCGGTCGAAAGGATTCTGCGGACCGTCGGCGACGCCGTTGGTCCCGTGGCGGTGATTCCGGACCCCGGCTGGTGGGGGAGCGGCTTGATCGGGCTCTACCACACCGCGGCGGCCACGCTCGGCCTGGTCCTGATGATCCAGCTCGTCGGAGCGCTGTATTGGTGGGTGGAGGACCGCCGGGGGGCTTGGATCGCCTGGATCCGGCGAGCGCGAGGGGCGACGACGGCGACGGACGTCCGGGCCGATCTCCTGGACGCCGTCGGCCGGCTGAACCGGGTTCTTCGGGCTCTTCTCCTGACCGGGCTGCTCCTCTCGTTTCTGACGGTCGCACTCCGGCTGTTTCCGGCCACGGCGCCGATCGTAGGAGCGATGCTCCTGTACGTGGCCGACCCGGCGCACGATATCGGCCTCGCCATCCTCCATTACGTTCCGAACCTCGGCTACCTGACGGTGATCGGCGGCCTGGGTTGGGTGGCTCTGCGGCTCCTGCGCTACGTGTTTCGCGCCTTGGAGAGCGGAAGCCTGACCCTTCGGGGGTTCCACGCCGAATGGGCGGAACCGACCTACAAGCTCGTCCGGACGCTGCTGCTGCTCTTTCTCCTGATGGTGAGCTTCCCGTACCTGCCGGGGGCGGGCTCGCAGTTCTTCCAGGGGTTCTCCGTGTTCGTGGGTGCGCTGTTGACGCTGGGGTCTGCGGGCGCTATCGGGAACATCGTCGCGGGGACCGTCCTGACGTACACCCGGGCGTTCCGCGTCGGCGACATGGTCCGGCTCGGCGAGACCTACGGCGTCGTGCGCGAGAAGACCCTCCTGGTCACCCGGCTGCGCAACATCGAGCACGAAGAGGTGACGATCCCCAACAGCAGCGTGCTGGCGAACGCTGTCGTGAACTTCAGCGCCGGCGCCACTGCAGGTGGCGTCGTCTTGATGGTGCGCGCTGGGATTGGCTACGACGTGGGCTGGCGGACGGTCCACCGGCTGATGCTGGACGGCGCGGCGCAGACCCCTCATATCCTGGCCGCTCCCCCGCCCCAGGTGTGGCAGAAAGACCTGGGCGATTACTCGGTCCAATACGAGCTCCGCGCCTGGACGGACCAGCCGACCGCCATGTTCGAGACGCACTCGACCCTGCGACGGAACGTTCTGGAGGCCTTCAACCGGGCCGGTGTCGAGATCATGACGCCCAGCATCCTCGCTCACCGAGATGCGAGCGGGCTGGCAATCCCCCGCGACGCGTTCCCGGACCGACCGCCGCGGGGTGGGATCGTGGTGGACGTGGACCGACGCGAGTAGCGCGTCCTTGGTTAAATCCCTCGACGATGGCCGCGCCATCAAATGGTTGAACCGAGTCGAACTTTTCGCGTGTGTCGCCGCGTACTTCCTCCCGAGGTGGCACTTCTCATCGGGGTAGCAGCAATGTATCGCTGGAGGGAACGGACAGCCGGCGACATGCTATGGCAACATTAGGTGACGCGATGACGCCATCGGAAACCGACGCGCGAAATGAGATCGAGGAACGTCTCAAATTCGAGACGCTCATCGCCGATCTGTCGGCTCGATTTGTCAACGTGGCCGTTGACCATGTGGACGTTGAAATCCGGCACGCACAGCAGCGGATGGTGGAGGCGCTCGATCTGGATCGGTCGGCACTCTGGCAAGTCCCGGAGCGAGAGCCGGGGGTCTTCCGGCTCACCTCGCTCTATGAGGCCGGCCGGCAGGTGGTGGAGCGCGCCAATCATGAGCTTCTGTCGACTACCCATTGGATGTCCCAGGCCGGGGAGAGGCCTCCGGCATTGTTAGGAATGGACGGGCGTGTCTTCTATCCGTGGCTGTGCGCCCAACTGTTACGTGGGGAGAGAGTCGCCCTCTCAAGTCTGGACGAACTTCCGGCTGCGGCTGGCCAGGATAGAGAAATGCTCCGGCGGGCGGGGGCGAAATCGACGGTGATCGTTCCGCTTGTGATGGGCGGAGCGGTGATCGGGGCGTTGAGTTTCGCGATGGTCCGGAGCGAGCGGACATGGCCGGAACCGCTGCTGGATCGTTTCCACGTCGTTGCCCGGGTGATCGCGGCCGCGCTCGCCCGGAGCCGCGCAGAGAAGGCGTTGCGGGCCAGCGAGGCGCGCCTGAGCCTTGCAGCCGCGTCCGCCGGCGCGCGCGTGTGGGACCTGGAAATGCGCACGGGACGCCTGTGGGTCACGACGACGGCCAAGGCACTGTACCAGCTGGCTCCCGAGGAGGAGTTGACGTTTGAGCGCTTCCTCCGATTTGTCCATCCCGAGGACCGCGAGCGCGTGCGCGACCTCGTGCAGCACCGGGTGCAGGTCGGCCAAGACATCCACATCGAATATCGCGTCGTCCGACCGGACGGTCGCGTCGAATGGGTCTCGACCTGGGGGCATCTGCACGAAGGATCCGCCGGCGAGTCGGACAGGTTGCTGGGCGTCTCGATCGATGTTACCGAGCACAAACGAAAGGATGAAGAGCTGGAGAATAGCCTGCGGGAGATCGAGGCGCTCAAACAGCAACTTGAACGCGAGAATACCTCTCTGCGGGAGGACATCCGGGCGCTGTCTCCGCATGTCGGGATTGTCGGAAAGAGTCTGGCCATGCGCAAAGCGGCGGCCCTGGCGTCACAGGTGGCCCCCACGGATTCGACCGTCCTCATCACTGGTGAGACCGGCACGGGCAAAGAGTTGATCGCGCGGGCCATCCACGCGGAAAGCCGGCGCAAGGACCGGCCGCTGGTAACGGTGAACTGCGCCTCCCTGCCGACCGCCTTGATCGAGGCCGAACTGTTCGGCCGGGACAAAGGCGCGTACACCGGGGCGACGACTGCCATGCCAGGCCGCTTCGAAATCGCCGATGGAGCCACGTTGTTCCTGGACGAAATCGGCGAGCTACCCCTGGAAGTCCAGGCCAAACTCTTGCGAGTCCTGGAGGATGGCCGCTTCGAACGGCTCGGATCATCGAAATCGCTCCGGGTTGACGTGCGCATCCTGGCGGCAACCAATCGGGACCTGGCTCAGGACGTCAAAGCCGGCAGGTTCCGGGGTGACCTCTATTATCGTTTGTGCGTCTTTCCCATCGCCATACCACCCCTCCGGGAGCGCCCCGAAGATATTCCCGATTTGGCCTGGACGTTCATCCGGCATTTCGAGCAAGGCATGGGGAAGACGATCAAGTCCATGTCCAAGCAAACGATGGATGCACTAGGGAGCTACGCCTGGCCGGGGAACGTGCGAGAGCTCCGAAACGTGATTGAACGCGCCATGATCGTGAGCTCGGGGCCGACCCTGCAGATGGGTTTGTCCATGTTGACGAAAAAGATGAGCCCCCGGACGCTGGGCACACTTCAGGATGTGGAACGCGAACACATCCTCGGCGTCCTCGAAAAGACTGGCTGGCGCCTCATGGGGAAAGGTGGCGCGGCTGAAGTCCTCGGATTGAAACGGACCACGCTCCAAGCCCGCATGAACAAGCTGGGGATCCGCCGCCCACCCAGATAAACGCCAGCATATGGGCACCCCGCCACTATGTGGGCGTTTGAGCCGCTGCTGCTTCGCGCCACCGCCTTACTTGACACTATGTAACTCTCGGATTCGAGGCGTAAGAGCCCAAGCCTGCCGGAAGCGGTCCCGCTGGTACGAAATTCGCTACTACCCATTGCCCGGAACCGAACGCGGGGCTCGCGCGCCCGATCCCGTGCATCGCACTGGTACCGCCGCAAAGGAGGTCGCTCATGAACGCAAGTTCCACCGCGACAATGTCCGCACAAGAGCTCGCGATCGAGAGCGGGAAAAAGGTCGTGCACGGTACCGCGACCGATCGCGTGCTCCGGATGTACGACGCCATCCGTGCATACGGCCCTCCACGCGTCGCGCTGGACAGGGCAGTGCTGTTCACCGAATCGTTCAAGGACACCGAGGGACAACCGCTGGTCGTCCGCTGGGCGAAAGCGTTGAAACATTACGCCGAGAAGGCCCCGATCGCGATCTTCGACGACGAACTGATCGTCGGCCGACCCAACACGTGGCTGGGCCGCTGGGGCATCGTCTATCCCGAGCTGGATGGCAGCATCATGCCGTCTGGCGTGGACATGTTCCGGAAGAACAAGGGCAAGCCCGGCGAAGTCGTCGTCACCGACGAGGACGCGAGGATCATCAACGATGTCCTCACGCCGTATTGGACGGGCAAGGATTACGCGACCAACTTCCTTCATGCATTGCCGGAAGACACCCGCTTTATGCTGATGGGCCCGGACCCGAAGAATACAATCTTGTGGACGTGTGTGGTCGTCTCCACCTCGCCGATGCGCCATTCCCAGAACTGGACGCCGGACTTCAAGAAGCTCCTGATTCGCGGGGTCACGGGCATCCGTGAAGAAGCCCAGGCGAAGCTCGCCGCCCTCACCGACCCCGGCGACCTGGTCGCCAAGCGGCCGTTCCTCGATGCCGTGATCTTGACCTGCGACGCGATGACCACCTGGTCCCGGCGCTATGCGGCCCTCGCGAAGGAGTTGGCCGACAAGGAACAGAACCCGCAGCGGAAGCAGGAACTGCAGGAGATCGCGGCGGTCTGCGAGTGGGTGCCGGAACACCCGGCCCGCACCTTCCGTGAAGCGATCCAGGCGGAGTGGTGGGGGCAGATGTTCAACCGGATTGAACAGACCAGCAGCGCGATGGGCCAGGGCCGGATGGACCAGTACCTGCTGCCCTTCTATCAAAAGGATAAGACGGACGGGCGGATCGCCGACGAATCCGCCACGGAGCTGCTGCAGTGCCTGTGGCTGAACATGGCGCAGTGCGTGGAGATCAAGCTGAACCCGGTGGCGGCGGCGGGGACGGAGGGGTTCTCGAAGTTTGAGGACGTCGTCCTTGGCGGGCAGACCGCGGAGGGCAAGGACGCGACGAACGAACTGACGTATCTGATCCTGGAATCCACGCGCGCCCTGCAGATCCCCGTACCAGAGCCCTGCGTCCGCATTCACGCCAACACGCCCGACCGCCTGCTGCACTATGTGGCGGAAACGATCAAAGACGGCAAGGGGTTCCCGAAGCTCCTGAATGACGAGATGGTCATCCCGTTCTATCTTGCGAACGGCGCCCCCCTCAAAGAGGCACTGGACTGGCACATCTCGGGGTGCTGCGAAAACCGTCTGCCCAACCGGGAAACCAATGTCACCGCCGGCGGGGGCATCAACTATGGGTCCATCGTGGAGATGACGTTCCGGCAAGGCAAGCTGAAGGTGCTCCACGACATCCAGTTCGGCGTCCAGACGGCCGATCCGCGCACCTGGACAAGCTTCGACCAGGTCTGGGACGCTTTCTGCACGCAGCTTCACCACCTCGCCCGACACGCCCTGATTCAGCAGTATATCGCGATGCAGCTCAAGTCCCAGTACTTCGCCGCCCCCGCCACGTCCATGCTGCACGACCTGGCAATGGCCGAGTGCCGCGACCTGCACACGCATGGCGAGTACTTCCCGGGCGCCATAGACCACAGCACGTTCGAGGCGATCGGCAAGGGGACCGCCATCGACAGCCTGGCGGCCGTCAAGCACCTCGTCTTCGACACGAAGAAGCTGACCTGGGACCAGCTTCTCACGGCCATGGAGGCCAACTGGGAAGGCCACGAGGCCGTCCGGCAGCTCTGCCTGAACGCGCCCAAGTACGGCAACGGCATCGAGTGGGTGGACGCGCTCGGGTTCGAGATGGAACGGGTGATCCTGGAGTTCCTGCACGCGCACCCCAAGCCGCACAATCAGGCCTTCCTGCTGCGCCAGATCCCGATCACGTTCCACGTGCCGCTGGGGAAGGTGACCTGGGCGACGCCGAACGGCAGAAGGGCCTCCGAGTACCTCGCCGAAGGCATCTCTGCTTCCCACGGCATGGACGTGAAAGGCCCCACGGTCGCCCTCGCGTCCATCGCGCACGCGCGCAACATCAGCTTCCGCGAAAAGGGGGGCGACCTGATCAATCTCAAGTTCAACCCGGCCAACGTGGCGGGGGAAGAGGGCACGCGGCGCCTGATGCAGGTCATCCGGACCTGGAGTCAGCTCAAGCACTGGCACGTCCAGTTCAACATTATCAATAAAGAGACCTTGCTCGCCGCCCAGAAGGATCCCGACAAGTACCGCAACCTGATCGTGCGGATCGCCGGCTACTCCGCATACTTCGTGGACCTGTCGCCGATGCAGCAGTCCGAGATCATCGCGCGGACCGAAGAGCATATGGGGTGAGTTGCACAACTGCACGTTATTGATGGAGGGACGCATGATGGAACTCAACGGGAAAACCGCGATCGTGACGGGCGCGGGACGCGGCATCGGCGAGGGAATCGCCATGGTCCTTGCCCGCGAAGGGGCCAACGTGGTCCTGACGGCGCGCAAGATCGATGAAGTCGCAGCCGTGGCCAAGAAGATCGTGGCGCAGGGCGGCAAAGCCCTGCCGCTCACTGCGGACTCGAGCAAAAAGGCCGACGTGCAGGCCATGGCCGCCGCGACGGTCAAGCAGTTCGGAGGCATCGACATCCTGGTCAACAACGCCGGCATCGAGGCCACGCCAACCCTGGCGGTGGATCTCGCCGAGGAGCAGTGGGACCGCGTGCTGGGGGTCAACCTGAAGGGGGTCTTCCTCTGTATCCAGGCCGTGCTGCCGACCATGATGCAGCATAAGAAGGGGCGCATCGTCAACATCGCCTCCACCGCCGGAATCCGCATGACGTTCTTCGGCAGCGTGGATTACACCGTGTCCAAGCATGGCGTGGCGGGTTTGACGGCGCACCTGGCCTGGGAGCTGGCGGATTCCCGGATCACTGTGAACACGATCTGCCCTGGCGGAGTCTTGACACCCCTCATGGAGCAGCACTCGACCCCGGAGTTCCGGGACATGGTGTCCAAGCGATTGATCCCGCTGGGTCGGATGTGCTCGATCGACGAGATCGGCGAGGCGGTGAGCTTCCTGGCGAGCGAACGCGCCGCCATGATCACCGGCCAGATGCTGGCGGTCGATGGCGGCTTGCTCACCGGCTTCGGCGAGGACCTGCGGCCGATCGTGCGGAAGCGGATGGCCGATGCCAAGGCCGCCGCAGCCAAGCGATGAGCAGGCGAGCGAGCGCCGGACCACTCATGGAGTCTTTGCCATGACCACGCAACCGAAGCGCATCGCCATCGCGAACGGCGGCGGGTTCGTGCCCGGATTGAACGCGGTCGTCACGGGCGCGGCCCGTGCCGCGCAAGAATTGGGCTGGGAGCTGGTCGGCATCCGCGACGGCTTCGACGGGCTGCTGCATCCGGATCGCTACCCCGCGGGCGGGCTGGTTCCCCTTTCCGCGCCGTTGGTCGAGCACCTGTCCGGCACCGCCGGTCCAGTGCTGGGGGCGGGGGCACGGCTCGATCCGTTCCACGTGCGGACCGTGACCGCGGACAATTCCGTCGAGGAGACAGACCGATCGGACGCGCTGCTGCAAGCGCTCCGGAAAGAAGCGTTCAATGCGGTCATCGCGATCGTGGACACGCATGCGCTGAACGTGGTCTTCAAACTTAGCCGCAAGGGTCTGAGGGCGGTCTGCGTGCCGAAGTCGGCGGAAAACCAGATCGCAGCCACCCACCTGTCGTTCGGCTTCAACAGTGTCCTGAGTTTCGCCGTCGACATGCTGGACCGGGCCCGCCAAGCCGCCGAGGCCGTGGGGAAAATCGGCGTAGTCGAGGTCCTGGGGGAGCACGCGGGCTGGCTGGCCTTGCAGGCGGGCACGGCTGTGTGCGCGGATGCCATCCTCATCCCGGAGATTCCGTACGATCTGGCGAAGGTCGCGGAGAAACTACGAAAAAAACCGCAGGCGGGTCGGCCCTATGGGCTGGTCGTCGTCGCGGAGGGGGCCGCGCCCACGGCGGGGCAGCTCGCTACGTTGCCTGTGAATCCCGTGCGGGCGTCGCTGTCGCCGGGTGCCACGGGGCACGAAGGCGGTCAGGTCATTGACCCGTCCGGGCAGGTGGCGGCGACCGTCGCTTCGCAGTTGCAGCGGTTGACAGATCAGGAGACGTACCCGCTTACCCTCGGCGCCCTGGTCAAGGCGGGCGCACCGACCGCCGTGGACCGCCAGCTTGGCCTGGCCTACGGCGCCGCAGCCGTTCGTGCGCTCCAAGAGGGGCAGGCCGGCGTCCTTATCGCATTCCAGCCGCCAGAGCTCAAGTTCGTCCCGTTGGTCGAGGCCATCAACAAGATCCGAACTGTTCCCGGGGACAGCGTGTTCATCCAGGCGGCGCGCTCCCTCGGCATCTCGCTTGGCGACTGATCAAGGAGCAGCCGATGACCACACAGCCGCCGACCGGGATGGTCCTGAACATCCAACATTTTTGCACCCACGACGGGCCCGGCATCCGCACGAACGTGTTCCTCAAGTTCTGTTCGCTCCGCTGCAAGTGGTGCAGCAACCCGGAGAGCATCCACCCCAAGTCGGAGCTGGCCTACAACCCAAGCAAGTGCATTGGCACCAAAGAGTGCGGCCTGTGCCTGAAGGCATGCCCGGAGTCGGCCATCTTCACGGTGGATCCGGACGTGAAGGTACGGATCAACTGGGACCTCTGCACGAACTGCGGCAAGTGCGTGCCCGCGTGTCCGCCCCAGGCGCTGTCGCTCTTCGGCCACGAGATGACCGTGGAGGAGGTGCTGGATGCGGTCGAGCAGGACGGTACCTTCTACCGGGAGTCCGGGGGCGGGATCACCGTCTCCGGCGGGGAATGTCTGCTCCAGCCCGATTTTACCGCCGCGCTCTTGGCCGGCGCGCACGAGCGGGGCATCAACACGGCGATCGAGACGGCGGGCAACGTGCCCTGGGCGTTCATGGAAAAGGTCCTGCCTCATGTGGATACGGTCCTCCATGACCACAAACTGACTGATCCCGTCCGCCACAAGAAATGGACCGGGGTGGACAATGCGCGCATCCTAGCCAACTTCAAGAAAGCGTACGAGACATTCCCTGAGAAGACGTTCATCGCCCGGACGCCGCTGATTCCCGGCGTCAATGATGACGAGGAGCACATCCGGAGTGTCCTGGCCTTTATCCGCCCCCACAAGAACGTGGTGGACTACGAGCTGCTGCCGTACTTCCGCTTCGGCGAGAGCAAGTACGGCTTCCTGGGGCGCGTGTACGAGTTGGCGGACTTCCAGCCGCCCACGCCCGAGTCGTTGGCGCGGCTGCGGGCGATCATCGACGAGGCGTTCGGGCGCACCGGCTCCCAGCAGCCCGAACCCGAGTAGAAGGGGCAGACGTCATGTCGACCACGAACGATTGCCGTCCGCAGACGGCGGCCAGTGAGTCGTCGGAAACAGGCCCTTGGGGTGCGGCCCTGGCCCAACTGCGGACGTGGGACCCGAGGTGGGCCGAGACCTGTCTGAAGATGACGACCAATCCGTGGATCAGCGGCGTACTCTCTCGGAAGCTCGTCGAGCTGATCGGGGTCGCGTTGAACGCGGCCTGCACGAACCTCAACCCGGACGGCACGCGCCGCCATATCCGTGCGGCCCTGGCCGCGGGTGCGACGCGCGACGAGATCCTCGTGGTTCTCAAGTGCGCCTCGGTCATGGCGATCCACTCGTGCAGCCTGGGTGCGCCGATCCTCTTGGAGGAGGCGAAGGCCGCCGGCGTACAGCCGGCCGCGAGGCCGAAATGCGCAACGCCGGCCTGCGACAAGATGAAGGCTGTGGGTCAGTGGAATACGACCTGGGATCCGTTCTATGAACTCGATCCGGTCTGGACGGATGAGTTCATGGCCACGGGAATTGGGATTTATGCGAGCGGGGTGCTGCCTGCCAAGGAGGTGGAACTGCTCAGTATCGCCTTCGACGCGTCGTACACGCACATGTACGCGCCGGGAACGCGCCGCCACATCGCGAATGCGCTAAAGGCGGGTGCGACGGTAGCGGAGATCATGGAGGTCCTGAAGCTCTGCGTTGTCCAGGGCGTGCAGGCGTGTAACCTCGCGGTGCCGATTCTAGCCGAGGAACTCACCAAAAGTTCAGGGACGGGGAGCCGAGGGTAGCTGCCCGAACGGAGTGCGCCAGCAATGAGTCCAGCAAACACGAATCCGCCCGGGTGGCGGCAAAAGGCCGTGCAGGAAGTGATCGAGTATTGGATCAATTTCGCGTATCTCGCCTTCTTTCTGGTTGCGTTCACCTGGTATCGGCGGTTGATCCTGGCGGCCTATCACGTCCAGTACACCAATTACTGGTTTCCGCTGATCGAAGCGGCCGTCTTGGCCAAGATCATTATGATTGGAGATCTCTTGCGTCTAGGGCGTTTGAAGGATCAGCGGCCGCTTATTGTAGTAGCACTCTATCGAACGGTGGTGTTCACCATCTGGGTGGGAGCATTCAGCCTGTTGGAAGATACGGTCCGCAGCCTGTTCCACGGGCGAGGCGTGCTGGGCGGGGTCGAGGCGATTGCGCATAGGGACTGGCACGAAGTGCTCGCGGGATGCGTGGTGGCCTTCGTGGCCTTTGTCCCGTTCTTCGCATTCAAGGAGATGGGACGCCTGTTGGGCGAGGAGAAATTCAGGACGCTCTTCTGGATGCGGAGAGGTGGGACTCCCCAATAGCCGCGTGACAGGCAAAAGCCGGGGTCTCGCAGTCAAGGAGTTGCTGGGATGAGGCAAGACCTGGGAACCGCCGAGCACAAACGCGTCAAAGAGGATGCACTGGGCACCCCATGGAAGAAATGGGGCCCGTACCTGAGCGAGCGGCAGTGGGGCACGGTCCGCGAGGACTATAGTGCGGATGGGGACGCATGGAATCATTTCCCCCACGACCAAGCGCGCTCCCGGGCCTACCGCTCCGGCGAGGACGGGCTGGCCGGGATCTCCGACGACACGCAGACGCTCTGCTTTGCGCTGGCGCTCTGGAACGGGCAAGACCCCATCCTCAAGGAGCGGCTCTTCGGTCTGTCCAACGGCGAGGGAAACCACGGAGAGGATGTCAAGGAATACTACTTCTACCTCGACAATACGCCCACCCATTCCTACATGCAGTACCTCTACAAGTATCCGCAGCGCGCGTACCCGTATGCGAACCTCGTGGAGACGAATCGCCGTCGCTCCCGACAGGAGTTGGAGTACGAACTGATCGACACCGGCGTGTTCGCGGACGATCGATACTTCGATGTCGTCGTCGAATACGCCAAGACCGCTCCTGAGGACATCCTGATTCGCATCACCGTGGCAAATCGCGGTTCCGAACCGGCACACATCCACGTTCTGCCCACGCTCTGGTTCCGCAATGTGTGGACCTGGGCTCCTGGGGCGCCGAAACCGGTTCTGCGCGGGATGGAGGGACAGAAAGGGGCGCGGACGGTCATGGCGTCGCACGGAGAGCTTGGGGACCGATGGCTGCACGTGGATGGTGAGGTGCCGCTCCTGTTTACCGAAAACGAGACAAACAGCCAGCGACTGTCTGGGGCCGCGAACGCCGGCCCCTACACGAAGGACGGCATCAACGATTGCGTGGTGCTCGGGCGGAGTGAGGCGGTGAACCCCGCCGGTAGCGGCACGAAGATGGCCGCGCACTACACCGTCGAGGTGCCACCGGGGGGCACGCAGGTCGTACGGCTGCGCCTGACAGACCGGGCGCCGAATGCCACAGACCCCTTCGCCGGTTTCGACGAGAGCGTTGACGTCCGCAAGCGGGAGGCGGACGAATTCTACGCGGCCATAACGCCCGCCTCGGCCACCGAGGACCAGGCTCGGGTGATGCGGCAAGCCCTGGCAGGCATGCTGTGGTCCAAGCAGTTCTACCTGTTCGAGCTGGACCGGTGGATCGTGGATCATGGCGGCGACCTGTTCTCCAGTTCCGGCGGGCCGACTCGGAACCGAGACTGGGGCCACATGGTGAATGCCGACATTATCTCCATGCCCGACAAGTGGGAGTATCCCTGGTATGCCGCCTGGGACCTCGCCTTCCACACGATCGCCCTCTCCTTGGTGGACCTCGACTTCGCGAAACAGCAACTCGACCTCATGCTCGGCCAGCTGTACCAGCACCCGAGCGGTCAGATCCCGGCTTACGAATGGAATTTCAGCGACGTCAATCCCCCCGTGCATGCCTGGGCCACACTGGCCGTCTACCGGTTCGAGCAAGCGGCCCGGGGCAAGGGCGATTTAGCGTTTCTCAAGCGCTCGTTCGGGAAGTTGATGGCGAATTTTACCTGGTGGGTCAACCGCAAGGACCGGTTCGGTAAGAACGTCTTCGAGGGGGGCTTTCTGGGGCTCGACAACATCGGGGTGTTCGACCGGTCAGCCCCGCTCCCGACGGGTGGCTATCTTGAGCAGGCGGACGGCACGGCCTGGATGGCGTTCTTCAGCCAGAACATGCTCGAACTTGCCATCGAGATCGCCGTCTGCGATCCGAGCTACGAGCCCCTGGCCGCCAAGTTTATAGACCACCTCCTCTGGATTGCCCACGCCGTCAACCACGTCGGGCCGGACGGCATGTGGGACGAAGAGGATGGGTTCTTCTACGATGTGTTACGCCTGCCGGACGGCAGCGCCAAGCGTCTCAAAGTCCGCTCGATGGTGGGCCTCCTGCCCCTCTGCGCCACCAGCATCACCGAGCCGTGGCAGCGTGACATGGTTCCGGCAGTCATGCAGCTTTTCAACGAGCGCACCCAGCGCATGCCCGGGCTGCTGGCCAACGTCTATGCTGGCCGGGGACATGCGGATCGTGGGCTGATGGCCCTTGTTGGTCCCGAGCGCCTCCGGCGTATTCTCACTCGCATGCTGGATGAGCGCGAGTTCCTGAGCCCCCATGGAATCCGGGCGGTTTCACGGTATCACCTCGCGCATCCCTACGTGTTTCAGGCCGGGGGCAGGGAATATCGGGTGAACTACCTGCCAGCGGATTCCGATTCGGGGATGTTCGGGGGCAACTCCAACTGGCGCGGACCGGTCTGGATGCCGGTGAACATCCTCATCGTCCGGGCGCTCTTGAGCTTCTACGGTTTCTACGGCGACACCTTCACTGTGGAATGCCCGACCGGCTCAGGGCACACCATGAATCTTTTCGAGGTCGCCAAGGAGATTGCGAGGCGGCTCGGCAGCATCTTCCTGCGGGATTCGACCGGCCGCCGCCCAGTCTTCGGTGGGACGGAGAAGTTCCAGACCGACCCGTACTGGCGTGACCACATCCCATTCCACGAGTACTTCCACGGCGACAACGGCGCCGGGATCGGGGCGAGCCACCAGACCGGCTGGTCGGGTCTGGTGGCAAGCGTGATCGAGCTGTTCGGCAGCCTGGACGCGGCACAGCTCCTCCAAGGGGGAAAGAAGGCGGCGTTTGACCGTAACGGATGACACCAGACTCTAACCGCTAAAGGAGGTCTTCCATGCAGGCCATCACAGTCGAACCCTTGAAACCCGGCACGGCACGGCTCGAGGACATCCTGGAGCCAGACATCCACTACGGCTCCGTGCTGGTCGAGGCCGTCGCGGTCGGGGTGTGCGGGACCGACATCGAGATTGCGGAGGGAAAATACGGCTGGGCGCCGCCGGGCAAGACACGGCTTGTCCTGGGCCACGAATCGCTCGGCCGCGTGCTGGACCCCGGCCCCAGCGGCCTCAAGAAAGGGGATCTCGTGGTGGGGATCGTCCGCCGCCCCGACCCGGTCCCGTGCCCGAACTGCGCGGTCGGCGAATGGGACATGTGCCGCAATGGCCAATACACCGAGCGAGGTATCAAGCAGATCGACGGCTACATGTCCGAGCGCTGGCGCATCGAGCCCGAGTATGCGATCAAGGTGGACCCCACCCTGGGCGTGCTCGGCGTCCTGCTGGAACCGACGACGGTGGTCACCAAGGCATGGGAACATACCCTCGCCGTCGGAAAACGGGCATTCTGGGAGCCCAAGACCGTCCTCGTGACCGGGGCCGGCCCTATCGGGTTGCTTGCGGCCCTCGTCGGCCGGCAGATGGGCCTCGAGGTCCACGTGCTCGCGCGCACGACGACCGGGCCAAAGCCCGAACTCGTACGCGCGCTGGGCGCGACGTACCATTCGTGCAGCGTGTCGCAGGTCGGATTCCAGCCGGACGTGATCATCGAGTGCACGGGGGTGGGGTCGGTCATTTCCGAATCGATCGGCGTGTTGGGCGCGAGCGGTGTCCTGTGCCTGACGGGCGTCGGCCACGGCGGATCGGTCCCGAAAATCGCGACCGCCGACGTGGCCTCGACGGGCGTACTGAAGAATATCGTCGTGTTCGGTAGTGTGAATGCCAACAAGCGGCATTGGTACAAGGCCGGCGAAGCGCTGGCCCGCGCCGACCGGAAATGGCTGGCCCAGCTCATCACGCGCCGGGAAAGTCCCAAGAACTTCGCGTCGGCCCTCGAGCGGAAGACGGAAGACATCAAGGTGATCCTGCAGTTCTCCGAAGCCTGAGCCAGACCCGAGAAAGGCTCCGAGCATGAGCAAGCGCGGCGATGCACGCATGCCTTGGCGTCCCTATGCGGCCGAACTCATCGGCACGGGTGTTTTGGTCTTCGTGGGCCTCTCCCTCGTCATCGTCATGTTCGGGCAGGGTAGCCCGATGCTCCGCTTGCTGCCCAGTGACGGACTCCGTCGATTGATCACGGGGTTCTTGTTCGGCACGACTGGTGCGCTGATCGCGCTCTCGGCGGTCGGAAAGGTCAGCGGCGCGCACATCAATCCCGTCGTCACCGCCGGCTTCCGGATCATGCGGAAGCTCGACTCCCGGACCGCGGTCGGTTACATCGTTGCGCAACTGATCGGCGCGATCCTGGGGTGTATTCCCCTGCTGGCCTGGGGGGCAATGGGGCGGAGCGTGGCGTTCGGAGCGACGGTGCCGGGCGCCGGCTATACCACCGGAGCGGCACTGCTCGGGGAGATTGCCACGACGTTCATCATGGTATCGCTCTTGACGGTGTTTCTGGGTTTCCGGGGGATTCGCGCCTTCACCCCGGCTCTCTTTCCGTTTCTCTATGCGGTCCTGGTGTATGTGGAGGCGCCACTCTCCGGGACCAGCACGAATCCAGCCCGCACGCTCGGGCCGGCGGTCGTTTCCGGACAATGGACCGGGTGGTGGGTCTATTGGGCGGGTCCCCTCGTGGGCATGCTCGCTGCGTGCCTCGTGTGTAGTGCACTGGCGAAACGAATCGAGGTGGCGAAGCTCTACCACTTCGACAGCGACCATGATGGGTTATTCCGGAGAAGAGGGTAAAGCATACGCAGTGTGATCGCGTTTTCGGGAGCACGATAGTGAACACCACTGCTACGCTCGCAGATTTCGAGCAGGGCGTTTGGCTCGAGGGGTTGACGCGCGACATGCTGGCGAGCGGCGCGCTAAGCCAGTATGTCCATGACCGGGTTGTGACCGGGCTCATTACGGATACGGTGTGTTTCCGTAAAGCGATCAGAGCGAGCACGTTGTATGACGCTGCGATCCGAGAGGCGTTCGGACGCGGCGTTTCGGTAGAAGACGTCTTTGTTGGTTTGGCGCTCGAAGACGTTTCCCGGGCCGCCGACCTCTTTCGGCCGATGTATGATCGAACCAAGGGAAGCAACGGCTGGGTCTCGCTCGATCTCTCGCCGCTGTTCGCGCGCGATGCAGACCAGATGCTGGCGGTTGCCAAGGATCTCCACGCGCGGCTGGGACGGCCTAACATCTTCATCGGGATTCCCGGAACTCAAGAGGGACTGTCAGCGGCGGAGGAGGCGATCCTGGCTGGGGTGCCGGTCAATGTGGGGCTGCTGTTCTCGCCGGAGCACTACGTCGCGGCGGCAGATGCGTTCCTGCGCGGCATTGAACGGCGCATCGCCGCCGGCCTATCGCCGAATGTTGCGGGGGTCGCGTCAGTGGTTGTCCATCGTTGGGGAAGGGTGCGTACGAGGAATCACTCGAGGCCGCTCATCGAGCAACTCGGGCTCGCCATCGCCAAACGTACGTACAAAGTACACTGCACGCTTTTGAATTCATCGCGCTGGCAGCGCGCGCGGGTCAGCGGTTTCCAGCCCCAACGCCTCGTCTGGATTTCGGGAACTGAGAAGCGCTCCGAGACGTTCGTCCTGGCGTTGGACACCGTGAACGTGATAACCGAGCGACGGCTAAGGGCCATCGCCGATGACGGCGTGACTGGAAACCCTCTCCCTGCGGACGGCGGAGACTGCGACGAGGTGTTGGCAAGGTCTGCGCGGGCCGGAATGGACGTCCATGGGTTGGCCGCGAGATTCCAGGCAGAGCGGATCCGACAATTGGCAAAATGTTGGAGGGACATGTTGGCACTGATCACATCCAGGGGCGTCGTCTGCACAGACCGGCGATGATCATCGGTCCGATGCGGGATACCTTGCGGCAACGAACGTCGCAGGAACCGGGGAGGTCGGTGATGACTCGACCGCGTTACCCCTCGCTCTTTCAAGTCAACACCCGTGTCCAGCTCAGCGAGTTGTCATTCACCCTCGGCCGGCCGGCAACGCTCGACGACATCCCCGAGTCCGACCTCGACGAGTGGGCCCGGCTGGGATTCGATTGGGTCTGGCTGCTCGGGGTCTGGCAGACGGGTCGTGTAGGCCAGGATATTTCGCGGGCGAACGCCGAGTGGCGGAGAGAATTTCAAGAACTCCTGCCTGACCTGCATGAGGCTGACATCTGCGGATCCTGCTTCGTGGTCCGGGAATACACGGTCCACGCGGACTTCGGCGGCGAGGCCGCCCTGGCACGGTTCCGGAGCCCCGTTCGGGCTCACGGAATACGTCTGCTGCTGGACTTTGTCCCGAACCACACCGCTCTGGATCACCCCTGGGTCGCCGCCTACCCCGATTTCTACGTTTCCGGGACAGCCGAACGGCTGCACGCGGAGCCTCAAAACTACTGTGAATTGCGCCTGCCCGATGGCCCTCGCAGCCTGGCCTATGGGCGCGACCCCTATTTCCCCGGCTGGCCGGACACGCTGCAGTTGAACTACGCCGAGCCGAAACTCCAGGACGCCTTAATCGCGGAACTCCTCCGGATCGCCGAAGGCTGCGACGGGGTGCGCTGCGACATGGCGATGCTCGTCCTCCCCAACGTGTTCGAGCGCACCTGGGGGCACCGCCCACCCGAGTTCTGGCCTCGGGCCGTCGCCGCGTACTTCCAGGGAGACTTCGATCGGGCTTTGGAACGTGTGGAGGCCGCCGACAAACTCATGCCGGGGCTATGGGATGTCCACCGCCTGCGTGTTCTCCTCAAGGATCTCGAGGAGTTCCAAAAGGAGCTTACCCCGGCCCGCACGCCGTAGGAGGCTGGGTTTGGCTGGTGGGCTGTCGACGAGCGCGGCCCGCGGCGACATGTGCGCCTTCATTTTCGCCCGGGTGGAGCTCATGGCGGGCTCGGGCTGCAGCGCTCGAAGATCATCAGAATCAGTCCGTGACCGGCCACGCGCGGAGACATCGCGGCGTGTTGGAGGACGTCCCACGACAGGTTGTGGGACGATGAGCGCGATGTCGCTCTGGCGAGCGAGGCGGACTGGGCCGTGCGCTACTACGAGAACAAGGCAGCGGCGAATTCCTGGGGATTGAAGGGCTGGAGATCCTCGGGGGACTCCCCGACGCCGACGTAGCAGACGGGGATCTGGAGCTCGCGTGCGATGCCGACGACGGCGCCGCCCTTGGCGGTGCCGTCCAGCTTGGTGACGACGATGCCGGAGATCGCCACCGCCTGGTGAAATTCGCGCGCCTGTGCCACCGCGTTGAGCCCCGTGGTGGCGTCGAGGACCAGCAGTGTCTCGTGGGGCGCCCCCGGAACGGCCCGAGCGATGATGCGATGGATCTTCTTCAGCTCCTCCATCAGGTTGCTTTTGGTGTGCAGCCGGCCGGCCGTGTCCACGAGCAGACGGCCCGTCTGGCGCGCCAGGGCGGCCTTGCAGGCGTCGAAGACGACGGCCGACGGGTCGGCGCCGGCCTGATGGGCGATCACGTCGGCGCCGATGCGCTTCCCCCAGATCTGCAGCTGCTCGATGGCGGCGGCTCGGAAGGTGTCGCCCGCGGCCAGCAGGACGCTCTCGCCCGCG